>Ga0308169_10001298_pt1 | contig 29754 bp, 38 predicted proteins | sample PhyBR1_2_FD_202139 | JGI IMG/M metagenome (GOLD analysis project Ga0308169, IMG submission 202139) | Phyllosphere microbial communities from UC Gill Tract Community Farm, Albany, California, United States - DLSLSB.R1 | ecosystem: Host-associated > Plants > Phyllosphere > Unclassified | place...
CGCTTCTTGTGCGGCGGCGTGGTGGCGCCGTCGTGGTGCTCGTCGTCGGCGGCGGCCGTGGTGGGCTCGGACGACTCGTGGGCGGGCTCGGCGGCCGGGGTCGGCTCGACGATGGCGGGGGTGGTGGTGGTGGTGGCCTCCTCGACCGGGAGGGTGGTGGCGGGCGCAGGGGTGGCTTCGACGGCGGCGGACATCTGGATAAGCGCGAGGAGGAGGGGGAGGGAGCGGGAGGGTGCGAGGGTCAGCTTGGGCGCGTGGAGCGGTGCAAGGAGGGTGGTGCAGACTGACAGTAATGCTTGAGAGAGTGCTGGAGTGGATTGGGGAGGGAAAGAGGGAGCGCGAGTGACGAGAAGAGGGCCAAGAGGGACCGCGACCAAGTCGAGCTCCCACGCCCGCGCGCGCCCACAGCGCTCGCGCCTCGCTCGGCTCCTCAAGCACGGTCCGTCCGGCTCAATTGCCTGTCGAGCCCCCTCGTCCGTGCCTCGTCACAGCTGTCCTCGCACCGCCCGCAACGGCGGACGAGTCGCCACCGCCGCGGCTCACGCCTGTGACTTGACATCCTGCTCCTCCCTCGTCGCGGCTCTGCTCTCGTTGCGCTGGCAAGAGCGCGCTCTCGCTTCCTCGCACAGCCTCTTCTCGACACGCTGCAGCGAAGGAGGCGCCCGAGAGAAACAGCGATGCGCAGCTCGAGCGGCGAGCTCTCGACGAACCTCTCCTCGAACGAGCACCGGCGCGAAGACTGAAGCTGCTGCACTGCATCTGGACACTTGCCCGCGCCCGTGAAGGATCGCAGGATCATCTAGCACCTGCCGGCGAAAGCGCGCGCCGCCGCCTGCTCGCGCTCGCCGTCTAGAGCGTGCCCCTCATGGCCTTGTCGACGCACTGGGCGACGTACTCGACGTTGCCGTCGTTGATGCCCGCCATCGAGATGCGCCCGTTGCCCGTCATGTAGACGTGCCCGCGCTCGACCATGGCCTTGCATTGCGGCGCTGCGGGCGGGCGAGGGGAGACGGTGAGGGACGAGGGAGGGTCAGCATCCGCTCGAGCGCACGAGGGAGAGAGGCAAGAGAGAGGGAACGCACGAGTGAGGCCGGTGAACGTGAACATCTGCAAGAGCGTCGATCGGTGGGAGAGCGAGAGAGCGTTGAGGAGGGGGAGGCGGGGGAGAGAGGAAGATAAGGTGGAGGCGAGGTCAGCTCGACAGCCTCGAGCGAGTCGATGAGAGAGAGAGTGCGAAAGAAGGGACGCACGCCGATCTGCTTCGTGACGTGGTCCCACCCGTTGGGGCCGGGCGCCGGCGTCTTGAGCTCGTTGACGAGCAAGTCGTGCAGGCGCTCGCGCATGGCGATGATGCGCCCGGCCATCGTCTTGACGTCGCGCTTCCACTCGTCAAACATGCTCTCGTCGTTGAGGATCATGCCGACGATGCGCGCGCCGAACGTCGGCGGGTTCGAGATCTCCTGGCGCTGGAGGATCAGGAGCTGCGAGCGCAGGCGCGCGGCGCCGCCCGGGCCGTCGCCCGGCGTCGACGCGACGAGGTTGAGGGCGCCGATGCGCTCGCCGTACAGGCCGGCGTTCTTGGCGTACGACTGGCAGACGAGGAGCGGGATGCGCTGCGAGACAAAGTGGCGCACCGCCCACGCGTCGTTGTCGAGGTCGCCCGACGCAAAGCCCTGCACGAGCACGGCGTCAGCTCTCGTTCCCCTCGTCGAGCGCAGGAGTGAGAGAGGAGGGGTGGGGGGACGCACCTGGTACGCGCAGTCGAAGAAGGCAAAGTGGCCCTTGTCCTTGAAGATGGCGGCGATCTCCTCCCACTGCTCGCGCGTCGGGTCGACGCCGGTCGGGTTGTGCGCGCACGCGTGGAGGAGGAAGACGCTCTGCTTTGGTGCGCTGCGCAGGAACTCGAGGAACTTGGGGAGCGCGAGGCCGATCGTCTCGGCGTCGTAGTACGGGTAGTCGACCGGGGTGAGGCCGACCGAGTTGAAGATGGCCTTGTGGTTGGCTGCGGGCGCTCGTCGCTCGTCAGCTTGGGCCCATCGTTCAGGGAAGCGAGAGGGAGCGAGAGCGAGACGCACCCCAGGTCGGGTTCGAGACGTAGATGACCTTGTCCTCCTTGGTCTTGCCGAGCCACGGCTCGTAGAACCGCTCGAGGAACGCGCCGCCGTAGTGGTTGGCGCCCGTGCCCGAGATGGTCTGGATCCTGCGCAGCGTCGAAGGAGAAGCGACCTCGGCATCAGCGAAGGGCTCGTCGCTCTCGAGAGGGGGAGGGAGCGGAAGGAGGGGGACGCACGAGACGACGCGCTCCTCCTTGATGGCCGGGCTGTCGGCGCCAAAGATGAGCTTGCCCGTCGCGCTCACGAAGGCGGGCAGGCCCGCGATCGGCAGGTACTCGTGGTCGAGCGACTCGTCGGCGGCGAGGATCTGCTTGGCCTGCGGGTCGGTGCGTTGACGAGGGTCAGCCCGGCTCTCGTATGTCCTGTCGTGCGTAGTCCATCGAGGAGGTCTTGCTCAGAGAAGGCCATCGCCGCCCGCTCCGACGTCACCTGACCTGCTCACCGCCGCCTCGACGAGCCGCACAGGGAGAGAGGCAAAGGCGAACGCACCTTGCGCACGACGGGGAGCACGAACGGCTTGCCGTCGTTGTCGCGGTATGCGCCGACGCCGAGGTTGACCTTCTGCTTGAACGAGTCGGCCTGGTAGCCCGCCGTGAGGGCAAAGATGGGGTCGGCCGGAGCTTGAGGGGTCGAGGCGAACACTGCGCGGCGGGAGGGCCCGGGTCAGCTGTGATGCGCAGATGGGCTTGCGCTGAGTGGGCCTCGGGTGCTGGCGGTGCGGCTCGAGGGCGTGGCGACAAGGTGGGGAGGGGCGAGGGGAAAGTGGAGAAGGGGAGCGGGAGGAGAGAGGCGAGCGGTGGGACGCACCGTCGGCCGACGACGACGAAGAGGAAGAGGCAGCCATGTGGTGCGAGACTTGGTGCAGGCGAGTAGCGGCGGACGACGACGAGGTGGAGGAGGAGGGCGACATGCTCTCGGGCGATGAGTCGGAGGTTGAGGCCGCACGTGACGGTCCAGGCGACCGAACGGAGGATCGAAGGGTGCGGGGGGCTGAAGAGGCTGGCTGCTGGGGCACAGAGTCAAGGCGAGCTTGGTAGAGCACAGAACAGGAGCTCGCGAGCAGCAAGGCGGTGCACGGCGAGGCGCACTCGCAGGCCGACCCGGCTCTTCGCCCAAGTCGCCGGTCCCTCTCGCACGAGGCTCGACCGCTCTCAGACGCGCCGCTCGAGAGAGAAGGGCAATGCTTTGGTGTTCAGGAAGGGCATCTAGACAAGGTGCGAGGACAGAGCTGGGCAGTCTATGCCTGCTTGGTCGACCGGGCGAGAGGACGAGGAGGGGAAGTCGCAACAAGGTGGGAGGGGGAGCAAAGGCGAAGGGGTAGACGAGCGGTGCTGTACATGCGACAGTAGGGAGGGCAGGAAAGGCACATGCTGGAGGGGGTAAGGGGTATCTCGAGAGGGGAGGGAGAGGGGCTCAAACCCGAGCGAGCTTCTCGGACGGCGTCGCCTCGGCCTCGAGCTTGGTCTTGTTCTTGAGGAACGCCTGCTCGCGGCAGTCGGACAGCTTGGGGCAGTGGTGGTCTGCGAGCGCGAGGCGGGAGGGTCAGCTACGGCGAGGGCCAAGAGGAGGGGAGGGAGAGGGGACGCACCCTCTGCGAGACGATGCCGCGAGCAGAAGGCGGCCTGGCACAGCTGGCAGTCGCCGACGATGCGAACCGCCGCCTGACTGCACCGCTCAGTCGCGGCGAGCATGGCCGTGCAGCGCTTCTTGGGCGCGCCGCCCTTGAGGCGCAGCGCCAGGCCGACGGTCGAGCCCTCGACGATGCCGAACGTGGCGAGCGACTCGTCGCGCGACGAGACGAGCTGGCGCGAGCCGTAGACGAGGCGCTGCTCAGGGATGGGGATGCCGGTGCGGTCGGCGAGCGCGAACTGGAGCTCGTGGACGGTGCTGGCGTCTGCGCGCAAGAGAGGGGTCAGCGTCGGCGCTCTCGCTGAGAGACCGGTGCGAGAGGGGACGCACCGAACGAGAGTGAGTTGCCCGAGAGGTCGCGGACGAAGCAGTGCATGGCGTTGGGCTGTCGGGAGTCTGGGGGAGGGAGGACGATAAGGCGCGGAGCGGGGTAGGGGAGGAGGGGGCGGAGGGAGGGGTGACGAGAGCTGAGTCAGTGCGCGGTCTTTGCGGGTGCGTGCGAGCTGCTCGAGTCCGTGTTGGTGGTGCAGGCGGCGGAGCATGCTCGAGTCGATGCCGCGGTCGAGCCGGGCGAGGAAGCTGGCGCATCATGACCGAGGTGGGCGACAGTGGCGGGCGAGACACGGCCGGCGAGGGCGCGCGAGAGAAGGACAGGGTGCGAGAGGAGGGTGCGACTTACAGGGATGGCTCGAGGTGCTGGCTGGACGAAGGACGCGAGGCGTGTGCTCGGCGAGGAGGTCGAGGCGAGCGAGGAGGCGGTGCCGGGGAGGTCGAGAGGGCGGACTGGCGCTGAGGGAGAGGCGGTGGAGGCTGGTGGGTGAGCCTGGCGGTGTGTGGCGAGGGCTGGGGAGGCCTGTGAAGCTGTAGCTGGTGCGGTGGCTGGCGGTTGAGTGAGGAGGGAGAGGTCAAGAGGAGAGGGCCGCGCAAGCCGGGCGACGACGACGACGACGACCAAGAGCCTCGACCCTCGCCTCGCTGCTCGTCACCGACCCAGCTGCCTAGCACTCGCACAGCTCACAGCCAGCTACAGCCACCACCTCGCTCCTCGAAAGGCCACCTAGCCGCGCTCCACCCCCGGTCCTCCTCCTCCTCCCCGTTCGTCGCCATGTCGCCCATCTCCGACGTCCTCCTGAGCAACCTCGCAAACACCTTCGGCACCCTCGCCGTCGCCGGCATCGTCATCTACCAGTTCCTCGAGGTCAACGACAAGCGCGAGCGCGAGCGGAGGGCCCTCGCAGCCCATGCCGCGCAGCACTAGACAGAGCCGCTCCACGTCCAGGTGCGCCCGCTTGTCCCCCCTCTAGCCTCGCAGACAGCTCTCAAGACTGACTCGAGCCATCCCCCAGCAGTCCCCGCCGACTCGTCGAGGCTCCCTCTCCTCTTCCACCCTCGCACCGGCACCTCGCCTCGCCCGCTCGCCCGGCGCGCAAGATACCCTCCTCGCCGTCGATACCCTCTGGACCTTGGTCCACCGTCAAGGCGCACGCAATGCAGCCCGTCTTCAGCCTTCCTTCGAGCCGAGAGCGAGATCGGGACAGCGAGCTTGAGAGCGCGAGAGCCTTCCTGCGCGCGACGAGACTGCGAGGGGCTAGTGCGAGTGTGTGCATGACCCGAGCGTTGCACATGCACCAGTGCTACTCTAGAAAGAGAGCGAGAGAGGACCTCATGCCGCCGCGCCGTCGACGACCATGTCGTCGCCCTCGCCCTTCTCACTCGCGCCGGCCGCCTCGTCGACCTTGACCCTCTTCCTCCCCGCCGATTCGTCCCCGTCCTCCCTCGGGGTCCTCGCCCCGCTCGCCGGCGCGCCGTCCCGCCCGCCGGCCTTCCTCTTGCCCCTCGTCCTGCTGACCCCGACCGCGTTCGCCTCGTCGTTCTCCCACACGCGGATCATGCTCAGCACGTACCCGCCGCTCGCCATGCCCTGCATCTCTGGGTGCGCCCGCCCGGGCAGGACCTGGTACTGCCGCAGGAACGGCTCGTGGATCGTCGGCGCGATGATGGCCGGGTGCTGGCGGAGGCGGAGGAGGACTGGGAGGAGGAGCTGCAGGGGGACGATGCGCGAGTCAGCGAGCTGTAGAAGGGGAGAGGGAGCAAGGGGCGGAGGAGCGAGGGACGCACGGGCAGGTGAGGCGAGTAGACGACGACCGACGCCGAGCCGCCGATGCGCGGCAGCAACCGCTCGATGACCGAGTAGGGCTCGTACTCTGCCGCAATGATGACCCTGCGCGCGGTAGCTCGCCTCGTCAGCTTGTCGCCCACGAGGAGGGAGAGAGAGAGAGAAGGGAGAGAGGGAACGCACCCGTCGAACCCGCCGGCGAGGAACTCGTCACGCGCCTCTCGCGCCTTGTCGAACGCCGCCCGGCGCTTCTTGAGCTTCTGCACGTCGCGCGAGTTGTTGCGCTTGGCCGCCTCCTTGACCTTGTCCTTGTCCTTGCCCTTGTCCTGCTCGTCGGGCCCGTCCACAGCCGCCGCCGCCGCCGCCGCCTTGTCGGCCGCGGCGAGGTCGCCCACCTCGAGCGGCAGGTCGGGCGGGCTCCACGTCGGGTCGGTCGCGGCCCAGTGCAGCGACGCGATCGGGCTCGTCTCAGCCGCGCCAAAGTTGAACGTGTCGAGGAGGTGCAGGTCGGGCGGCGAGTCGGCGTCGTTGACGACCATGATGCGGCCTTTGCCTGTGCGCCGATTGGGTGCAGCTCGACGTCAGCTTGAGCACTCTTTCAGGCGCGCGAGCAGGACGAGGAGGTGGAGAGCACGACGACGCACCGGCCATGCGCTCGACGGCGGCGGCAACGATCATGCCGCCCATGTCCTCGACGACGAGGAGCTTGCTGCCCGGGCGCACGTTGGCCATGGCGAGCATGTTGGCGAGCGTGTCGGGCCGCAGCTCCCGCGTCTTGGACGGCTGCTTCTCGAAGTGGAACTGCGCGATCTGGTGGATGGTCGGCTCGAGCGGCGTGAAGACCTGCATCCACCTGTTGCGAGGGGAGGGACGTCAGCGAAGGCGACGGGGAGCATGAACGAGGGCAAAGGAGGACGCACTTGGCCTCCTTGCGCTTGAGGTACTTCTCTTTCGAGTACTCGGTCTTGAGCTCGAACGACTTGTGCTCCTCGATCTGCTTCTGGATGATCTCCTGCGGGCGGTGGTGCTCTGCGTCAGCATGAGGGTGACGCACAGCTGCGGATGGACGGAGAGGGACGCACCCTGCCCGAGAGGCCGCTGTCCTTGAGCGCCTTGATCTCGTCGAACGAGAGCGTCTGTGCGCCCTGCGACGCGATGAACTCGTTGTTGGCCTCGGTCTCCTCTGCGCGCGCGGTTGGGCGGGTCAGCTAAAGTGTGGGCGCGTGGCAGGAGCGAACGAGGGACGGACCGATCTCGTTGAGCGTGACGCGGAGCTGCTCGAGCGCGCCGCCGTCGCGAATCTCGTACGTGTGGCCGTAGGCCCTGCCGACGAGCTCACTGCCGATGAAGGTGCCGTACTTGCCGAGCGAGATCTTGCTGTGTGCGCGGAACCAGGAGGAGGAGAGTCAGACGAGGCGAGCTCGAGAGATGAGAGCGAGGAGAGAGGAGGGAGGAGAGCGAGACGCACGAGGTCGGGTTGAGCTTGATGGGCTTGAGGACGCCCGAAGGGAGCTTGAGGAGGACGTTGTCGCCTGCACGGATCAGCCTGCGGGCGTCATGGTCGACCTTGAGCTGCGGCGGTGCTGGAGCTGAGGAGGAGGAGGAGGAGGTCGAGGGAGCGGGGTCTGGCGGGGCGGACGAGGGTGCAGCTGCGGGTGCTGGTGCTGGTGGTGCTGGTGCTGCAGAAGGTGCGCTGTCTGCCATGGTCGAGCTTGTCGCGTGCGGACGAGCCGAGAGCCGGCCGCTCCTCCTCGCGGTGCCGCTCCGCCTTATCCTCCTCGGCTCTCGCTCTCCACCACCTCGCCTGCCCGCGCCATGGCTCGCAGGAAAGACGCGCAGAAGCCTCCAGCGAAGGCACCTGTCACTGCGCCCCCAGCAGCAGCTCGCCCCGCGTCAAAGCCCGCAAAGGCTCCCCCACCTCGTCGTCCCTCGCCGCTGCGCATCGTCTTCCTCTGCTTCCGCATCGCCCTGTGCGCCTTCGCCCTCTACGTCCTCTACAAGCGCCTCCACGCCAAGCCTACCCCCAAGGACACGCTCAAGGACGACGTCGCGCCGCCGCAACCGGCCACGACCGAGGTCGAGCAGGAGCCGGCCGCGTTCGAGCCCATCGTGCGCGACCAAGAGCGCAGGGACGCCATCCTCGACGCCTTCAAGGTGCGTTCCTCTCGCTCCTCGACTCGTCTTGGACCTGCGCTGACCCCTCGTCGTGCCCGCAGCACTCGTACTCCGCCTACGAGCGAGATGCGTTCGGCTTTGACGAGTGCGTCCCCCCTCTTCTCGCGCTTCAGACCGTCGCAGCTGACTCCTGACGCCCACAGCTACCACCCGATCTCGCACCACGGCACCAACATGTCGCCGAGCGGCCCCGTCGGCTACTTCCTCATCGACTCGCTCGACTCGCTTTTGCTCGTGGGCCTCGACGACGAGTACAAGCGCGCCCGCGACTGGGTCGCCAGCGTCAACTTTGACCTCGACGACAAGTTCCACACGTTCGAGGTGCGTCGTCGCCCCCGTCTGCCCGCTCGCAGCAGGGAGGAGCAGGACTGACGCTCGCCCGCTCCGCCCGCAGATCACGATCCGCGTCCTCGGCGGCCTCCTCTCGGCGTACCACTTCTCGGGCGAGACGGATCAGGTCCTTCTCGACAAGGCCGTCGACCTCGCCGACCGCCTCTTGCCCGCTTTCGACACGGTGCGCTCGCTCTCTCACTTTGCCTCGTCGTGTCGAGCTTCGCTGATGCTCCCTCCCCTGCAGCCCTCTGGCCTCCCGACAAGCTTCGTCAACCTCGCGCAGCGCAAGGGCGTGCCCGACGTCGACAACAACGGCCTGACGAGCGTCGCCGAAGCCGGGTGAGCGCTCGGTCCCCCTCTCCTCGCGCGCTCGAGAGACGACCCGCTGACGCCTCCCCTATACGCCCGCAGCACGCTCCAGCTCGAGTTCAAGTACCTGTCGCACCTGACGGGCAACAGCGTCTACTGGGACAAGGTCGAGAAGGTCATGGACGTGATCCGCAACCAGCCGTCCAAGGACGGCCTCGTGCCCATCTTCATGCGGTGCGTCCCTGATCTCTCCCTCTCACGTGCACATTCTCCGAGCCGAGACTGACGTCGCGCTGTGCACGTGCCCGCAGCCCCGACACCGGCTCGTTCGTCTTCTCGGACGTGCGCCTCGGCTCGCGCGGCGACTCGTACTACGAGTACCTCTCGAAGCAGTACCTGCAGACGAACCGCACCGAGGTCACGTACCGCGACATGCACGACGAGGCCATGGGCGGCATCAAGAAGCACCTCTTGAAGAAGAGCGCCGCCAAGAACTTTGTCTACACGAGCGAGCTGTTGCCGAGCCGCAACCCGATGACGGGCGCTTTGTGCGTCTCTCTTTCGCTCGATGGACCTCATTCATCGAGGAGAAGCGCATAGCGCTGACTCTCATCCCTTTCCTGCCGCGCAGCGAGATGTCCGACACGCCCAAGGTGCGCTATCCCCCTTCTTTCTCTTTGTCGCCTCGCTGACCCTCTCCTCGTCCTCCCCTCTCCTTCCACCCTCTCCCTCGTCCTCTCGCCATCTACAGCAAGACCACCTCGCGTGCTTCCTCGGCGCGACGCTCCTCCTCGGCGCGACCGACGGCAACCGGCTCGAGGTGCCGCCCGACGAGACCCGCTTCTCCGAGTCGCAGCGCGACGATTGGTTCGCCGGCAAGGCCCTCATCCGCACTTGCGTCGACACGTACGCGAGCAGCAAGACCGGACTCGCCCCCGAGGTGCGTCGCCGTCCCGCTCGGTCCTTCTCGCTCAACCCTGCCCCTCCTCGCTCCCCTCGGCGCCTCGGGCTCCTTCGCACCGTCGCTCTCCATCTCGACCCGCCAATGCTCGCCCGCTGACCCAGCTCTATTTGCCACCGCCTCGCAGATCGTCAACTTCCACCTCTCGCCGCTCAAGGCGCTCCAGACGAACCGCGACTGGTTCATCAACTCGCGCAAGCCGGGCCAGGCCGGCATCAACCAGCCGCCGATCGACGCGCGCAACATCCTGCGGCCCGAGACGGTCGAGAGCCTGTTCGTCGCGTACAGGGTGACGGGCGACCCGGTGTACCGAGACTGGGTGCGTCTTCCCCTTCCTCTCGCTCTCTCTCCCTCCTCGCGCCCTCGACTCTCTTCCTGCGTCCACGTCGTCACGTCGACTCTCTTTCTCTTCACTCCTCCGACACCTCCCTCGCCGTCTCGTCCTCCAAGAACACCCGCCTCGCTCGAGCCCGCACTGACCCGTCCCCCTCCCTCTCGCGCTCGTTTGCCCGCCCGCAGGGCTGGCGCATCTTCCTCGCCTTCTCGGCGCACTGCAAGCTCCCCTCGGGCGGGTTCGCCGGCATCAAGGACGTCGACCGCGTCCCCGTCGTGCACGAGGACCGCATGGAGACGTTCTGGCTCTCCGAGACGCTCAAGTACCTGTACCTCCTGTTCAGCGAGGACTCGCTCGTGCCGCTCGACCGGTACGTGTTCAACACCGAGGCGCACCCGTTCCCGGTCTTTGAGCCGGCGGCGAAGGCGGGAGGGAGGGCGTAGAGCGGCGAGCGCCGTAGGGGCCTGAGCGGCGAGAGAAGAGGAGGCGCAGCACTGCAACAAAAGGAGCGCATAGAGTCTCATCGAGCACGTGTGAGCGAGCGAAAGAGCACGAGAGCGAGAAAGAGCGGTTCTCTCGGTGAGAGGCTGCAAGGAAAGTCAAGCGCGAACGGCTCGTTGCACCGGCACCTCGCACCCGCTCGCTCGTCTACTGGCCCTTGATCTTCCTCCTCGCGCCTTCCTGCCCCTGCTCCACGCCCCGCTGCTGCTGCTGCTGCTTCTGCTGCCCGGCCTCCTCGAGCACGTCGACGGCGGCGCGCACGACGCCGCCGTAGGCGATGCGCGCGAGGGCGACGAGCGAGCCGAGGGCGTGCCCGGCGAGAGCGCCGAGGACGGGCGTCGTGGGCCATTGCTGTGTGCGTCGAGAGAGGCAGAGAGAGGCGAGGAGAGGAAGGGGAGAGGGAACGAAGGTGAGGAGGAGGGAGGAGAAGGCGCAGGTCGGGCGTCAGGTGCGGCTCTCAATGAGGGAGACGCCGAAGAGGGAGAAGACCAAGAGACGCACCTGCCAAGGTCGGTCCCAGTCGAGCGGGATGGGCACGGCGCCGAGCCACGCGCCGACGAGCGTGCCGATCGCGGGCGCGAACAGGGCGAGCTCGAGGTCGTCGGTCGGGCTGCGCGCGGCGAGGGCTCCCTCGTCAGCGACGCGCTCTTTGAGAGGAGATAAGGGAGAGAGAGGAGAGACGCACGTGAAGGTCGAGGCGAGGCGGAGCCAGACAAAGCGCGCCGACGTGTCCGAGAGCGGGAGGGCGATGGCTAGCGGGAGGACGGCGAGGATCGAGACGAGGAGCGAGAAGAGGTACGTCGTCGGGAGGTTGCTGCGCGCGCACGAGAGGGAGGCGTCAGTCCTGCAGCGCTCAAGAGAGTGGGCTCGAGCGCGAGAGGGAGCGCACGTGGTGAGGGGCGCGCCGAGGAGGACGGTGCAGGCGTGGATGGCGAGGGTGCCGAGCCAGGTGACCATGATGGCCTCGCCGACGAACTGCGGGCGCAAGGAGGCAGAGTCAGGACGCGGCGAACGGCCGAGGGGGAGGGAAAGAGAGGAGCGAGGACGCACGCTCGTGTCGATGGCGGCCTTGCCCTGCGAGCCCCTGCGCGCTGCGCGCTTCTTCCACAGGGCCTCGGTGGGCGCCTCGCCCCTCATGGCGGCGTCCCACATGGTGCCGAGGCTGCCGCGGAAGCCGGTGCCCCTCGCGGCGGCGGCGGCGGGCGGAGCTGGAGGAGCTGCTGGCGGGTGGCCCTTGCTCTTTGCGCGGTCGAGGCTGGCGAGGCGGTTGGAGCGGAGCGAGTAGGCGAACCAGGTCTGGATGGCGGCGAGGGCGGCGCAGACGACGGGGAGGGTCTGGAGGGGTTGGCGGACGAGGGCATGGACGAAGCGGGCGGGGGAGGGGAGGGCCTTGTCCTGCGAGGTCGAGGCTGCGACGAGGGAGAATGCGACGGCGAAGAGCTGCAAGGGGACGCGCGGGAGGTAGTGGCGGACGGGGACGAGTTCGGGTTGCTGTGCCCGAGGCGAGGTGGACGAGGAGGAGGAGGAGGAGGTCGAGGCGAGGGCGGGGTTGGTCGGGGTGCGCGAGGGGTGGAGGGCGGGCTTTGGCTTAGTGCGGGCCATGCTGTCAGGTGCGCGTGAGCTCTAGCGGTGCAGCGGGAGAGGGAGAGCGGGGGGAAGGTGGGCCGTCCTCATCTCATCGCCTCGAGCCCACCCTCGGCTCCACCTCGCTCCCTCTCCGGCTCTAGCCAGCACCTGCTCGACTGAGTACCAGCGCAGAGCTCACACAGCACCTCCACTCTATCCTCAGCCATGGTCCTCCAGGCCGACTCGCGCTTCGCCCACCTCGACCGCGTCCTCTCGCACCCGGGCCCGTTCGTCGACCCAGACGAGTTCCCGGGGGCAGACCAGGCAAAGCACTTCCTCCAGACTCAGTCAAAGGTCCTCGTCATCGGTCCGTCCTCCTTCGAACCCTCCCCCTCTCCCACTCGACCCCCGCTCACCCGCTCCTCCTCCTCCCCCACCAGGCGCCGGCGGCCTCGGCTGCGAGATCCTCGCCAACCTCGCCCTGATGGGCTTTGCCGACATCCATGTCATCGACATGGACACGATCGACATCTCCAACCTCAACCGCCAGTTCCTCTTCCGGTCCGTCTCCCTCTCCTCCCTCGTCCTCGACCTGTCGCGCTGTCCCCCTCGCTGACCCCGCTCGCCCCCTTCCCGCCGACAGCCCCGAGCACGTCGGCAAGTCCAAGGCCCTGTGCGCCGCCGACTTTGTCATGAAGCGCGTCCCCGGCTGCAAGGTCACGCCGTGCGTCCCTCTTGCTCTCCTTCCCTCCACCCTCTCTAGCCGCACGCTCACGCTCTCATCCCCGCAGCTACCACGGCAAGATCCAGGACAAGGACGACGACTACTACATGCAGTTCAACCTCGTCATCTGCGGCCTCGACTCGGTCGACGCGCGCCGGTGGATCAGCGCCACCCTCGTCAACCTCGTCGACGGCGACAACCCCGACAGCCTCAAGCCTCTCATCGACGGCGGCACCGAGGGCTTCAAGGGCCAGGCGCGCGTCATGCTCCCGACCATCACGAGCTGCTACGAGTGCAGCCTCGACATGCTCACCCCGCCGACCGCCTTCCCCATCTGCACCATCGCCAACACGCCCCGCCTCCCCGAGCACTGCATCGAGTGGGCCAGCATCCTCGAGTGGCCAAAGGTCTTCAAGGGTCCGTCCCCTCTCGCTCTCACCTCTCGTACTCAAGCTCGAGCTCGACGAGCTGACCCTTGTCGCGCGCGCTCGCAGACAAGAAGCTCGACAACGACGACCCCGAGCACATCCAGTGGCTGTACGACGTCGCGCGCGCGCGCGCCGACGAGCACAAGATCGCGGGCGTCACGTGGAGCCTCACGCAGGGCGTCGTCAAGCGCATCATCCCCGCCATCGCGAGCACCAACGCCATCGTCGCCGCCGCGTGCTGCAACGAGGCGTTCAAGATTGCCACGAGCTCGAACCCGTACCTCAACAACTACATGTGCGTCTCGTCCTCCTCTCGCTCTCGCTCTCGCTCTCGCTCGTGCTTCTTGCGCTCGTCGACCGCCGGGACTGACGCTCCCCTTGCCTCCCGCCCCCTCGCCCGCCCGCAGGATGTACACCGGCAACGAGTCGATCTACACCTACACGTTCGAGCACCAGAAGAAGCCCGAGTGCCCCGTGTGCGGCGGCGAAAAGGTCGTCGTCGAGCTCGACCGCGAGACGAGCCTCCAGGACTTGATCGACTTGCTCCTCGAGCGGCAGGACATGTGCGTCGCACTGCTCTCTCCTTTCTTCCTTCCCATCTCGAAAGGATGCGACGGCGTCTACCTCGAGGAGCGAGCGCGAGGACGATGAGACGGCGGCGCACAGACCTCTTGGGCGCACTCACTGACTCTCCCTTCCCACTCCCTTCTCCTCTCGCCTGCTCCATCTCTCTCGACACGCTCGCTCGCCCTCTCCGTCACCTCACCTTCGCCCTCGTCCTCACCTTCTGTCTCCCCTTCGCCCTCGCGCTCGACCTCTTCCTCGCCCACCCTCGCCCTCCCCAACCCTCACAGGCAGATCCGCCGCCCCTCGCTCCGCACGGCGACCAAATCGCTCTACCTCCAAGCCCCGCCGCAGCTCGAGCAGGCGACGCGCCCCAACCTCGCCCTCACGCTCGGCGAGCTGCTCGCCGTCGACGGCGAGGCTGCCGGCGCCGCGGGCGGCGGAGAGGTTACGGTCACGGACGCGAGCATGCCGTTCTCGCTCGGGCTCAGAGTCGTGTTCAAGTGAGCGCATGACGCTCTCGGCCGGCGGCGGTCGCGGCGACCCCGCTCGGTCCTCTCCTCCTCCTCTCGCCCCTTCTCTCTCTCTCTCTCGGTCGTCGTGTACTGTAGATAGCCTTTCCCTCTCCTCCTCGTTCCGCCCCTCGCACTCTGCAACTCGGGCACGTCTCGCTTCTCTTTCGCTCGCTCTCCTGTCTCGAGAGAGCGCGTGCGAGAGCGTCGAGAAGGTCGTTCGAGTTGCGAAACGAGACGACGACCGAGGCTATTATCCAGGAGGGAGCACAGAGAGGGGGACTAAGGATGAGACGGAACGCAGTGTCTGTATGGCTGGGACGAGGCGAGAGAGAGAGGTAGAGGAGGGGAGCGAGCGGCCGTCGCGCTCAGAGCATCATCGGGCCGGCCACCTCGTCGCGCCTCTTCTCGCCGGCGAGGATCTCGACGATGGTGAGCGCCCACTCGAGCGCCGTGCCCGGGCCGCGGCTCGTCACCAGGTTGGCCTCGACGACGACGCGCTCGTCGTCGACATAGTCGTACACGCCCTCGAGCTCGTCGCGCACGCTCGGGTGGCTCGTGATGCGCCCGCCGAGGCCGATCCCGGCCGTCTTTGCCGCGAGCGAGCCGGCGCAGATGCACGCGACGAGCTTGCCGTCGTCGTAGTAGTCGCGCACGAGGCGCTGCACGCCCTTGTCGGTCGAGAGGCGCTCAGCGCCCTTTGCGCCGCCGGGAACGACGACGGCGTCAAAGTAGGCCGCGAGGACGTCGGGCTGCTTGGTCTCGAGGTGCTCCCACGTCGTGTCGGCGAGGATCTTGGCGCCGCGCGAGAGCGTCATGTGCGGCAGCGAGTGCGACGGCGAGAACTGGGGCGAGACCGAGACGATGACGGGCGACAGCGACGCGCGCACGAGCACGTCGTAGACCGTCATGAGCTCGATCTCCTCGGTGCCGTCGGCGCACAGGACGAGGACGGCCTTGTCGTCGGCGCCCTTGGTCGGCGGCTCGTACGCCTTGCCCGCGCGCTTGGTGAACGTCGACGCGGCGCGCTTGACGCCGCTCGCGCCGCCGCCGCCGGCCGAGGTCGACGTCTTGCGGCTCAGCGGCTTGTCCTCGAGCGTGACGCCGCGACGCTCGCCCGCGTCGACTGTGCGCTCGCCGATCGTCACCGTCTCGCCGAACCCGCGCGCGAGCTGCTCGTCGTCGTCCTTGGCCGCGGCGCCGTTGGTGCGCGTCGCCGTCGAGCGCTGCCTCGACAGGTTCGACGCGCCGCCGTTGGTGGTCGTGCCGTCGGCGGCCGCCGCCGGGCTCGACGTTGACGGCTGGCGCTTGACGCGCTGCGAGGTCGTGCGGCGCACGGGCGGCCGCCAGCCCTCGAGCTCCGAGTCGGGGCGGACCTTGCTCTCGGCGCCGTGGCTCGAGGGCGCGAACGTGACGCCCGGCGCAGAGTGGCCGCCGTCGGCGATGCCGATGTCGAACGCGCGCGCGCCGTGCCACTCGGGGTGACGGCCGCGGCCGGACGCCTCGGTGTCGTTGAGGACCTCGAGGGGCGGGGGAGGGAAGTAGCTGTCTGCGGGCGGGCGACCGAGGGCGAGGGAGAGTCAGCTTGCGGTGCCGTGTTGTGCAAGGCGATCGTGCGAGGGCCCCCGCGCCGCGAGCGAGTGGGGGAGAGACGGCTCGTCGCACTGAGCGCGAGAGGGAGAGCGCGCAGCACCGTGCTGCGGTCCCACAGCTGCCCGCTCATGCTCACAGCCGCGCCCTGCCGGCCCACCGCACGCGCCCTGGCCGGCCCAGCCTCGATCGGAGAAGCCGGAGGGGAGATGAGGAGAGCGAGAGGGAGACGCACCAGGCGGCGGGCTGGTCGAGTAGGCGATGCCGTTGGACGGGCTGGGCAGAGGCGGCACGTTCTCGTCGCCCTTGGGCGCATAGCGGCGGATGTCGTCCTGGCGCTTTGAGCGAGACGAGGCGCGGCGGACGGCCGCCGGGGGTCGCTCGTTGCCGGGCGACTTGGGGCCGCCAGAGCGCGACAGAGAGCGCACGAGGCGCTTGAAGGTGCCTTCACGGGGCGGGGTGGTCATCGTGCGGGCGAGCTACGTGAGCGAGGCGAGCGTGGTCGAGGGAGGACGAGAGCCGGACCAGGCCCCGCTCGCGTCGGCGCGCGAGCCTCGAACCGCGCAAGTCCGGCCGGCTCTCCCCTCCTGTCGTCGTCCGAGCGGGCGTGTGCTCTCGATCAGCTGCTCAGAAGACGCCCGCTGTCGCCCGAACGAGCTCGCCGAACGAGACGGGCGCAGCGTGAGGATAAGAAAGGGTCTGTGCACCTCCTCTTCTCCCTCGCTCTACACGCTCGCCCCACCGCAGTACCCGTCGTGCAGCGCCACCAGGTGCCCGATGATGTCCTCCTCGATCTCCTTGACCTCGCCGCCCGCCCCTCGCTCGGCGTCGGCCGGGATCCGCAGCCACTCCTCGCCGGCGCGCTGCACAAAGACGACCTCGTGCTTGCGCGTCTCGAGCAGGTTGCCGACGACGATCTGGTGCCCGTACCGCTCGAGCGCACCTCGTGCTTTCGGGATGAGGATTGCTGGGTCCGTCTCGAGCTGCGGGCGGGCGAGAGAGCGTCAGTGGGCGCAGGAGGAGGGACGGCGAGCGAGAGCGAGAGGGGGCGCACCTTGAACGACACGATGAAGCCCTCGTTGCTCCACTCGTCGACCATCGTCTTGAGTACCTTGGGCACTTGGTCCATCTCGATGACGAGCGAGCCCTTGCCCGACTGGATCTTGTGCTCCGACTGCGAGCGCGAGGAGCTCCCGAGTCAGCGGAGAGGACGTCGAGAGCGAGCGTACAGAGCCGAGCGAGAGGGACGCACCATCTTGGTGTACGGGATGAAGAAGTCGCTGACGGCCGCCGCGAGGTAGTACATGCCGCGCCGGCCGAGCGCCTTGCCGTCGGCGTCCCTCGCCTGGCCCATGACCCGGCTGATGCCGCGCAAGAGCCACAGGTACTCGCTGACGGTGACGAACGGGATCGAATGGAGGAGGTTGAGGTGTTGAACGAGCTTGTACGACCGCAGGAGCGACAGCATGGGCGTCAGGTTCTGCGGCCGGATCTGGATCGACACGTCCTCGCCGGGCTGCTGGTGCTCTTGCTGCGCCAGGACGCCGTCGAGCGGGACGGTGCGGGACCGGGGCGAGGTCGGCGGCGAGTGCATCGACGGGATGGGCGGGAACAGGTGGCCGTCCTGCGGCGGCGGGAACTCGGGCGCCTTGCCCTTGCCGACGGTGAAGGCCGGGCCGGGCCCCTGGGCCGACGAGCCGTCGACGACGTCGAGGAGGTCGAGGAACGGGTTGGTCGAGTGCGAGTAGTGGCGCGAGAAGGGCTGGAGCGAGTGCTGGCGGTGCAGGAAGATGACGGCGTAGCGGCCCGACCGGAGAAAGTGCTCGGCGGACGACGCGCCGCGGGTGCCCGCCGAGAAGTTGTCGAGGAAGCGCACGCTGCAAAGAGGGATCGAGTCAGTACGGTGAGCTGGTCGAGAGCGAGGAGGAGGGCGCACACGTTGTGCTCGAGCGGAACGGTCGTTCCTCCACTCTGCGACGAGGAGGTGGGGAGCGAGGTCGTCAGCGAGGGCACAGACCTGCGGCTCTTGTGCTTGTAAGTCGATCTATGGGCCTGTAGAACCCTCTGAGCATCTTCTCGCGGCCTCGGAAGCTAGTGCCGTTGGCCCACGCCTTCATCTCCACCTTGGCCCGAGGAGGTCCACCCGCGTCTACCGCTCCACGTGCTGATCCACGCGGTCGGCGACGCGCCGTAGAAAGCTCTGGAAGCACGATGCACGAGGACAGAAGACGCACAGTGACGAGGACGACGCGGCGGCCCTGGCGGAGGTTGGACTCGACGAAGCGCTGGACGGCGGCGAGGTGTTCCTCGAGTCGAGGCGGTGGGGGAGTCTGTGCGAAGAACTCCTCTGCCGAGAACTGCTTTGGGTCGCTCATGGGGTAGAGGGCTGGACGAAGGGCGACGACGACGACGACGACGACGACGACGAGGCGGAGAAGGCTCTCGCTCTCGCTCGATCACCACAGCCGCACCTCGAGCCAGCAGAGAGGGCACTGCGACTGCCACTATGGCCGTCTCGACGACCCGCGCCACGACCCGCACCCTCTCGCACCTCCTCCTCGCCGGCCTCAACCCTCTCTCCCCACCTGCCTCGTCCTCGTCCTCGCTCCTCTCGGGCCAGGCCCGCCAGTTGCCCAGCAACCCGTCCCTCGCACAAGCTCCCTTCCCCGCCTGGCTCGCCTCGGTCGGCCGCGAGCTCGACACGACCGCCCCGATCCGCCTCGTCCCCGCCGCCCTCGCCGCCGGCGCAGGCCACCAGCTCGTCGCCTACCGCAACTACGACGCCACAGAGCGCATCTTTGCCCTCGGCAGGAACGAGCTCGGCCAGCTCGGCGTCGGCTTTGCCAGCCAGGAGGGCACCCGCGGCCTCGTCGAGGGCTTCGAGGGCGACAGCGTCGTCGCAGCGAGGGCCGGCGTCCAGTCTTCTTACCTCGTCCTGCGCGATGGAGGTGCGTCCCCTCTCTCTCACCGACTCGACCCTCGACGGCGAACCCACGAGCTGACCACGTGCAGACAGTACCAGGCTCTTCTCGATGGGCAACCTCGCCCGCGGCCGACTAGGGCAGCCGGCGCTCTTCCCGCCCGCCGACGCTCTCCAAGAGCATGAAGAACCTCGACAGCACTCGCTCCCGAGGGCCGCCGCTGTGCCCCTACCGCCAGGGCTCGGGCCCATCCGCCAGATCGAGGCCGGCTTCGAGCACCTCCTCGTCTTGACCGGTGCGTCTCGCTCTCAATCTCTCGAGATGCTTCTACCGACTCTGACCCATAGACTCGCGCGCGCAGATGACGGCCAAGTTTGGGGCACGGGCTGCAACACGGACGGCCAGCTCGGGCTCGGCTCGGCGTCGTCCGACGTCTTCGAGCTCACCCGGGTCCCTCTTCCTCGCGAGGTCGAGCAGCAGGGCGGCGTCGAGCGCATCAGCGCAGGAGCTGACACGAGCGCATTGGTGACCAAGAGTGGGACGCTGTGGGTCTGGGGCAATTCGGTGCGTCGCTCCCCCTTTCTCTCTTGCGCTCGACCCTCCCTCGGCTGCAGGAGCTCAACCTTCTCCCTCGCCGCAGGAATACGCCCAGGGCATGCACGGCGAGAAGATCGACCAGATAACGTCGCCGCTTGCCATCAAGCCCGACTTCCTGCCGTCGAACCGCCGGCTCGTCGACTACCGATGCGGCGGCTCGTTCGCGCTCGCTCTCGACGGTGCGTCTCCCTCCTTCTCTTCTCTTTACCCCCCGACGGACGATGGAAGACGCAGCGAAATGATGAGAGATGCCGGGGCCATCAGATCCGCTCGGCTCGTCGTGCGCGCCCGAGCCCCCCTCGGGAGCGCCCGGTCGCCGCGCACGAGTCGGAGCAGGCGCGACCGACGAACACCGGAACGCCCTCTGACGGAGGGCTGGGACGTCCTGTCTCACACGTATCATGGCGAGCTTTGGCCTGCGGCTCCTTGTGCGGCCTCGCCGGCCTTGAAGGCCGAAAGGCATCCTTGGCGGCGGTGGTCGGGCAGGAACGAGGCGCGGGCCGTCCCCTGATCGCTGCGTCGTCCCTCACGACCTCTTCGAGCACCTGCACCTCTCGCCGAGCGCGTCGACGTAGCGCTGACCCTTTCATGCGGCACCGCCGCCCTCGCGCGCAGACTTTGGCTCGGTCTACTCGGCGGGCTTCGGCGCGCTCGGGCTCGGCGAGGGCGTGCTGCACAGCGCGACACCGCAGCGGGTCGAGCATCTGGAAGGAGCGGGCGTGAGTCGGATCAGGGCTGCGTGGGGCTACGCTGCGGCCGTCCGGGGTGCGTCTTCCTCTCTCAGCCGCTCACCTCTCTAGGGCACTCTCGCGCCGCCTGTTCGCCCGCGCTGACGCCGTCGCCTCGTCCTCCCTCTCTCGCACACGCAGATCACGCCTCGTCCTCGGCCCTCTTCACCTGGGGCCTCAACAACCCGCACGGCCGGCTCGCGCACGGCGCCCTCCCACCCTCACGCTCCTCTCCCTCGTCGCTCGACCCGTCCGTCCCGCCCGCCGTCGCACTGCACGCGCACGAGCCGAAGGAGGTCGCGCTACCGCTCAGGCAGGTCGGGCTCGAGGAGGGCGCGGGCGAGGGAGAGGCCGAGGCGAAGTGGGAGCTGGGCGAGGTCGAGTGCGGGATGGAGAGTCTGTGGGTCGAGCTGCGCGTCGAGGAGGACGTCGACTAGCTGCTGCGCTGTGCAACGATGCTCGGTCGACGAGCGCACCGAGTCTTGAGCAGAGCGCGCGCGAGAAGGAGAGGTCTGTGCGCGAGCGAGCCTGGCCAGGATCTCGAGAGCGCTTCCCGCGGCTCTCGCTGCTCGCTGAACTCGAGAAAGGTAGAGCATGCGGCGGTGTGTATGGCAACAGGCATCTAGTCCATCGGCGCGATCTACTGCGCGAGCCGCCCGACCTCTCTTGTCCTCCTCCTCGAGCCGTCCCTCCGACGCTCCCTCCGACGCTCCTCTCCCTGCTCAGACCTGCTTCTGCGGCTCGTCTCGCTGCACCTCGCTCGCCTCCTGGTCCCTCGGGTCGTCGAGCCCGAGGCCGCGCTTAAGCGACACCCAGACGGCGAACGAGACGGCGTTCATCGGCACGACCTTGATGTAGCCGATGCTGAGCCCGACGTAAAAGTTGCGCAGCCCGCCCTGGGCGTACACCGAGCGGGCCGTGTCCCAGAACCCTGCGCGCCCGCGGAGCGGGTCGGCGTGTAGGACGGGGCCGACCTGCATGCGGCGCCGGACAATGTCGAGCGGGTAGGCCGTCGTCTGGCCGATGGCGCCGGCGACGCCGCCGGCGAGGAGGTCGAGCATGGCGCGGTTGCGGCGCCGGAACGTCGGCGAGAGGTACCGCGGCATGAGGTCTTGCTTGAGGAAGCCCCACATGAGGAACGACGTGCCGGCGTACGGCACGATGCCGACGAGCGTCGGCCACACGCCGCGGTAGAAGTGCATCATCGACGGCTTGGTCGTGCTCGTCGCTGGTGGTGGTGCGCGTGCGGGTGCGGCGAGAGCGGAGGAGGAGGTCGGGGAGGCTTCGACCGGCGGCGGCGAGAGGTAGATGGCGCGGATCGTGCGCAGGAGCGACGCGCGGTCTTTTGCCGAGTGGTGCGACTCGAACGCGAGTCGGACTCGGATGAGCTCGAGGGGGTAGGTGATGCCGGTAGTGATGATGCCGGCGGTCGAGCCGGCGAGGAACCGTCGAGCCGACGTCTCGTCGGCGGGCGTCGGCATGAGCGTCTGCGCGCACCGAGGAGGGAGTCAGCGCGGGCTCGTGCGAGCGAGCCAAGGAGGAGAGAGAGACAGGGACGCACATTGTGGAGCTTGTCGTAGGCCATGAACTTGATGGCGGCGTAGGGAAAGATGCGCAGGAGGGTCGCCGAGTGGCCCTGGAGCAAGCCGCGCATGCCCGTCTCGGCGTAGATGTCCTTGCTCGCCCGAAAGACGCCGAGAAAGGTGCCTGCGCGCAGTAAGGCAGGTCAGCGTTGTGCTCACGGGCTCGAGAGGAGGGACGAGGAGGGAAGGGTCGACTTGCCGGCATACTTGTGGTAGTCGGGGCTGCGGGTCTGGAAGAGGATCTTGACCCGGTCGAGCGGTGCGACCGAGGTCTTGGCGACGCAACCTGGAAGGAGAGCGAGGCGAGAGGGTCAGGGTCAGGGGATCGGTCGTCTGCCGCGGTCGACCCGCATCATCGCAAAGAGGAGGGACGGACCTGCGATGCCGCCTGCGAGGCCCGACTTGAGGGCATAGGTGAGCGAGTCGCGGTCCTGCGGTACTCGCTTGCGCTTGCGCGGGGGCTGTTCGTGATCGGCGAGTGGGGAGGACGACGACGACTCGGCGGGCGAAGGCGAGGCGGGGAGGAGCGCGGGCGTGTCTTCGAGGCGCACGCTCGAGGTCGAGGCGGTCGGGGTCGAGCTCGAGGGCATCCCAGCGGCGGTCTGCAGCTCGGCTCGGCGGCGTGGGCGGTGGAGGAGGCGAAGGAGAGCTCCGCGGCTTGCCTTGCGCTCGTTGCCGGGTCGGCCAAGCCGGCTCGACAGCGACGCCTCCAGGATTTCTTCGAGCGGGCTGCGTGGGCTTAGGAAAAGCTCATGGGTAGCTGCAAGTATCGAACCATGCACAGGATCGAGGTGTGGTCGCGGCTTTGTGGATCGCGACGACGAGCGAGGCGACGAGCGGCTGCTGCTCGCCCTCTCGCCACTCGAAGCTACCGCAGCTTGTTGCTCGACACCTGTACACTCTCTCGTCTCTCGCTTGAAACCAGCCACCCCGCGCAGCAACAGCTACCATGGGTGCGTCGCTCTCTCCCCTCCCTCCCCGCTCGCCACGACCGCGTCCGCTAACCCTCCTCCCGCGCTCCTCCCCTCCTGGTCCGCCATGCAGGCATTCCCAAGGTGCGTCTCCATGCTCACAGCGAAATCCTGCTGGCGAGCACAAGCTGACCCGCCGCCCTCGCGCAGTTCTTCCGCTTCATGTCGTCCGTCCCATCTCTCCCCCACCACGAGCACCACAGCGCACGGCACTGACGCCCTGCTTCCGCGCCATGCAGGGAGCGGTATCCTCTCATCTCGCAGTTGATCCAGGAGAACCGCATCCCCGAGTTCGACGCTCTGTGTGCGTGCCACCCTTCCCCTCCTCGATCCTCGTCCCGCTGTCGGCACGCTCGCACACCCAGCTGACGCCTCGCCGCTGCCTTCTGCAGACCTCGACATGAACGGCATCATTCACAACTGCTCGCACCCGAACGACGACGACGCGTCGTTCCGCATCAGCGAGGAGGACATCTTCTTGGCCATCTTCAGCTACATCGCCCACCTCTTCAGCGTCATCAAGCCTCAGAAGCTCTTCTTCCTCGCCATCGACGGCGTCGCACCGAGGGCCAAGATGAACCAGCAGCGCAGTCGCCGCTTCAGGACGGCAAAGGAGAACAAGGAGACGATCGAGAAGGCCAAGCGCAGGGGCGAGGAGATCCCCGAGGAGGCCGGCTTCGACAGCAACTGCATCACGCCCGGTGCGTCACAGCGTTCCTCTCCTGACTGTGCCGCGCGACCGCTTCTTTGAGCGCTCGCGCTGCTGAGGTAGATGGAGACCGCGCTGACCCTCGTCCCTCTCTCCCGCAGGCACGCCTTTCATGGCCCGGCTCTCGCAGCAGCTCAAGTACTTTCTCGCAAAGAAGGTCTCGGAGGACGCCGATTGGAGGGGCGTCGAGATTGTGCTCTCGGGACACGAGGTGCGTCGGGTCCTCCTCGCTCCAGAGGCTTGTTCGCGCTCGGGGCGCCGTGCTGACGTTTTGCCGTCTCGCGCGCAGGTCCCGGGCGAGGGCGAGCACAAGATCATGGAGTACATCCGCCTCAACAAGGCGCAGCCGGGCTACAGCCCGAACATGCGCCACTGCATGTACGGCCTGGACGCCGACCTCATCATGCTCGGCCTCCTGAGCCACGACCCGCACTTCTGTCTCTTGCGCGAGGAGGTCACGTTTGGACCTCGAGGCGGCAAGGGCAAGGCCAAGAGGTGCGTTCCCTCTCTCCGCCGTCGTCGTCCCCTCTCGACCCTGTCCTGACGCCTCTTCTCCCTCACGCTCGCAGCCTGCACGACCAGAACTTCTTCCTCATGCACCTCGGCCTCTTCCGCGAGTACCTCGACCACGAGTTCTCGACCCTCAAGGAGACGCTGCCGTTCGAGTACGACCTCGAGCGCATCATCGACGACTTCATCCTCATCAACATCTTTATCGGCAACGACTTTTTGCCTCATCTCCCTGGCCTCCACATCAACGAGGGCGCGCTCAACCGCTTGTTCGAGATCTACAAGCGCATCCTCCCTCAAGCCGGTGCGTCGCTGCTTCCTTTCTTCCCCTCGCTCGCACCCCTCCGCCTGCGCCTCTCGCCTCTGCTCCTCTTCCACCGTGCAGCTCACTGATTCCTCGCCCTCGTAACGCACGCAGGCGGCTACCTCAACGAGCACGGCAAGCTCAATGCGCCGCGCCTCCAGCTCGTCCTCGACGAGCTCACCGTCTTTGAGCGTGAGCAGTTCGAGCACGAGACGGTTGACGTCGGGCATGGTCGCGGCGGCGGGCACAAGAGCGGCAGGAGGGGCCAGGAGCAGGCGGTGCAGAAGGCGCAGGCGAAGGGCAAGCTCGGTGCGTGACCTCTCCCTTCCTCACTTCCTCGGTCGAGCGGACTCTTGCTCACACTCTCCTCCCTCGTAGTCTTGACCGACACGCAGAAGAAGGTCGTCGACCACATCTCGACGTTCGTCCTGTCGCACCTCGCGACCCTCACCTCCCCCGACTCGGCGTCGGCCGAGGTCCAGTTCGTCAACGAGCTCGTCACGGCGCGCGACCGCCGCTTCCTGTCCGACCTCGCCGACGCGCTCAAGCTCTCGGTCGCGTACGACGCCTACTCGCCCGAGGGCGAGAGCCTCGTCACGGTGCGTTTCGACGACGCGCTCGTCGCGCTCGCGCGCCAGGACGCCGACGACGACGACAGCGACGACGTCGAGAGCCCGCTCGCCGGCGTCAGCGACGAGGAGACCGATGGCGCCGAGAGCTCCGAGGCCGAGGAGATCGGCATCGTGCACCTGTCGCTCGACGGCAAGCGCCGCAAGGAGCGCGGCTCGACGGCGTCGCCGGCCGACTCGAGCGAGCGCGTCGACGAGCCCGAGTGGGCGACGGCGATCCGCAGGGTGCTCGCCAAGTACGACAAGGCCGAGGTCATCCACGAGAAGACCGAGGAGGAGGCCGAGCAGGAGCAGGAGCGCATCGTCCAGGACAAGATCGTGCAGTGGAAGAAGGACTACTACAAGGTCCGTCGCGCCGTCTCCTCCTCTCTTCTCGCTCGCCTACATCGTGTCGAGCTCGTCGCTGACGTGCCCCTCCACCTGCTCGTCGCCGTCCGCAGGAGAAGCTCGAGTTCGCGCCCGAGGACCCCGAGGCCATCCCGACGCTCGCCTACCGCTACATCGAGGGCCTGCAGTGGGTCCTGCACTACTACTACGCCGGCGTCGCCTCGTGGGGCTGGTTCTACAACTACCACTACGCGCCCAAGATGTCGGGTGCGTCCTCTCTCCCTCCTCGTCGTCTTCCTCTTCTCCTCGCCCTCTCTCGCTCGCCTCGCTGACGGCGCTCTTCTCCCCTCGCGCAGACCTCAAGGGCGCCGAGAAGATGACGTTCGACTTCGACCTCGGCAAGCCCTTCAAGCCGTTCGAGCAGCTCATGGGTGTCCTCCCCGACCTGTCGTCCCAGCACATCCCGCCCGCGTTCCGCGACCTCATGAGCGACCCGGCGTCGCCCATCATCGACTTCTACCCGGCCATCTTCGAGCAGGACATGAACGGCAAGAAGCAGGAGTGGGAGGCGATCGTCAAGATCCCCTTCATCGACGAGAAGCGCCTCCTCAAGACGATGGCGGCGCGCGAGCCTCGCCTCACCAAGGAGGAGCGCGCTCGCAACGCCTACGGCGAGAGCACCAAGTTCTCGTACGACGAGGCCGTCAACCAGACCTACCCGTCGTCGCTCCCCGACTTCTTCCCCGACCTCGTGAACAACCACACGCGCCTCGAGGTCTTCCACCTCCCGACGCTCGACGGCGGCAAGAAGCTCGTCGAGGGTCTCCTTCCCGGCGCGCTCGTCGGCAAGCTGGCCGTCTCAGGCTTCCCCTCGCTCCACACGATCCCGCACACGGCGTCGCTCGGCTTCCACGGCGTGAACGTGTTCCAGACCGACTCGCGCCGCGAGACCATGGTCGTCTCGATCGACAACCAGTTCGACGATGTCAAGGTCGAGGACGTCGCGCGCCAGCTCGTCGGCGGGACGGCGCACGTCGGCTACCCGTACCTGCGCGAGGCGCTCGTCGAGGCCATCTCGGACGAGCTGTTCCGGTACGACAAGGACCAGAACGGCGTCGTCAGGGCGACGCCGCACACGCAGAACGAGATCTACCAGTGGAAGCGCGCCGCCGACCGCATCGAGCACGTCTACTCGAAGAGCAAGGGCTGCCTCGTCGGCCGCACCGAGGTCGTCGTGCACGCCAAGGTCCTCAAGGGTGCGTCCTCCTCTCCCCTCTTCCTCCTCCCCCTCGGTCCTGTCACGCTCGGGGCCGACGCTGATGCTCTAACTCCACGCTGCACGCAGGTCTCGAGCTCAAGGACGACGGCGCGCTCGTCAAGGAGTGGGAGGAGGAGGCGGGCGACTATGCGCTGCAGGCGACCGTCGCCAAGGTCGACGCGCAGGACGAGCGCTTCATCGAGCAGCCGCCCCTCTCGCTCGACGTCGAGTACCCGGCCGGGTCCAAGGTCTTCTTCCTCGGCCACGCCGCCTACGGCACGCCCGCCCAGGTGTTCGACCACAACGGCGACAGCCTCTCGATCCGCGTCGCCTTCTTCCCCAACGACAAGGCCGAGCACGCCCTGTTCAAGCAGCGCCTCGCCGGCCAGAAGGACGCGGCCTACTTCCCCTCGCACGCCGTCGCGCGCATGGTCGGCATGTCGGGCCTCGCCCTGTCCAAGATCACGTCGAGCCTCCTCCTCTACGGCGCGTCGGGCGACCAGCGCGTCAACGTCGGGCTCAACCTCAAGTTCGAGGCCAAGGGCCAGAAGGTCCTCGGCTTCTCGCGCAAGGGCGACTCGAACTCGTGGGAGTTCAGCGGCAAGGCCGTCGAGCTCATCCGCGAGTACAAGGCGAGCTTCCCCGAGATCGCAGGCACGCTCGACACTCGGCGCGGCGGTGCGTCCTCTCCCTCGTCCCGCTCGGACCCCCCTTTCGCGCCCGGTGGCTGACCTCTCACCGCTCGCGCACGCAGACCTCATGCGCGCCACCGACTTCTTCCCGGCCGAGACGGTTGCTCAGCGCATGAAGGAGCTGACGGCCTGGATCAAGGAGAAGGGCGTGCGCGACCTCGAGAAGGTCCCTCTCTACGCCGAGCAGCTCGACAAGGTGCGTCCCTCCTCCTCTCCTTTCGCTTCCTCGCCCTCCCTCGCTGACTCGGCTGCTTGTTGCTCGTCTGCAGGACGCCGTCCTCCTCATCGAGAAGCTCGAGGACCAGCTCACGCAGCTCAAGACGGTCGACAAGATCAAGAAGGCCCAGATTGGCGGCATCCCGCGCAAGTCGATCCTCAAGCCGGCGCACGCCCCTGGCCGGCTCCGCAGCCAGGTCTTTGCGCTCGGCGACCGTGTCGTCGCCGTCGCCGAGACGGGCAGCGTCCCGCTTTCGGCAAAGGGCGTCGTCGTCGGCATCCAGTCGGGCTTCATCGACGTCGTGTTCGACGTTCCCTTCATGGGCGGCACGACGCTCGGCGGCCGGTGCGTCTCCTCTACCCCTCTTTCGTGCCTACTAAAACCGAGCGAGCTGAGCCTGACGTCTTCTCCCTCTCCTCGAACAGCTGCTCGACCTACCGCGGCGCCACCGTCACGCTCTCGTCCGTCCTCAACCTCACGAACCCGCAGTACTCGACGGGGCAGGGCGCTCCTCCTCCTGTGCAGCCGGCGCCCATCAACCGCAGCGCCAAGTTCCGCCAGGGGACGACGCCCGGCGGGCCCAACATCCTGCCGGCGCACGGCCTCCCCGCCGGCGGCTTCCACCCGGCTGCCGCCGCCGCAGGGGCCTCGAACCCTCTCGGTCGCGGTCGCGGCCGCGGCGGCATGAACGGCAACGTGCAGATCATGCGCAACCCGCGCGCCGTGTCGCCGGCGACGTCGTTCCACGCCGTCGCGACGGGCGCCGCGGCGCCGGTCACCGCACCGCTCTCGGCGGCGCAGCAGCAGCAGCAGCAGACGCAGCAGCAGCGTCTCGGGCAGACGCTCGGCATGCGCGGCGGCGCCGCCGGCGCAGCAGGCGCTCGTGGGCGCGGTTCGTTTGCGCACCTGCCTTTCGCGCCCGGCGGGCCCGGTCACGCCGCGCTCCAGCAGCAGCAGCGTCAGCAGCAGCAGGCCTTCGCACCGGTGCAGCTCGCCGGCGGCGGCGTCGCGATTCCGCCGCCCTTGTCGCTTTTGAACCAGGGTCCGGCGACTCGTGGTCGCGGCGGCGCGCGCGGCGGCGCTCGCGGCGGCAGGGGAGGAGCTGCGCAGGGCGGGCAGGTGACGACGGCGTGAGCGCGAGCGAGGGCGGTATCGAGTAGCTGAACGAGGCGGTCCGAGTGTTGTGCATTTTCCGCATCGAGCAGCTCCCTATCTTTCCCTCTCTGCGCCAGCGAGCTCGACATGAGCGATCGATCCTTTGCTGCTCGATCGGCCTATGCAGACGAGGACTCGACGACAAGCGCGCTTTTGCTGGACCCCACTCGACTTCGCGCTCAGGTCGCGGGAGGAGGAGGAGGGAGGTCGGGCTTTCTTGACGGCAGAGCGCCCTCTTCCTCGCTCCTTGGCTGCTCGCTCGGCGTATCGAGACGAGCGCTCGACGATGGGGCCGCTTCGGCGAAACCGTCAGGTTGTGCTCGCTCGACTCGGCGCTCAGGCCGCAGGAGGAGGAGGAGCAACGCGCTCTCTCAGCGGCGGTGCTTGTTCTTTCACGCTCCTGGACTGCTCGATCGACCTGTCGAGACCAATACCTGACGATGGGCCCGCTTCTGCTGGACCCTGCAGCATGTGAGCGCTCGACTCGGCGAGCCGCTTCTGAGCGCTGAGCTCGCAGTGCTGCTCAGTTCGGACTCGAGACGCTCTCACCAATCGTTAATGAGGGACTGATCTTTGCATGCTGCGTGCTGCCTGCTCGGATTCCGCCTCATGCGGCCGCCTGCGCCACTTCACGGTGAGGAGGAGAAGAGGAGAAGCGGGTCGTTCCAGAGTTGGCGAGCCTGCACTTTTCGAGGCTGTGCAGCTCTCCGTGAGCGCTTCGAGACGTCTACTGAGATGAGAGAACAATCCATGCGTTGCAGGACAGCAGGAAGGTGGGAACTCGTCGTCGGACGCGCTCGGACCGCCTGGCCCTCGGAGATTGCACCGCCGCTTGTCGGCCACCCCCCCCCCTTCATTCTCTCTCTGTGCGACAGCGAGCTGGACGTGAGCGATGGACGTTGTTACAGGTAGCCCAGAGAGACCGAGAGAAGACTGAGCGACAAGGCGACTGCGCAGTGAGGGGTATGAACGGCACCGAGAGAGGGGGGATCGAGAACGGCGCGACGAGGACGATAACAGATTAGGGCTATGAGAAGGGGATGAATGCTGCTGCAGGAGATGGATGGAGAGGTGGGAGAGAGGGACGAGACGCAGGGGGAAGGAGCGAGGCAGAGGAAGAGAAGTTACTGCGCGAGGCCGGCGACAGGCCCGCTCGGACCTCCTCCTCGCTCGCCCATCTCGAACGCCTGCCCGTCGCGCTCGCCTAGCCCTCCTCGCACCGGCGAGCCCTGCGTGTCGGGCGTGCCCGTGCGCCTCAAGGGCGACGCGCGCCCGTCGACGCTCGGGCTTACGGGCG
>Ga0308169_10001299_pt1 | contig 29751 bp, 26 predicted proteins | sample PhyBR1_2_FD_202139 | JGI IMG/M metagenome (GOLD analysis project Ga0308169, IMG submission 202139) | Phyllosphere microbial communities from UC Gill Tract Community Farm, Albany, California, United States - DLSLSB.R1 | ecosystem: Host-associated > Plants > Phyllosphere > Unclassified | place...
GCGTTGCTGTAGATCTCGCCCGACATGCGCGCCTTGCTGTCCCAGACCGGGGTCTTGAACTTGAGCATTATCTGGTCGTGCCAGCCGTAGTTGGTGCCTTTGATCGCGCCTTGGTGCTGGGCATCCAGGGCCGGGGTCAATTGGATATTGTTCAATGCCCGCAATGGCACTGCCAGCACGACGTAGTCAGCCTGGTAGCCGACGCTGCCAACCTTGACGGTCACGCCGTCCTTGTCCTGGGAAATGGCCGAGACTGGGGAGCCGGTCTTGATGGTTTTCAGTTGCTTGACGAACGCCTGGGCCAATACCGGGCTGCCACCGAGCAGGCGCGAGGCGCGCAGGTCGCGGTCGGACACGCCGCGATAGACGCGGTTCTGCTGGGCGAAATACAGCAGCGAAAGGCGCGACGGTTCGTCATAGCGCGTACGAATTTCCTGGTTGACCAATTGCCGCGCGGTGGCGGGCAGTTGCAGGCGGTCGAGCCAGTTGGACACGGTGATCTGATCAAGCGCATGCAGCGTGCTGGTGGCCGCCGGGTTCAGCGGATCGTCGATGGAGCGCGCCAGCTCGTCCAGGGTGGTCTCGTAGCGCTTGAGCGCTTCGGCGGTGGCGGGCTGCTTGGTCGCCAGGTCGGCGGCGGTGAAATAAGTACCGTCGATCAGGTAACTCGGGGTACGCACGAATTCCGGTGCCGGGATGGTGCTCAGCTTGAACGTCGAAACGTATTTATTCAGCACTGGCTGAGTCTTTTCGTTGCCGATCCACTCACTGGTGGCCATGCCCGAACGGCCGCCCAGGCTCGGCTTGGCTTCCAGCAGGGTCACGGCCCAGCCCTTGTTCTGCAGCTCATAGGCCGCCGTCAGTCCGGCCAGCCCACCGCCGATGACGATGGCCGTCGGTTGCTTGTCCTTGGCCAGCGCCGAAACGCTGAACAGCCCTATCATCACCAGCGCACAGGCGCGCAGCCAACCAGCAGACATTCAGCGAACTCCGGAATAAAGCGTAAGAATTTTCGATTTTTCGAGCCAGTCGGCTCTCGGTCTTTCGAGCCAGTCGGCTCAGGAACGGCGAAGAATACGTCAGCCATCAAAACGCCGCCAGCGACGTCTATCGCCTGGTTCAAAGTAGCGCCGACGACACAATGGGTTGTCCGCCGGGCCGCCATTGCATAGGCTTGCGCGATTGTTTTGCCCGCGCCCGCCGCGAGCCGCCTCGAGGAGACTGTACATGGGCCTGAATAACCAGTGGATGCAACGCGATCTCGCGGTGCTGTGGCACCCCTGCACCCAGATGAAAGATCACGAACAGCTGCCGCTGATCCCTATCAAGCGCGGCGAAGGCGTGTGGCTGGAAGACTTCGAAGGCAAGCGCTACCTCGACGCGGTGAGTTCGTGGTGGGTCAACGTTTTCGGCCATGCCAACCCGCGCATCAACCAACGCATCAAGGATCAGGTCGATCAGTTGGAGCATGTGATCCTCGCCGGCTTCAGCCACCAGCCGGTGATCGAGCTGTCCGAGCGCCTGGTGAAGATGACGCCCGAAGGCCTGACCCGGTGCTTCTACGCCGATAACGGCTCGTCGTGCATCGAAGTGGCGATGAAGATGAGCTTTCACTACTGGATCAATCGTGGCCAGCCAAACAAGAAACGCTTTGTCACCCTGAGCAACAGCTACCACGGCGAAACCATCGCCGCGATGTCAGTGGGCGACGTGCCGTTGTTCACCGAGACCTACAAGGCGCTGCTGCTGGACACGATCAAAGTGCCGAGCCCCGACTGTTATCACCGCCCCGAGGGCATGGGCTGGGAAGAGCATTCGCGCAATATGTTCCAGGCCATGGAGCAGACCCTCGCCGAGCACCACGACAGCGTTGCCGCCGTGATTGTCGAGCCGCTGATCCAGGGCGCTGGCGGCATGCGCATGTACCACCCGGTGTACCTGAAGCTGCTACGTGAGGCCTGCGATCGCTATGGCGTGCACCTGATCCACGATGAAATCGCCGTCGGCTTCGGCCGCACCGGGACGATGTTTGCCTGCGAACAGGCCGGTATCACACCGGATTTCCTTTGCCTGTCCAAGGCGTTGACCGGTGGCTACCTGCCGCTGGCGGCGTGCATGACCACCGATGAGGTGTACAGCGCGTTCTACGACGACTACCCGACCCTGCGCGCCTTCCTCCATTCCCACAGCTACACCGGCAACCCGCTGGCCTGCGCCGCGGCCCTGGCGACGCTGGACATCTTCGAAGAAGACAACGTCATCGACACCAACAAGGCCCTGGCCCAACGCATGGCGAGCGCCACCGCGCACCTGGTCGATCACCCGAACGTTGCGGAGGTGCGCCAGACCGGCATGGTGCTGGCCATCGAGATGGTCAAGGACAAGGCCAGCAAAACCGCTTATCCGTGGCAGGAGCGCCGTGGCCTGGCGGTGTTCCAGCATGCCCTGGAGCGCGGCGCGTTGCTGCGGCCGCTGGGCAGCGTGGTGTATTTCCTGCCGCCGTATGTCATCACGCCGGAGCAGATTGATTTCCTGGCTGAAGTGGCCAGTGAAGGCATCGACATCGCCACGCGGGACAAGGTCAGCGTGGCAGTGCCAAAGGACTTCCATCCGGGCTATCGCGATCCGGGCTGACGACAAACTTCTCTGTGGCGAGGGAGCTTGCTCCCGCTGGGCCGGTCCGACGCTTCGGGCGAAGCGGCCCCTCCTGGCGATTGCTGCGCAATCGAGCGGGAGCAAGCTCCCTCGCCACAAAAGCTCCCTCGCAGCAATGTCGAATTCAGATTCAATAGAGAACAAAACATGAGACTGTCCCGCTTCTTCATCGATACCCCCCTGAGCCTTGGCGATCACGAATTGCCCGAAGCCCAGGCCCACTACATCGGTCGGGTGCTGCGCATGGCCGAGGGCGATGCGGTGCAGGTGTTCGACGGCTCAGGCCAGGAATTTCGCGGCACCCTGGCCGAGGTCGGCAAGAAACGCGTGCGCGTGCAACTCGACGAGCAATTTGCCGGACAGGCCGAGTCGCCCCTGCGCATTCATCTCGGCCAAGGCCTGTCCCGGGGCGAGCGCATGGATTGGGCGATCCAGAAAGCCACTGAGCTGGGGGTCAGCGAGATCACGCCGATCTTCACCGAGCGCTGCGAAGTACGTCTCAAGGACGAGCGCGCCGACAAGCGCCTGCTGCATTGGCGCCAGGTGGCGATCAGCGCCTGTGAGCAATGTGGGCGTTCCACCGTACCGGTGATCCATCCGCCGTTGCTGCTGGCCGATTGGTTGAAGCAGGCCGAGGCCGAATTGAAGCTGGTGCTGCACCCGGTGGCCGATCCGCTGACCCGCCATGCCAAGCCTTCGTCCCTGGCGTTCCTGATCGGACCCGAGGGCGGGTTGTCGGATGCCGAAGTCGAGCAGGCCAAGGCCGCCGGCTACCACGCCGCCCGCCTCGGCCCCCGCGTGCTGCGCACCGAAACGGCGCCGGTGGTGGCGTTGGCGGTGGCGCAGCAGTTGTGGGGGGATTTTTGAAGCTCCGCGACCACTGAAGATCCACTGTGGGAGCGGGCTTGCTCGCGAAGGCGATTCAACATTGAGCATCGATGCAAGCTGATCCACCGCATTCGCGAGCAGGCTCGCTCCCACAGGTCTTCCAAAGACTACTGCACCGGATCACTCGTCGGCTTGGCAATGATCGCCTTCAACTCGCTGGTCATCGGGAATTCCAGGTTCAGCCCCTTCGGCGGGATCGGCTGCTGGAACCAGCGCTCATAGATCGCGTTGATTTCCCCTGACTTGTACAGGTCCGCCAGGGTCGCGTTGACCAGCGCGAGGAATTGCGGATCGTCCTTGCGCACCATGCAGCTGTAGATTTCCCGTGACTGTTCTTCCCCGACCACGACCCATTTGTGTGGATCGCGCGCCTTGGCCCTTTCACCGTAAAGCAGCGCGTCGTCCATGTAGAACGCCGCCGCCCGCCCGGTCTCGAGCATCTGGAAGGCTTCGCCGTGGTCTTTGGCACTGATCACGAACATATCGACCTTGTTGTCCTGGTTGTAGCTTTTCAGGAACCGCTCGTTGGTGGTGCCAGCGGTGGTCACCACGTTCTTGCCGCGCAGGTCGGCGAAGCTGTGGATGCCGCTGTCCTTGGCTGTCAGCAACTGCCCCTTCACGTAGATGAAACCGTAGGAAAACGCCACTTGCTTCTGCCGTTCGGCGGTCACGCCGGTGGAACCGCACTCCAGGTCCACGGTGCCGTTCTGCACCAGCGGGATGCGTGTCTGGGACGTGACGAGGTTGTATTTCACGCTCAGTTGCGGCAACGCCAGTTGCTGCTGGATGCGCGCGACAATCTTGCTTGCCAGCTCCACCGAATAGCCCATCGGCTTGCCGCTGTTGTCCGCGACGTAGGAAAACGGCACCGAGGCGTCGCGATAGCCCAGGGTGATGCTCTTGCTGCTGGCGATCTTGCCCAGCGTGCCGGCCGGCGGCGCTTCATTGGCGAATGCCGCAGCGCTCAGCAGCAGGCTCAGGGTACAGCCGATCAACGTGATTTTTTGCATTGTTATTCTCCGTTGCGGGTGGGTCAGGCGGCGCGTGGCGCAAGGCCTCGCATGTCGATGGAAGGTGAACGTTGGCGGATCAGTTCACTGAGCAAGCGGCCGCTGCCGCACGCCAGGGTAAAGCCCAAGGCGCCATGACCCAGGTTGAGCCACAGGTTGCGATAGCCGGTAGCGCCTATCAGTGGCACACCGCTGGGCGTGGCCGGACGCATGCCCGCCCACTCGACGGCATGCTCGAAATCCCCGGCCAGCGGGAAGGTTTCCATGGCCTGGCGGCGGATCAGGGCCAGGCGCCTGGGGTCCGGTGCCGGATCAAAACCGACGATGTCCACCATCGCCGCCACTCGCAGTTGTTTGCCGATGCGAGCGTAGACGACCTTGCGGTCATAGTCGGTGATGCTCAGTTCCGGCGCCCGGTGCCGCGCCTCGATCGGTACCGTCAGGCTGTAGCCCTTGAGCGGATATAGCGGCAATCGCAGCCCGGGTAATGCGAGCGTTGCGCTGCGATGGCCGGCGGCAATCACCAAGGCGTCTACGTCCAGGCGATGCCCGCCCAGGTCGATCGCCTGCACCGTGCCGTTGGCATGATGGATAGCGGTCACCGCACGCCCTAGCAAAAACTCGCAGCGCCCCGAAGCCCGGAGCCGCGCCGCCAATTGCAGGCAGAACGCATGGCAATCGGCGGCCTCCTCGTCCGGCGTATAGATCCCGCCCACGAACGGCACGTCGGCCAGTGCGGGCTCCAGGCTCGCGCACTCCCCGGGGCCCAATATTTGCTGATGACCAAGGTCAGTCACCCGTCGCCGAGCATGTTCGAAATGGCCGGCATTTCGAAACGTCACCAACTTGCCGTTGCGCCGCCAGTCGAAGCCGTCGAGGCGATCCTCTTCGCGCCAAGTCTGCAATGTCGCCTGGCTCAGCAACGCCAGGCGCAACAGGTGCTCACCGTTGCGGCGGTTGACCGAGGTCCGGCACGCCCCGATGAATGCCGCCATCCAGCGCCATTGGCCCGGGTCGAGGCGCGGGCGCAACTTCAGAGGCGAATCCGCGCGCAGCATCCAGCCCAGGGCCTGCCACGGCACCCCGGCATCCGCCAGCGGCGTGACGTAGCGATAGGACAACTGGCCGCCATTGGCGAAACTGGTTTCGCTGCCCAACGCGTCCCGAGCTTCGACAAGCGTGACGTCGATGCCTTCGCGAACCAGCGCATAAGCCGTCGCCAGCCCGATCACGCCGCCACCGATGATGCAAACCCGCTGAGCCATGTCCGTCTCACACCTGTTTCGAATGGCCCAAGGTTAGGATCGGATGACAGCGTTCGAACAATGAATAAAGATGGGCCTCCTATAAACAAAGGTTATGGGCTCGCCATGCGCCTTCGTCATATCGAGATTTTCCAGGCCATCCGCCAGACCGGCTCCATCAGCGGCGCCGCGCAGTTGCTGCATGTCTCCCAGCCGGCGGTGACCAAGGTCTTGCAACATGCCGAGCAGCAATTGGGCTTTGCGCTGTTCCTGCGGGTACGCGGCAAGTTGCAGGCCACGCCCGAAGCGCTGGAGTTGGAGCGCGAGGTCGACAAGGTCAGCGAAAGCCTGCAAGGCGTGCGGCGCCTGGCCCAGAGCTTGCGCCGCGAGCCGGGGCACAGCCTGCGGATCGGCGCCACGCCGGCCTTGGCGCTGTCATTGCTGCCGACCGCGATTCATCAATGGACCCAACGTTACCCGGACATCGTCTGCGAGTTATCCAGCGCCCACAGTCGCGAACTGACACAGAACCTGCTGATGCGCGAAATCGACGTCGCCCTGACCCTGCAACCGCCCGATCACCCCGGTCTCAAGGCCCAGCCCCTGGCCAGCGGCGTGTTGGTGGCCTTGGCACCCAGCGGCCATTGGCCCGAGGCGGCGATCGGCACGCCCATGCCGCTGCAAGCCTTGGCCGATGCTCCATTGATCGGCCTGTCCAGCGCCGACCCGCTATCAGCCAGGCTGGACGGCTACCTCAAGGCGGTGGAACCACCGCCACGCGTCAGCATTTCCGTACAGACCTATTCACTGGCCCGGGCCATGGTCGAATCCGGCGCCGGGCTGGCGGTGATCGACCCGTTCACGGCTTTAGGCGCTTCGCGCTCCTGCACGGCCATCCGGCCCTTGTCGCCGCCGCTGCCCATTTCCCTCTACGCGGTGACCCGGGCCAACGAGGCCCCGGCTCATACAATGGCTGCCCTGTTGGAGATTTTCGCCAGCCAGGCCCAGGCGCAACTGGATCGTCTGTTTGCAGGTGCTCAAAGCACGTAGAACAGAATCGCCACGAAATGCAGCAGGCTGCCAGCAATGACGAACAGGTGCCAGATGCCATGGGCATGGCGCAGGCGCTGGTCGAGGGCGAAAAAAATGATGCCCACCGTGTAGAGCACGCCGCCCGAAGCCAGCCAGGCAAACCCGGCGCTGCCCAGCGCCGCCAGCAACGGCTTGACCGCCACCAGGACGATCCAGCCCATCACCGCATAAATGACGATCGACAGGATCCGCGCCTCGGAGCGCGGCTTGATTTCCTGGAGGATGCCGATCACGGCCAGCCCCCAGACGATTCCGAACAAGGTCCAGCCCCACGGCCCGCGCAGGGTCACCAGGCAGAACGGCGTGTAGCTGCCGGCGATCAGCAGGTAGATCGAAAAATGATCGACCTTTTGCATGATCGCTTTCTTGCGCCCACGTACGCTGTGGTACACCGTCGAGGCGCTGTACAACACCAGCAAGGTGAACCCGTAGATCGCCACGCTGACGATCTTCCAGGGATCGCCGGCCATGCCGGCAATCACCAGCAACCACACCGCGCCGATAAACGCCGCGACTGCCCCCACCAGGTGCGTCCAGGCGTTGAGTCGTTCCCCGTGATACATCCAATCCCACCCCATATTCCGAAACTGGCGCCAAGGCTCAGGCCTGGCGCTTGAAAGTGCAATGGTTTGCTCTCCGCATCGCACACAGAACCTGTGGCAAAAGATCATTTGTGGCGAGGGAGCTTGCTCCCGCTTGACCGGGCTGGCGCTCCAGTGCGCAGCGCTCACAAGATCCTTGGGGCTGCTGCGCAACCCAGCGGGAGCAAGCTCCCTCGCCACAACAGCTCCCTAGCACATAAATCGCGTCGCTGGGAAAACATGGGGCACAATCGAGCCATACGAATAAGAGTCCCGCCCCATGCTGATCGACGAAGAATTGACCCTGAAGAAACTCGAGGTGTTCCTGGCCTTCATGCGCACCGGCAACCTCGCGCGGGCGGCGGCCGAGTTGCAGACCAGCAACGTCAGCGTGCACCGGGCCATTCATTCGCTGGAGAGCGCCCTGCGTTGCCCGTTGTTCAAGCACGAGGGCCGCAACCTCACGCCCTTGGAAAGCGCCTATGTATTGGAAGAGCGTGCGCAGAAACTGATCCAGGACGTGATCGAAAGCGTGCGCCTGACCCGCGAGGCGGCGGGTTTTTCCGCCGAGCGCTTCAAGCTTGGCTCGCTGTATTCGCTGACGGTCAAGACCGTGCCGCAGCTGATCATGGGCCTGAAGATCCGCCGTAGCGAACTCAATATCGACCTGATCATGGGTTCCAACATCGACCTGTTGTACAAGCTCAAGAACATGGAAGTCGATGCGATCCTGGTGTCGCTGGACGACAGCGTCAACGACCCGGACTGCGAACAGATCCAGCTGTTTTCCGATGACATCTTTCTTGCCACGCCGGCCGACTCACCCTTCGCCCAGCGCAGCGAAGTCGACCTGGCCGAAGTGCGCGACGAAACCTTCATCACCCTGACCCAGGGCTTCGCCACGCACCAGGACGGCAATCGGGTGTTCAAGCAGGCGGGGTTCGAGCCGAAGGTGGCGATGCAGGTCAACGATATCTTTACCCTGCTGAGCATGGTCAGCTCCGGGGTGGGTTATGCCCTGCTGCCGGGCAGGATCGCGGCGGTCTACGAAAACCGGGTGAAACTGATCCCGTTGCAGGAAAAGTACCGGTTGCAGCAGCACATCGGCGTGGTGTTCCTCAAGGCCAAGGAGCGCGATCCGAACCTGCTGGCGCTGTTGGCCGAGTGCCGGATGTATGCCAATCGCCAGGTTTGAAACCGAGTCGCGCCCTTCGCGAGCAGGCTCGCTCCCACAAGGGATTTGTGAACCCAATCCAATGTGGGAGCGAGCCTGCTCGCGAAGGCGCCAGCGCGGTTAGCGAAGAGCCTAAGCCCTACCCCATCAACCCGCGCATGATCAGAAACAACAACGAAGGCCCCAACAAGCACCCAAGCGCTGTATAGAACGCAGCCGTCAGGCAACCATAAGGCACCAGCTTCGGATCGGTCGCCGCCAGGCCGCCGGCCACGCCGCTGGACGTGCCCATCAACCCGCCGAAGATCACCGCGCTGCGCGGGTTGTTGAGGCCGATGAACGGCGCCACGAACGGCGTCGCCACCATCACCAGGATCGCCTTGATCAGCCCGGCGGCAATGGACAGCGCCATCACCTCGGAGCTGGCGCCAATCGCCGCCCCGGTCACCGGCCCGACGATATAGGTCACCGCCCCGGCGCCGATGGTGGTCAGGCTCACCGAATCGGTATAACCGAACGCCATCGCCACGCCGACACCGGCAATAAACGAAGTCCCGACCCCGACGAACAAGGCCAGCACGCCAACGAAACCGGCGCGCTTGAGTTCTTCGATACTGACGCCGAACGCCGTGGCGACGATGGCGAAGTCCCGCAGCATCGCACCACCCAGCAGACCGATCCCGGACAGCAACGGAATGTCCACCACGCCCTTCTGCCCGCCCGTCATGGCCCCGCCGATGTATGAGAGCACCAGCCCCAGCAGGATGGCGATGGCCGAACCGTGCAAGCGACCTTTGGTGAATGTATTGCTGATCCAGTAGGACACCCACATCGTAATGCCGACAATGGCGAAACCGCTGATCAGGCCGTAGCCGGTGATGACTTTCATCATGGATTCGTACATGGCGGTCACCCTACCGTTTTCACGGACACGTTGGATTGAGGGTCCTTGTTGCCGATGCGCACCAGCACCGGCACCAACGCAAAGGCAATCACTACCGCCAGGGTTCCGGCCAGGATCGCCATCGGCCCACCTTTCAGCGCGCCATAGACGTTCTGCTGCGCCGCCATCGCGACCACGATCGGGATGTAAATCGCACTCCAGAATTCCACTCCAGCTTCGGACTTGCCCTTGAACAGGCCGCGCTTGTTCAAGTAGCTGCCCAGGCCAATCAACAGCAGCATCGCAATGCCGACGCCGCCGACGTTGGCCGGCACGCCAATCAATTTGCCCAGCAGCTCACCGATGAAAATACCCGCCAGGGTACAAAAGGCCAGAAACGCCACACCGTAGATAATCATTGTCGTAGTCCTCAAAGTGCATCGTCGAAGTTGTTGTTTTTGTGCTTCGCCAGCTTGAGTCGGTGTCTAGGGTTGGCGGAGTCCCTCCTCATGCAGCAGCGCTTGCAGCGTGTCGAGCCGCGCGCCGTCGAACGCCATGACGGTGCCTTGCTCGAACACCCGGCGCGCCAGCCCGGTCAACACCGCGCCAGGCGGCAACTCGATCTGCAGGCGCACGCCACGCTCGTAGGCGCTCTGCACGGTGCCGCGCCAATCGACGACCCGGCACATGTTGAACGCCAGATCGTCGCGCAACGCATCGGCCTTGATCACCGGGCGGGCGCGGCTGCCGCTGAGATACCCCAGGGATGGCGCTTTCAACGGCACCTCGGCAAACGCTTCGGCCAACGTCCGGGCCGGTGCCTCCAGCAAAGGGCAATGGGACGGCACGCTGACCGCCAATCGGCAGGCCTTGCCAGCGCCTTGCCGCCGGGCCTTCTCGGCGACGAGGCCCATGGCTTCGTCGCTGCCGGCAATGACCACCTGGTTGTCGGCGTTGATATTGGCCAGGTAAACCGGCGTTGTTTCACTGTGCACCTGGGCCAGCAAGGTTTCCACGGCGGCGAGGTCCAGGCCGATGATTGCCGTCATGCCGTAGCCTTGCGGGTAGGCCTGCTGCATCAGCTCGCCGCGCAGGCTGACCAATCTCAGCGCATCGGCAAAATCCAGCGCACCGGCCACGACCGCCGCCGGATACGCGCCGATGGACAGCCCCGCCACATATTCCGGCGCGGGGGCCTGTTCCAGCAACCGACGGGCCGCGGCCACGCCAGCGATCAGCAGGCACAGCTGCACGGCGCGCGTCGACTGCAAGGCCTCGGCACTGTCCAATCGCAAGACGTCTTCACCCAGCACATCCCCCGCCTCGTCGAGGATCAGCGGCGCCAAGCCATGGAGCATGCCCACGCGCTGCGCACCCTGGCCGGGGAAGACGAAGAGGCTGCTCACGCGACTTGCTCCAGCGAAGATTGCCAAGGGTCATTCACCAGGCGCGCCTGGGTATCATCCTTGAGCAAGACCCGCCGCGACGAACCCGCCCATTCGCGCAGGGCGACGGCGCCGCAAGGCGTTTGCAATTGCATGTCCACGGCGCATGCCGAGGCATCCAGCAGTGCCAGCACCTCCTTGGCCTGGAGACGACCCAGACGCCGCGGCGTGCGCAGGATCAAATCCAGGTCGCTGCGCTCATGCAGTGCCTCGACGTCCGAGGCCAATTCGAACCCGGCGCTGCCGCCCACGCCCCAGCTCCAACCACCGGCGTCGAGCAAGGGTCGCAGCTGCGCCAGGGCTATCAATGCCGGCAGGTCACGACGGGATTCGACATGGCAAAGGTCTTCCGGGCGCACCCGACGCTGGACCGCAGCTATAGACATCGATGTGGCGTAGCGCTGCTCCCGGGAGCGACCGCGTATACCCACCGCGACGTGCCCTGGGGAGGACAACGCTCGGCGCACCACCACCGGTTGCCCGAGGTCCAGCGACTCGACGGCCCAGCCCGGCGCATCCGCAGGCAACTGCGAGGCAGTCATCCCCCAGAGCAGGTCATGGGCCAGGAACGTGCTCACCACTGCGCCCTCAGCAATTGGCGAACGGTGCTCGAAGCGGCGCGATGGGCCGCGCCCAGGCGATTGGTCAAGTCCCGAGGCGCACCGGCCACGTCGTTGATCGCCTGTTGCAGGCAATCAATCACCCGGCCCAGATCCGCCGCCGTCGGTTGCTCGATCTGCTCCACCGACAAGGTTTCCCAGAGCAGCCCCAGGCTGGCGTAGCTGTCGATGTCATACGCCATGGGCGGCACGCTGGCGGCCAGGGCTTCGAGTTCTTCGACACTGCGCAGGGTCACTCGCGCCGCCGAGGCCTTGCCCATGGCGTGGACCATCACGCCCGGGTCGTGCAGGGCAATCAACCGGTTGGCCTGGTAGCCGTGGGCGAGGAACGCACCGGACATCGCCTTGCCCACCAGCAAGCCAATCACCGGATGCCCGGCCAATCGGGCGCGGGCATAACTGTCCGCCGCGCCGGCCAGCGCCTGATGAATCCCGAGGGCTTCTTCGCGACGGCCATAAGCCTGGCTGGGCACATCGACGATGGCGACCAGCGCACGTTTGCGCGGCGCATTGCGGTCGGCTTCAATGGCATCGTCCACCGCCTTGGCGAGGCCCCAGCCTTCGAGCAAGCCGACTTCGCCGTTGCGTGCTCGAGGAAAACGGTTGGCGGGATCGGCCACCACGGCGAGCAGGCGCGCGGTTTGTTCCCCCAGTTGGACATCGGCGACTTTCAGCGAAGCCGGCAGGCCGGCCAACGCCTCGGCGCCACCGCTCAGGGCCTCGAACCAGCGCAGGCCTCTCAATGAATACGAAGTCATGGACGTTCTCCCTGATACAGCTGGCGAACCGCTGCCGGTTCGATTTGCACGTCGGTGTCCAAGCGAGCCAGGCGTTGGAGGAACAACTCGGCCTGGCCGCTGCGGTGTTCGGCGGGCACGCCCTGGTGCAACAGTTCACTGACTTGCCGGCGAATCTGCGCGACATCGTCGGCCGCGTATCGGTCCACCAATCCAGTGGCGTAACGCTGTTCGCCGCCGGTCAGGCTCCAGATGAACGGCCGGTCGCGGGAGTCGTATTCGTCGATCCCGGCTTCCTGCTCGATCACCTGCGGGCCATTCAGGCCCAGCCGTGCTTCCTGGGTCACCAGCAAGTAACTGCACAACCCGGCTGCGATGGACATGCCGCCAAAACAGCCGACGCTGCCGGCGATCACGCCCACCACTGGCTGGTACTGGCGAAGGTCGACGATTGCCGCGTGAATCTCGGCAATCGCCGCGAGCCCGAGGTTGGCTTCCTGCAACCGTACGCCGCCGGTTTCCAGCAGCAATACGGCGCGGGTCGGAATGCCGTTGCGGTTGTCTTCAGCCGCCAGCTCCAGCGCACCGGCGATCTTTGCCCCGCCGACTTCACCGAGGCTGCCACCCTGGAACGCGCCTTCGATGGCAGCCACGACAACCGGCAGACCGTTGAGGTTGCCCTTGGCGATCACTACGCCGTCGTCGCTCTGCGGCACCACGCCCTGGCGCAGCAGCCACGGCGACATGACGCGCTGGAAGGGGTCGAGCAATTCGCGGAATGTACCGTCGTCGAGCAAGGCCCTGGCCCGTTGCCGGGCACCGAGTTCGACGAAGCTGTACTTGTTGAGCAACGCGGCGCTGTCAGTCATGGCCGATCTCCTCGAAACCTTGCTCCAGCCGCAGACGCACCACGCCGGGGGTGGCGCCGAAATCATGGATGTCGATGCTCATTGCCGGCGGCGTCTGGCCGTCGAACATGCGGGTGAACAAATGCTGCCAGCGTTGCTCGCTGCCGTTGACCGAGGTCTGCACGTGGATGGTCAATTTGCCCGCCAGTCCTGGTTCGATCAGCACTTCCAGGTCGCCCGAGCCGACGCAACCCACCAGCGCCCGGCCCCGTGGCGGCTGCCCGGCGGGGAATTCAAAGGATAAGGTTTCCATCAGCAAGCTCCTGGAAAGAGGCCATCGCCGCGTTCGATACGGTCGAGAAACAGGCAGGCGGCGAGCAAGTCGGCAGCGCCGCCGGGCGAGGCGTTCAAGCCAATCAATTGTTGGTCCAGCGCATGCAACTGGCGGCGCCCGCCGAGGCTGGCGCTACCACCGGCGTCGAGCACCGCTTTGGCGCCGTGCTGCATGGCCTGCAAACCGGCTTCGCCAGCGCGGTAGAGCACGCAGGTGTCGGCCAGGGTGGTCATGATCGCCAGCAAGGCATCGAGCCGGGCGTTCTGTTCGCCCGCACCCGCCGCGCGACTGCGCTTGAGTTGCGGCAGGCCCAGGCCGGTCACCGCCGGGAATGCCAGTTGCGCTTCCTCCCGGGCGCCGCGCACGCCGTAGCGTTGGGCGACCTGGGCGCCATGGCTCAGGGGTTGCGGTGCATAACGGTCGTTGAGCAAGGCCAGGCGGGCAGCGCGCAGGGTGACGGCACCCGCGGCGTTGGATGCAGCTTCCAGCGCCGCCGCCGCTACGAGCAGGCCCAAGGCCCAGATTGCGCCACGGTGGGTATTCACGCCGCCCGTGGTCACCAGCATCGCGGCTTCACCTTCCCGGCCGATCCGGCCGAGGGCTTCGCGCAGTGGCAGGCCGATCTCGCCGCAGTCGAGGGCGGCCTCGGCCATTTCCTTGAAAGCCGGCCACAATGACAACGCCGAAGCGTGCATCAGGCCCAGGTGCAAATCGGTGTGGGCACCGCTGCCGCGACGGTCCACCAGCGCCGGTTTCGGTGACAGGTCGGCCTCGTCGATCAACGCGTCCACCGCCAGGTCGGCCAGTCGTTCAGCCAGGGAGATTGGCTTGGGTTGCAGATTTAGGGCGCGCATTTACCAGCTCCTGAACTTGGCGGGCGGGTTGTAGAGGCCACCGGACCATTCCACCAGGTCGGCCACGCTCTTGGCCGCGAGCAACTCGCGGGTGGCATCGGTGCGACGGATACCGAGGTCTTCGGGCAAGGCGATCAGCCCTTCGCGGCGCATGCGCGCGGTGTCTTTCGGGTCGTGGCGCAAGCCGATGGCCGTCACCCCGGCCACGGCGGCGATCATCGCCTGGCGCTCTTCGAGGGAACGGGCCTTGTACAGGTAGGCGATGCCTTCCTCGGTCAGCAGGTGGGTAACGTCGTCGCCGTAGATCATGATCGGCGCCAGCGGCATGCCGGCTTTCTTCGCCACGTCCACCGCGTCGAGGGTGTCGACAAAGGTCGGCTTGCCGCCTTCCTGGAACGTCTCGACCATCTGCACCACCAGTTTCTTGCCGCGTTCGAGCAACGGCGCCTCACCGTCGCCGTGGCGCATGTCGAGCCAGGCCGGTGTGCCGTGACGGCGGCCGCGCGGGTCGTGGCCCATGTTCGGTGCGCCGCCGAAGCCGGCGAGGCGGCCCCGGGTCACCGTGGAGGAATGACCGTCGCCGTCCACTTGCAGGGTGGCGCCGATGAACAAGTCCACCGCGTACTGCCCGGCCAGTTGGCAGACCATACGGTTGGAGCGCAGCGAGCCGTCATGGCCGGTGAAAAACACGTCGGGCCGGGCGGCGATGTAGTTTTCCATGCCCAATTCGGTGCCGAAGCAATGCACACTTTCGACCCAGCCGCTTTCGATGGCTGGGATCAGGGTCGGGTGCGGATTGAGTGTCCAGTTGCGGCAGATCTTGCCCTTCAGGCCGAGGGATTCGCCGTAGGTCGGCAGGATCAATTCGATGGCGGCGGTGTTGAAACCAATGCCGTGGTTGAGGGACTGGACGTTGTGTTTCTCGTAGATTCCGCGAATTGCCATCATCGCCATCAGCACATGTACGGGCTTGATATGACGCGGGTCGCGGGTGAACAGCGGCTCGATGTAGAACGGCTTGTCGGCCACCACCACGAAATCCACCCAGGACGCCGGGATATCCACACGCGGCAGGTCGCTGACGTCATCCACCAACTGGTTGACCTGAACGATGACAATGCCATCGCTGAACGCCGCTGGCTCGATCAGCGCCGGGGTGTCTTCGGTGCTGGGGCCGGTGTAGATGTTGCCGGCACGGTCCGCCATAAAACCGGCCGAGAGCACGACGTTGGGAATCAAATCCACCACCAGCCGCGCATAAAGCTCGATGTAGGTATGGATCGCGCCGATTTCCAGCAGGCCGTCTTCCAGCAACTGGCTGATGCGCAGGCTCTGGGTGCCGGCGAAGGAGAAATCGAGCTTGCGGGCGATGCCGCGTTCAAACAGGTCCAGGTGCTCGGAACGACCGACACTGGGCATGATCATGTGCAGATCGTGCAGCTTTGACGGATCGGCCTTGGCGAGGGAGCGGGAAAGGAAATCCGCCTGCTTCTGGTTATTGCCCTCCAACACCACGCGGTCGCCGGGCAGGATCAAGGCCTCCAGCGCCGCAACGATGTTGTCGGTGGGCAACACCACGCCATCGGCAAGGCCCTTGACCAACGCCAGGCGTCGCTGCTTTTCGCTGCGCCGCCGCGTCCATCGCGAGTCGGGGGATATTGTTGTTGTCATGACCACTCCACGGGTTCGCTGTCGTGGGGGTTACCTTAGGAGTGTTGTGGCGCGGGCATCAATCAAGCCCGATGGCGGATCGTTACGGTGGGAGTAACGATCTCCCTAGCGGGTACAAATCCTTGTGGGAGCGGGCTTGCTCGCGAAGGCGGTATATCAGTCAACATTGATGTCTCTGACACTCCGCTTTCGCGAGCAAGCCCGCTCCCACAGCAGATGGGTTGGATTGAAAGTTTGTGGCGACCGCCACGGGTCAACTCATGTCATCATTTGCCGGACCCGTCCGAGCAGTTCTGCAGCACTCTCAATCAGTTGGGTAAGGAGCGCATCATCCTCGTCCATATAACCTTCGTACTCGGCAAGGTTGCGCCGCTCATGGCACAACGCGAATAACCGGACCTGTACTTTGCTGACGTCCGCCGTGTGAATGAGGCACTGGAAGACCAGATAACGCTTGTCCGACCGATATCCCCTCAAGCGCAGCGCCGTGAGCGCCAAGGCATGGGCCGCGTTGTAGGCCAGGTCGAACCGGCTGGCGAAAGACAGGGGAATGGTTTGAGCATCATTCAAGCGGTCCACGGCTGAACGTATCAGGCCCTCACATTCCCGGCGATCGGATGGCTCGGCTTTCAAGCCGCCGCTACGTAACAGATTTTCCAGGTTCTCTTGCTCGCCCATCCTTGGTTTCCAAAGGGTTTTCCCCCAACAAATTGATCTTGTCCTGTTGCGCTACCCGCACGACAAAACTGTTACCTGCGGCGAATTTAGCGGCCCAGTCCTGGGACGTGTAGAGCGTAGGGTTGAGGGGGCGACCCAATCGTTCTTCCAGAGGTATGAGCTGTTCCATGACTTCACTGTAGTGCAGCCCTTCGCCGATCAGCATGAGGTCTATGTCACTGGATGTGTGCGCTTGGCCCTTGGCAATGGAGCCATAGACGAATGCCCAGCGCAGTCGCTCTGAAAAAGGCTCCAATGCCTGGCGCAACGGTTCGGCGATGCCGATGGTTTTTTGCACGATGCCCAACAGCTCAGCGTAAATCGGACAATCGGGGTTGGCTTGATAATGGGTTTGATTGCCCAGGCGAGTCATTATCAGCACGCCTGAGCGTTGCAGGCGCTCGAGCTCACGCGTCAGGCTGCCTTTGCCTATTTGAGCCCAGCGAGCAATTTCATTGGTGTAGAAACTTTGGTCCGGCTTACTGAATAACAAGCCCAAGACACGCTGCTGAGTGGTGGTGAACAAAGCATCACCAAGAGAGAGAGGGTTCATGGAAACAGCCAAAAGTCCCAAAAAGGGAACGATAGGTCCCTTATTGGGACCTTGCAAGCCTTGCTTTCCACAGGTCCCATAAAGGGACCCATAAGTCCCTTTATGGGACCGTATTACGGTTATTTAGGCGGGATCCAGCTCGCTCTCATAGCCGGACTCACCGACTGACCAGCCCCGCAGCAACCACCAACTCTTCCATCGCCAGCAAATCCGGCACCTTCGCCACATGTTCCCCGACCTGCACCGCCGCCTGCTCCAGTCCGCACAGCGGCACGTCGACGTAGCTCAACTGGCTGTCGAGCTTGCAGGAACGTGGAATACCTTGGACCAGCAAGGCGATGAAGCGCAGTTCCGGGCGCCCGCCCAGGGCGTTGAGCACGACGATGCGGGCGCGCTCGCCGATGACGGTTTTCTGGCCGCACGCCGACTCGAAGCTCAGTAACGGGATTTGTCGCTCGCGCCAGCTTACCCAGCCCAGGAACCACGGGGGCGTGTCCATATCGAAGGCGCTGCGCTGGTAGTCGATCAGCTCGGCCACCGCCACGTTGGGCAAGATCAGGTGACGGTCGGCCAATGGCAACAACAGCCCGGTGAGGTGGCTGGTTCGAGGGTGAAAGTCATGCATGGGTCTTGCTCCAGTACGCGATGATCGGCAGGTGCGCCAGGCGCGGGTCGTTGCGCACTTGCGTGGCGACTTCGAAGCCGTCCATGCGCGGCATCTCGATGTCGAGCAGCATCAGGTCCGGCGAGTGTTCGGCCAACAGGGCCATGGCGTCCACGCCATCCTTGGCGGTGAGGACGTGCATGCCATGGCGCTCCAGCAGCCGGCTGGTGACCTTGCGCACCGTCACGGAGTCATCCACCACCAGCACCAGCAGCGGCCGTTGCGGTTCGCCCTCGCCTTCAATCGGCACTTCGCGACGCGGTACCTGGTGGGGCAAGGCGCGGATCGGCGCCAGCAGGTCGAGAATCAGTACCACCCGCCCATCCCCCAGGATCGTCGCCCCGGACAACCCCCGCACCGCGGAAAACTGCGGGCCGAGGCTCTTGACCACGATCTCGCGGGTACCGGTGGTGGCGTCGACCTGAACCGCGACATGCCGCTCATTGCATTGCACCAGCAACACCGGCAAGGGTTGGCTCTGGCCCAGCAGTTTCGGGCGGGCACCGCTTTTCAGCAGTTCACCCAGGTAACACAGCTCGTAGCGCTGCCCGGCGTAAGTGTAGGTCGGTGGATCGAGCTGGTAGTAGCCATCCAATTCGGCGGGCAATACCCGGACGATGCTCTCGATGGTGTTCAGCGGAACGGCGTATTGGTCTTCGTGGCACTGCACCATCAGCGCCCTGTTGACCGCTACGGTGAACGGCAGGCGGATGCGAAAATGCACACCCTGCCCAGGCGTGGAGTCGATGGACATGGTGCCACCCAGTTGCCGCACTTCCTCGTGGACCACGTCCATGCCCACGCCGCGCCCGGAAATCTGGGTGATCTTTTCCGCCGTGGAAAAGCCTGGCTGGAGGATGAATTGCAACACGTCGCGGTCACTGATATCACTGTCGGGCGCCAGCAGGCCGCGCTTGATCGCCTTGCGCCGCACCGCGTCCAACGGCACCCCGGCGCCATCGTCACGGATGTCGAAAATGATGTCGCCGCCCTCTCGGGACAAATCGAGGCTGATGCGCCCACGGGCCGGCTTGCCGGCGGCGATGCGCACGTCAGCCGGCTCCAGGCCATGGTCGACGGCGTTGCGCAGCATGTGTTCCAGAGGCGCCGCCATGCGTTCGAGCACGTTGCGGTCCATCTCGCCCTCGGCATTGTCGACCACGAATTCGACGTCCTTGCCCAGCTCCTGCGCCACTTGCCGGACGATGCGCTTGAGGCGCGGCAACATGCGCTCGAACGGCACCATGCGCGTACGCACCAGGCCTTCCTGCAGCTCGGTGTTGATGCGCCCTTGTTGTTGCAGCAGGTTTTCCGCGTCGTGGTTGCTGCGGTCGAGGGTTTCCTTGAGGTCGAGCAAGTCCGAGGCCGACTCGAACAATGCCCGGGACAATTGCTGCAGTTGCGAATGGCGGTCCATTTCCAGCGGATCGAACTCTTCGTAGCCCAGGCGCTCGGCATCCACTTGTTGACGACTGAGAATCCGTCCCTGGGTTTCGGTATCGAGGCGCCGCAATTGGTCGCGCATGCGCTCGATGGTGGTTTCCATCTCACCCAGCGCCACGCGCGCGTCGTTGACCTGTTGTTCGATGCGCCCTCGGAAAATCGAGGTTTCCCCGGCCAGGTTCACCAGGTCGTCGAGCAATTCGGCGGACACCTTGACCATGTCCGCGCCGTCGCTCGGCGTAGCGGGTTCGGGTCGCGCAGGCGGCGTTGGCGATGGGGCGATTGGCGGCGCGGCAGCGTCTTCTGACGCCTCGCTCACCTGCGGATGGTTGACCGCCTGGATCCGAGCAATCAGCCGGTCACCGGGCGGGCACGGCTGGCCGGCGCGAACGGCGTCGAGCATTTGTGCCAGACGGTCATGGCCGCCCTGTACCAGCGTAAACAGCGCCGGGCTCGGTTGCAGCAGTCCTGTCGACAAGCCTTCATAGAGGTTTTCCAGCTCATGGGCCAGGTCGCCGATGGGCGCGATTTCGACCATTCGCGCGCCGCCCTTGAGGGTGTGCAAGTCGCGCAACAGGGTTTCCACGGCCTGGCGGTTCGCCGGATCCTCCTGCCAGCGCAGCAACGCCGCGCCGGAACTGTCGAGGATATCGAAGCCCTCTTCGAGGAATATTTCCAGGAGTTCGGGGTCATGGCCGGCCCCGTCACCTTGAGGGGACTTCGGCATCTCGATGGTATTGGGCTTGTCCTGGCGGAACCGGTGCAGGGCATCGATCAGCGCGACGGGATCGCCCAGCGGTTGTCCTTGCTGCAACTGCCCCAGCAGCAGGTCGAGGCGCTCGTGGCTGTTGTTGAGTAGCTGCGCCAGTTCCTCGCTGTAGCTGTAGCGGCGATCCACCAGCCCTTCATAAAGGCTTTCCAGTTCCTGGGCCAGATCGCTCACCGGCCGGATATCGGCCATGCGCGCGCCGCCCTTGAGGGTATGCAAATCCCGCTGCAGCGATGACAGCGGCGCGCCGTTGTCCGGGTCCGCCAGCCAGCGCTGCAAGGCCTGGGCAGCGCTTTCAAGGATGTCCTGCGCTTCTTCGAGAAAGATCGAAGCGATGTCATCGTCCACCGAGGCATCGATGCTCGCGCCGTGTTCCATTTCAGCCGTCGCCTCGCCCAGCTCGCGAATGCTCAGGGTGCGGCTGCCGTCACTGCGAATCAGCCCCGTGGCGGCCGGGTCGAGACTTTCCTGGAGCAGCGTGCGAAGAGCCTGCACCCGCTCGGGTTGCGAATGCACTTCCTGCCCGGCCGCCAGTTCGTCGAGCATGTCGATCAACGCTTCATGGGCGCGTTGCGCTTCCTGGAAGAATGCGTCGCTGACCGCCAGGCTGCTCTCTTCGACCGCGCCGTAAAGGTCGAGCAAGGCTTCGCAAAGTTCATCCACCGGGTGCAGGTCGGCCAGGTGCGCGCCTTCGCCCAGGGTGGTCAACTCGTCGAGCAACGCGCTGAGCTCCTGGCCTTCGCCAGGATGTTGTTGCCAGCGCTGCAGCAGGTTTTCAGCATCCAGCAGGATGTCCATACCCTGAGCGAGGAAGTTGTTGATCAACTGCGGATCACGCTTGGTGCGCGCGCCTTGGTCCGGCGTGCCGAGGACCGCTTGCAAGCGCTCGGTCATCAGTGCCTGGGCGCGCTGGATCAGGTCGGCGGCACCGGAGATCGGCGCCAGCGGCTCGCTGTGCAGTTGACGCAGCCCTCGTCGCAACAACCCTTCGCCTTCGAGCAGCAGCTCCACCTCATCCAGGTCCAGGGCGATCAAGTGCGCCTTGTATTCCCGGGCCAGTTCGTCCAGCGCCCCGGCGAGCTCGGCAATGGGCAGCACGCCAGCCATGGAAGCGCTGCCCTTGAGCGTGTGCAGGGCACGTTGCAGTTCGTCGTTGGCCTGCAGCGGAAGGTGTTCGGCGGCCTGGTCGAGGAAGCGATTGAGCGCGGTGAGGTGCCCCTGGGCTTCGTTGTCGAATATCTTCAGCAATAGCGGGTCAAGCGCCGCCACGTCCTGTTCATCGTCCTCTTCGGCATCGCCGCCCTTGGCGAGCGCGTGGGCGCGAGCGGCCAGGCGGTCGACATCATCACGCTGGCGCTGGTGATGAGCCGCAAATTCAGCGACCAGCCCCGGCAGCAGTCGCACCGTCTCGTCAACCAGTTGCCGGACCGAAGCGCCCGGCTCGACGCTGCGTTCCAGCACGCGGTTGAGCAGGTTTTCCACCGCCCAGGCCAATTCCCCCAGCACCAGCGCCCGGACCATCCGACCGCTGCCCTTGAGGGTATGGAAAGCCCGCCGTAGTTCTGCCAGGGCGCCGTGGTCGTCGGGGTCGGCCGTCCAGCGCGGCAGGTATTCATGCAGGACATCCAGTACCTCGTCGGTCTCCTCGAGGAACACCTCGCGCAGTTCATCGTCCACCGGACTTTCATCCATGGGGGGCGGCAGCAGGCTACCCGGCATGTTCCTCGCCGGCGGGTTGACCGCCGAGACCGGGTTGGCCAGGACTTCGGCCAATGACTGCACGGTCTGCGGATCGTCCAGTTCCTGCAAATCCTGCATGACCTGGGCTTCGTTGGGGCTCAGGACATCATCGAGCAACGGGACGCGAGCTTCGTCAGGGAAATAACCCAGGATGCCCAGGCTGCGCTCGACGCCGTCCAACAGGCCCTCGGCCGGTTTCAGCGGGTCTTCGCCCAAGCGTTCCAGGTAATATTCCAGGCCGCTGATCACATCGGCCAGGTGATCGAGCTCCTCCCAACCCGGCTGTGCATGTTCGAGCAACAGGTGCTCGCGGATGAATTCGTTGCACGCCTCCACCAGCCTGGCGGCACGGCTCAACGGAATCATCGCCAGCGCGCCGCGTACCTGGGTCAGCAGCGCGGGCATTTCCGTGAGCTGCTCGCTGTTCCAGTCGGCGTCGATGTAGTCGACGATCATGTCCTTGGCCTGCTGCAGGCAGGTGTGGGCTTCCTTGATGACGATCTGGTGGATCTGGGTCAGGTCGATCGTCGGCAGGTGGTTGTCTTCGCGGCTTTCAGGTTCGACGGTGCCGACCATGCCGGCCAGCGTCGCTTCGACGTAGAGCAAGGCGCCGGCGACGTCCATCAGCGTCGCATCGTCAGGCTCGCGCTGGCCCTGGGCGAGGCTCAGCACCACGGCCAACTGATCGATAATGACTTTGCGCGGCTGGCCAAACCCCAGCACCGCCAACGTGTCAGCGATTTGCCGCAAGGGCGCCAGCAGGCTGTCCAGTTCCGAGGCATGCTGGCGATCGCTGCGCACGAACAGGTCCAGGCGCTCCTTGACCCGCACCAGCTCCTCGCACAGTGCGGCAAGGACCGAGCGCATGGCATCGCGGTCGGGCCCGGCCAGCCGCGCGCGTTCTTCGTCGACCATGGCACTGTCGGGCAGCGCATCGTCCAGTGAGTAGCGTTCTTTCATGATCTGCATCTGCCCGCTGGGATGTTCGGCCTTGGCAATATAGAACAACAGACTCTTGAGCAGGTGTGACGGGGCCGGCTGATTGATGCCCGGCATGCCTTGTTCCAGCAGGCGCTTGAGCTCCTTGTCGGCGTCCTTGAACAGGCTGCGCAGCGCCGGGCTGTTGGCGATACGCCCGTCGCGCATGCCTTCGACCAGCGCCGAGGCGACTTGCCACAACGCATTGAGCGGCGCCCCGGCGCATAGGGCTTCGAGACGATGAAAGACCTTGGCCAGGTAACCCAGATGCGTGGCGTCGTCCTGCTCACGCAGCAATCCCGCCAGCGCGACTTGCAGGCTCTGGCGCAATTTGCGCAGGGTATTGGGCAGGTCGGCCGGTTCGAGCCGTTTCAAGGCGTCAGCATCGAGCGGCGCGATGTCTGGCAGTTCCGGGCTGAACAGGCGGGTCTCGGACAAAAGGCCTTCGCCCCGGGCGCTGCGCAAGTCGTTGATCAACGGCAGTACCACCAGGGGCAGGTCGCGGCGGGCGCCGTGCACGCGTTCAAGGTAAGCCGGCAGTTGGCCCAGCGCCTGGCGCAACAGGCTGATGGCCTCGTCGCGGTGGGCGATACGGTTGTCCCGCAGCGCGATGCACAGTTGTTCCATTTCCTCGGCGAGCAACGCCGCGCCATAGAACTCGACCATCTGCAGTCCGCCATGGACCTGATGGATGCAGGCCAGGCACTGGCCGAGGGCATCCGACGCCTGCGGATCGTCCACCAGACGATTGAGGGCCAGGTGGGCCTGCTTCAGCGTTTCGGCAATCTCGCCCTTGACCCATTCCAGGGCCACATAGTCGTGCCGATCACCCATAACCACTCCAAATCAACAGTCGTATGCCGCAGGATTACATCAGCCTTTGTGACGAGGGAGCTTGCTCCTGCCAGGCTGCGCAGCGGCCCCAAGAACTTTATGAGCGCTGCGCGCTCAAGCGGGAGCAAGCTCCCTCGCCACAAAAGCCTCCTCGCCACATGCCTTTTTCAATATGCAGAGCTGGTCAGTCACTGCTTGTCCTCATCGCCAGCCGGCGCCGCTGGCAAGGTGAACCCCGAAACCGAGCGGCGCAGTTGACTGGCCATTTTCGCCAGGTTGCCGATGCTCTCTGCCGTGGCCGTGGAGCCCGAGGACGTTTGCGAGGTGATCTGCTGGATCACGTTCATGGTCAAGGATATCTGCCCCGCCGAGGTGGTCTGTTGCTGCGCCGCGTTGGAGATACTCTGGATCAACGCCGCGAGGGTCTTGGACACGCCTTCGATTTCTTCCAGGGCGACGCCGGCATCCTGGGCCAGCCGGGCGCCGCGCACCACTTCGGTGGTGGTCTGTTCCATGGAAATCACCGCCTCGTTGGTATCGGCCTGGATCGCCCGCACCAGCGTCTCGATCTGTCGCGTCGCCGCTGAAGAACGCTCCGCCAGCCGCTGCACTTCATCGGCCACCACCGCGAAGCCGCGCCCGGCATCGCCGGCCATGGACGCCTGGATCGCAGCGTTGAGCGCCAGGATGTTGGTCTGGTCGGCGATGTCGTCGATCAGGCTGACAATATCGCCAATTTCCTGGGACGACTCGCCCAGGCGCTTGATGCGCTTGGCGGTGTCCTGGATCTGCTCGCGAATGTTGTCCATGCCATGAATGGTGTTGTGCACCACCTCGTTGCCCTTGTTGGCGATCTCCACGGACCGCTCGGCCACCGCCGACGATTCGGCGGCATTGGCCGACACCTGGTCGATGGATTGGGCCATTTCATTGATTGAAGTCGAAGCTTCGGAAATTTGCTGGGCCTGGTGTTCGGACGCCTGGGCCAAATGCATCGCCGTGGCCTGGGTTTCCTGCACCGCGGCGGCCACCTGGCCGGCGGTGAGGTTGATCGTCGCCACCAGGTCGCGCAGCTGGTCCACCGAATAATTGATGGAATCGGCGATGGTCCCGGTGAAATCCTCGGTGACCGAGGCGGTGACGGTCAGGTCGCCGTCGGCCAGGTCTTCGATCTCGTCCAGCAAGCGCATGATCGCGTTCTGGTTGCGCTCGTTCTTCTCTGCCGTTTCGCGCAACTGACGGTTGGTTTCGCGGACCATCACCAGGCCGATGAGGATGATCGACGTCAGCGCCAGCAGGCCCAGCACATAGCCGCCGATGGTGTTGACGGACCGTCCCCCCGCCAGGTTTTCGAAGGCCGAAGCCAGGTGCGAGGCTTCATCCAGCAAGGTTTGCGAAAGGTTGAAGATGTTGCCCGCCGATTCACGGACCTTGAACAGTTCCGGGGAGGTCTCGAGGATTTCATCCACCGAGCCCGAGACGAACTCGAAGAGCTCACTGATCTCGCTCAGGCGCGCCCGGGCATCGCGGTCCTGCACCTGGGAAATCTTCAGGGTCGGGTCGCCTTGCAGCATGCCGTTGAGCACCTGGCCGAACCGCGCGGCATCACGACCGAACGTATCCGCGGCCTGGCTGGCGTTCTCGTCCCCCGCCAACACGGTATTCACCGCGCCGAGAATCCGCTCGGCCAACAGGGACTGGCGCTGGGCCATGGCTACCTGGGCGGCCGGCGCGCCACGTTGCAGGAGGATTTCGACGACTTTCTCGTACTCTACTTGCAGTTGCGGCACGGTTTCGGCCAGCGTCGCCGCGACCTGATGCAGCGACAAGACGGTTTGTTCGCTGGAAAGAATGGCATCGGTGTTCTTGAGCAGGCGCTCCCAGTCCAGCTGCACGGCACGCATCTGCGGACGCAGGGTGGCGGGCGCGGGCGGCAGGCCGGTGACCGGATCGCCCTGCTTCAGGTAACCCCAGCGCTGGGCGAAATCGTTGCGCGCATCGCTCAGCAATTTGAACGCGGCGGCCTTGCCGGCGGCGGCCTCGGTGGCGTTCTTGGCAATGCGCTGGGACAACACCCGCAGCTCACCGGCGTGGCCGATGTATTGCTTGTCATAGGTGGACTGGATGTTGAGGTACGCGAAGTTGGCGAACAACAGCATGATGAAGACAATCAACGCGACGAACAGCACGATGATCTGCGAACGACTGCGCGACGCTTCCAGTGGCTTGCCTGTTTTTGCTTTGATCATCGGTTCTCGCCTGTCCCCAAAACCCCAAACCACCGCCATTCAAATGTGGGAGCGAGCTTGCTCGCGATAGCGGCGGTACAGCTTGCATCAATGTTGACTGCACTGGCGCTATCGCGAGCAAGCTCGCTCCCACAGGGGCCGCGCTGCGGCCTGTTAAACCGCCACATCCATGAACCCCGGCGAACGCGCCAGGGCAAACGGGCTGAACACCTGCCACCGCCGCTCGCCATCAAACCGGCCCTGGACGAAGGCCGTCTCGGGGCCATCGACGTCGTTCGCCGAGGCCGGCACCAAGCTGTCCCGGGCAAAATGCTGCAGACCGAGCACCTCGTCCACCAGCAAACCGGCGAACACCTCTTCATGATCCACCACCAGCACCCGTCGCTGCTTGCGCACGCTGGACAGGTCATGGCCGAAGAAGCCGCACAAATCCATCAACGGCAGCAAACGCCCGCGCAGGTTAGCCACTCCGCGAACCCACGGCTTGACCCCGGGCAAAGGTGTGTGACGCGGCTCGTGCAGCACTTCGCTGACTTCACCCATGGGCGCCACGAACCAATGTTCACCCAGGCGAAAGCCGATACCGCTCCAGGTGTCGCGGTGGACCGGCTGGGACGGCAGGTCCGCGCCCAGCAACCGACAGCGCCGGTCGATCCGCAGCAACAGCTCGAAAGCAGTCAGGGACTGGCTCATGGCCGTGCGTTCAACCCAGTACTTTGTTCAGGGTAGCGATCAGGGTGTCTTCATCCACCGGTTTGGTCAGGTAATCCCTTGCGCCCTGGCGGGTGCCCCAGACCTTGTCGGTTTCCTGGTCCTTGGTGGTGATGATGATCACCGGAATGTGCCCGGTGTCCGGGTCCTTGGTCAGTTGGCGAGTGGCCTGGAACCCGTTGAGGCCGGGCATGACGATGTCCATCAAGACCGCGTCGGGTTTTTCCTGGCGGGCCAGTGCCACGCCATCGGCGCCGTTCTCAGCCTTGAGCACCTGATGGCCGTGCTTTTCCAACATGCCGGTCAGTTTGTACATTTCAGTCGGCGAATCATCGACGATCAGAACTCGTGCCATGGTGTTCCCCATTTATTCTGTAGACCTCGGGCCCGCAGGCCGAGTGTCATGAGTGTGCCTGGTGCGGCTGGACAGCGGAAAAGCCCGGTACATGGGCCTGTATCGCGCCCAGCAATTCTTCCTTGCTGAAAGGCTTGGTCAGAAACTGATCGGAGCCGACGATGCGCCCCTTGGCCTTGTCGAACAGGCCATCGCGGGACGACAGCATGATCACTGGCGTCGCCTTGAAGGCCCCGTTGTTCTTGATCAGGGCGCAGGTCTGGTAACCGTCCAGGCGCGGCATCATGATGTCGACAAAGATAATGCCTGGATGATGGTCGACGATCTTGGCCAGCGCATCGAAGCCGTCGACCGCCGTGATCACCTCGCAACCGACGTTGCGCAGCAGGGTTTCGGCGGTGCGGCGGATAGTCTTCGAGTCGTCGATGACCATGACCTTCAAGGCGCTGGGTTGCTGCTGCGTAGATTGCTCTGCCATTGCCACTGCGAACCGGTTTTTAACGCATAAGTGTGAACGACAGCGCAAACCCTTGATGTTCAAGGCCCGCACGTCACATGGCAGCCTTTTTAGCACAGTCTCCATCGCCGATCTATCAGCCGCTCGGCGCGGTGGTTTTTCCTTGACCGGCAATCGTCCGGGCGCCACTCTGACGCCACTTTTTCACGCCATTTGTGCCCATCGAAATTATGAGGAACCAAGCCATGAGCGTACGCGTCGGCATTGTCATGGACCCAATCGCCAGCATTTCCTACAAGAAGGATAGCTCGCTGGCCATGCTGCTGGCCGCTCAGAAGCGCGGCTGGGAACTTTTCTACATGGAGCAGCGCGACCTCTACCAGGCCGAAGGCCAGGCCCGGGCGCGGATGAAACCGCTGAAAGTCTTCGCCAACCCGGAGAAATGGTTCGAACTGGGCGAGGAAAGCGATGCACTGCTGAGCGACCTGGACGTGATCCTGATGCGCAAGGATCCGCCGTTCGACATGGAGTTCGTGTACTCCACCTATCTCCTGGAACAAGCTGAAAGCGCTGGCGTGCTGGTGGTCAACAAGCCGCAGAGCCTGCGCGACTGCAACGAAAAGCTGTTCGCCACGCTGTTCCCGCAGTGCACGCCGCCGACCATCGTCAGCCGTCGTCCGGATGTATTGCGCGAATTCGCCGAACATCACGGCGACGTGATCCTCAAGCCGCTGGACGGCATGGGCGGTTCTTCGATCTTTCGCCACACCGCCGGCCACCCGAACCTGTCGGTGATCCTGGAAACCCTGACCTTGCATGGCAAGCAGCAAATCATGATCCAGGGCTACCTGCCGGCCATCATCGATGGCGACAAACGCATCCTGATGATCGACGGCGAGCCCGTGGATTATTGCCTGGCGCGCATCCCGGCGGCCGGCGAAACCCGCGGCAACCTGGCGGCCGGTGGTCGTGGCGAAGCCCGTCCGCTGACCGACAAGGACCGCTGGATCGCCGCCCAGGTCGGCCCGACGTTGCGGGAAAAAGGCCTGCTGTTCGTCGGCCTGGACGTGATCGGCGAGCACTTGACGGAAATCAACGTCACCAGCCCGACTTGCATCCGCGAGATCGACAATGCCTTCGGCACCGACATCGGCGGGATGCTGATGGATGCCATCGATCAGAAGCTCAAGGCACGTTGATCCAGATCCTGATGAAGGAAACCCACATTGCGTTATCATGCCCGGCCTGAAAAAACGTGATGCTGGTTTCCTTGTCATGACACTCCCGTCCGATCTGCCCCTAGAGCTCGCCCATCGTGGCGTGCGCCCGGCTGATCGTCTCGGTTTTACCCTGTTCCTGGCGGCGCTGATCCACCTGGCCGTGCTGCTGGGCGTCGGGTTTGCCACGGTAGAACCCAAGCAGATCAGCCAGACCCTGGAAATTACCCTGGCGACGTTCAAGAGCGAGACCAAGCCCAGGAAGGCCGACTTTCTCGCCCAGGAAAACCAGCAAGGCAGCGGCACCCTGGAAAAGAAAGCGACTCCCAAAACCACCGAGATCGCACCATTCCAGGACAACAAAGTCCAGAAGATCACCCCACCGCCGGCCGCCAAGCCGGAGGTCCAGGAGACGGCGCCCAAGGCTGCCGTGACCACCGTGGCGCCGAAGCCGAAAAAGGCACCGGTCAAGGAAGAGGTCAAGCCCGATCCGAAGCCCAAGGCACCGGAGCCGACCTTCGACAGCTCGCAGCTCTCCAGCGACATCGCCAGCCTGGAAGCCGAGCTGGCCCAGGAGCAACAGCTGTACGCCAAGCGTCCGCGCATTCACCGCCTCAGTGCCGCTTCGACCATGCGCGACAAGGGTGCCTGGTACAAGGATGAGTGGCGCAAGAAGGTCGAGCGCATCGGCAACCTCAATTACCCCGAGGAAGCCCGGCGCAAACAGATCTACGGCAACCTGCGGCTAATGGTCTCGATCAACCGCGACGGCTCACTGTACGAGGTGCTGGTGCTCGAATCCTCCGGCCAACCCCTGCTGGACCAGGCCGCCCAGCGAATCGTGCGCCTGGCCGCGCCGTTCGCGCCGTTCACCGGGGACCTGTCGGACATCGACCGCCTGGAAATCATCCGCACCTGGAAGTTTGCCCGGGGTGATCGGCTGTCCAGTAACTGATAACCACCCAATTCCCTTGTGGGAGCGAGCTTGCTCGCGATAGCGGACGGTCAGTCGACCTCTGTGTTGAATG
>Ga0308169_10001300_pt1 | contig 29750 bp, 45 predicted proteins | sample PhyBR1_2_FD_202139 | JGI IMG/M metagenome (GOLD analysis project Ga0308169, IMG submission 202139) | Phyllosphere microbial communities from UC Gill Tract Community Farm, Albany, California, United States - DLSLSB.R1 | ecosystem: Host-associated > Plants > Phyllosphere > Unclassified | place...
CGGGCTGGCGTGGTTCACCGTGGGGAGCGTGATCCAGACGGCGTCGTTTGGGTTCGCGCAGCTCGTCGTGGGGCGGACGATTGGGGGAATTGGAATCGGGTGAGCCGTCGTCCCGACAACATCCATCTCACATTACCGTCTTCCACCGGGACTGCGCGACTCCAGAGAGACCGAGCTGACCTGCAGGATGCTCTCGTCGACGGCGCCGGTGTACGTCTCCGAGATCGCGCCGCCGAATGTCCGCGGCGCGCTGCTCGTCGTCGAGGAGTTCATGATCGTCCTCGGCATCTGCATCATGTACTACATCACGTACGGCACCCGGTCCATCGCGAACGAGTGGTGCTACCGCCTGCCGTTCTTCATCCAGATGATCCCCGGCTTCTTCCTCTGCGTCGCGCTCGTCTTCCTGCCGTTCTCGCCGCGGTGGCTCGCAAGTCGCGGGCGGGACCAAGAGTGCCTCGACACCCTGGCCCGGCTGCGTCGCCTGCCCATCTCCGACCCGCGGGTTCAGGCCGAATGGATCAACATCCGCGTCGAGGCGTGCCACGATGTCGAGGCGATCACGGAACGGCACCCCAAGTTGGCGCTGCTCCAGGATGGGTTCGTGACGGAGCTGAAGCGAGAGGTGTATGGATGGGCGGACCTGTTCAAGCCGGCCGTGGTTCGGCGTACGTTCATCGGCATTGCGCTCATGTTCTTCCAGGTGGGTACAAAGGTGCCGAGGCAGCTGCACAAAACAGCACCTTGAGCTTCGCTCGGTAGGATGTGCGAGCTGACATCCAGCAATTCGTAGGAATCAACGCGCTCATCTACTACTCGCCTTCGCTGTTCGAGACGCTCGGCCTGGACTCGCAGCTCCAGCTTCACATGTCGGGCGTGATGAACCTCGCGCAGCTCGTCGCTGTCACCGCCAGCTTCTTCGTCTTCGACAAGATCGGACGTAAACCCCTGCTCATCATCGGCTCCGCGGGCATGGCCGCCTCGCACGCCATTGTCGCGATCATGATCGCGCTGTACTCTGACAACTGGGCGGCACATGGCGCGCAGGCGTGGGTTGGCGTGGCGTTCATCATTGTGTTCATGCTGTTCTTTGTGAGTTGCCCTCTGCCCTTTCCCTGTCTGCTGGCTCGTGCCGCTGCCCCCCTGTGTGCTCGACTGGTCTCTCGCCTTTTGCCAGTGGTAAAAGCACGCAAGCTGACCAGCAGGGCCTGTCGTGGGGACCCGTGCCCTGGGGAATGCCAAGCGAGGTCCACTCGAGCTCGTACCGGGCAAAAGGAACCGCCATGGCGGTGTGCACGAACTGGCTCTGCAATTTCATTATTGTGCGTAGTCGCCCCCTCCAGGCCCACCTCTGATGCCTAGGGCCTGATCACCCCGCCCATGATCCAAGACATAGGCTACGGGACGTTCGTCTTCTTCGCCGTCTTCTCCTTCCTCTCCGGCATCTGGGCATGGCTCATCGCCCCCGAGACCAAGTACGCCCCGCCGAGCAAACGCACAAGGGTCGAGCTGACAATCAGGGGCCGGACGCTCGAGCAGATGGACCAGGTGTTCAAGTCCCACACGGCGGCGCACGACCATCAGATGAAGTACCAGATCACGCGGCTTGCGATAGGAGGGGGAGAGGTCGCTGGGCACGGGGACGCCGTTGGCCCAGGCGGGGACAAGCACCGGAATCTGCATGTTGAGCGGGTGTAGGCTGATCTAGCTTGTATGGTGTAGGCGATGAGATGCAGCATATAACGAGTCTCGAGGAGATGCCGATGCGCGGCAATGCCCGGCGTTTGAGGCTGGTTGACGTCATGTGCAGTCATGGTTGACATGTTCTGTCCCTTCTGCGACCATCATGAACACGTCGATCGTATATATAGAACAGCGCATGCATAGGGCTTGGACAAGACATTCCATACACCATGACCAAGACACTCGACTTCAAGTGCGCGCTGATCACGGGCGGAGGTGGCGGTCTGGTGAGTGAGATCTGGCCCTGCCTCATTCGAGCGGTTCGGCCACCCACCACCAACAGCCCTCCATCGCCTCGGCGACATGGCAATCGAGGGAGCTTCCGCTGATCCCAGGGCCGCGCCATGGCCGAAGAGCTGATCCGACGAGGCAAAAAGGTCATCATCGCCGGCCGGACCGAATCGTCCCTCAGGCAAACCGCGTCCGAGATAAACGCGACGGCATACTACATCCTCGACACGGGCGACACCGCGTCCATCCCGTTCTTTGTCTCCCGTCTGACGTCCGAGCACCCCGATCTCGACTGCGTGATCAACAACGCCGGCGTCCAACGGCCCCTGCAAGTCTTCGGGCCGGACTACACCTTTGACCTGTCCAAAGCGGACCAAGAGATCGACATCAACATCCGCGGGCCCATGCACCTGATCGTTGCCCTCCTCCCCCACTTCGAGAAGCAGGAGCATGCGGTGATCATGAACGTGTCCTCCGCGTTGGGCTTCATCCCTTTCAGCGTGGTCAACCCGTGTTACAACGGCACCAAGAGCTGGTTGCATGCGTTCACGACGAATCTGCGGACGCAGATGCAGCAGTCCGACCGGGGCAAGCACTTCAAGGTGGTGGAGATTGTGCCGCCGCAGGTGGAGTCTGACCTGCATCGGGACAGGACGGACCCGGACGACAACAAGAAGAAGAGTGGCGCGAAGGCGCTGTCGATCGAGGAGTTCATGGAGGACGTCACGAAGGGGTGGGAGGCCGACGAGGACACGGTCGCGGCCGGGATGGCTAAAGACGCTGTCAAGCAGTGGGAGGACAACCAGGGGGCGAGGTATCGGCAGATGCTGGGGTAAAGGATTGCGGAAGTTGTGCATGCAAGAAAGACACCGTCTTAATACGGCGTCCTAGATACTAGATATACGGGCGCTACCAGTTTGCGGCTTCTGAGCGCTAACAATTGCTCCGATTTGCACCTTGGGTCTCAGGCGTGAATACGATCCCTTTTGTCCGTTCGCGCCGCCCACTACTCCAGCTGGACGCCCTTTGGCCGAGGCCAAACCACCCATACCAGCGCCATCGCCGCCTTCACGCCCGACACGACCCACAGTGCCTGCCCGATATGACCGTGCCGGGTGAGATATCCGCCGATCCATGCGCCCAGGATCAGCAGCACCGCACTGCCCACTCGCCTGTTCCGCTTCACGTTGTTCGTCGGCCCGGCGAACAATTTCGGATCCATGCCGATATCGCAATAAGCGGACGTGAGCACCACGGTCGGAATCTCGCTGTACCCCAGTACCCTAGATAGGACGCATTGCCCGCCGGATTGTATAGCCAAGAGTGAGAGCGGAAGGAGAACGATGAATGACCTGGGCAAGAGGTCGCCGGCGTTGGCGGGAACGAGGCCGGTACTGGAGAGAATGGCAGGAATGATGGTACATATGGTTTGGAGGATGGACGAGGTGAGTAGGGCGGACCGGCTGCGAGGGGTGAGGTACGTCATCAGTCGGGAGAAGAGGAACGAGCCGACGAGGAAGGTGAGGATCGAGGTGCCAGACTTGATCCATCGCGTGGGCTGCGAGTACGGCTGGCCCGTGATGCCCAGCCCGACGTACACGGTGTTGCCTGCGGTCAGCCGCACTTCCGAGTCGTGCCATGTCGCCACGTCCCGACTCACCCGTCTGCATCGACACGAAGCAGGACCAGACGTTGAACACCGATGCGTCGAGCATACCCGTCGCGAGACACCCAAGGAGCAGGACATAGTCGGTCGACTCGGGCGTGATCTCGTCGCGCAACCACGCTCGAACACTCCTTTTGGAGTCGGAAGGCCGGTCGCCGAGCAGTGGGGTCGTATCCGTCGGCATGGCGATACAATCAAAGCACCGGAAAAGCAGGAAGGTGAAGAGGAAGGTGATCACAAGATCAATGCAGTCATCCGACTTTAGGCTGAAACCGGAACATCAGCTCTCCCTCGGATGTTCCTGCTTTTCCCGATGACGCCCTCGAGCGAAAGATGCGTTTAGCCATTCACTTGGGCTTGCTTGACAATACGGCAGCGCATGCATACGCGAACTGAGGATCCCTACGCCAACGGTACAGCCTACCGATCCTACATATGCTCATCTAAATGATAGACTTTGCACAAGCACCTCAGCCCCAGACATGTCCCAACAACAGCCCATCTCCGCCCCGGCCATGCCAAAAGTCGACGTGCGCCCGACGTACCCGCCAGCTCCACCTCCCCCACCCGGCGCCCACCCCTCCGCCCACTCAACCCAGCCTTCCATCGACTGTGTAGAAGAAGATGCTCGCGCAGAAGCCCTGCTCTCCACATGCGAAGAAGCCGATGCTGCTGGCAAGCCCACCGGCAGGCCTGTCGCTGCGCGGAGCTTCTTCTTCCAGACGCTCTTCGTCGCCGTTGTCGCTTTCCCGCAGCTGTTGGCCGAGGCGCATATCGGGATGCTACTGGTTCCCCTCGTGGAGATCGGGAAACAGGTGAATACGGAAGACGAGCATCAGCTGTCATGGTTCCCCGCGGCGTATGGGTGAGCTTGCGGCGCTGGTGGAGGTACCCTGTAGACTGATGGTCAGTCTGACCGTGGGGGTGTTTCTCATCGTGAGCGGGAGGATGGGAGATATATAGTGAGTTTATAGGGACCTGACCTCGAGCGTACAGCTTACGCACAGCGGGTCAAAGTTGTTATGGATGAGCGGCACGATTCTTTGCGTGATAGCCAACGTCGCCAGCGGCTTCTGCACCACCAAGATCCCATTCAACATCTGCCGCGCCCTCGCCGGCGTCGGCGTCGCCGGATCTTGTGAGTCCCTCGCGGCCTTCACTATATCACCCGCGGCTGACCACGGCGCAGTGCCCAACGCAATTGCCATCCTCGGCAAGACATACGGCTCCTCCCGCACCCGCGCCATCGTCTTCTCCATCCTCGGCGCTCTCGCTCCCGCCGGCTTCGTCGTGGGCGGTCTCATCGGAGGATTCTTTACGGAGGAAGCCGACACGCGGTGGATCTGGTGGTTCACGCAAGTTCACTCTCTCCATCATTGCTCGTAACTGACGGCAGGGCAATCCTCTCCGCGGTGGTGGGCGTGATCGGGCTGTCCATCATCCCGTCCTCACCTCGCTCTTTCACCGACGAGTCCCTCGACTACCTGGGCGCGCTACTCCTGATCCTCGCGTTGGGTTTCTTCAACTTTGCGTGGAACCAGGGACCGGTCGTCGGCTGGCCGGTACCCTACGTGTACGCCCTGCTCATCCTCTCGGTGGTCTTTGCGGCAGCGTTCTACTTCTGGGAGAAGCGCATGGGGGACAAGGCGTTGATCCCCACGGAGGTGTTGAGCCGTAACAGCCTGTTGGTGTATCTATGCTTGTTCCTTGGGTGGATGTCGTTTGGGCTGTACGCGTTATACCTCGTGCTCTTGTGAGTTGCGCCGGCTTTTCCGGCATCGTGCTGCGCTATGCGCTGACGCGAGCTTGCGGAATATCCGAGGCTTCGAGAACACCCTCATCCTCGCCGCGCAGATCTCTCCCTCCTTCCCCGCAGGTACGTGTTTCCCTCCCAGCCGATCATGCTCGATTTTACACGGCTCGCTTATCCTTTCCTCCCCACATGTCAACACTGACATACAGGCGTGGTCGCAGCCCTGTTCTGCCCATACGCCGTCCGCCACTACGCGGGCCACTGGATATTCCTAGTCTCCATGCTGAGCTTCATGGGCGGCAACCTCATGGCCGCCCTGACTCCCGTGCACCTCACTTACTGGGCCATGAGCTTCACGTCGCTGCTCGTCATCGCCGCGGGACCGGATCTGTCCTACACTACAGGCCAGCTGATTGTCACCAACTCTGTCGGCGCCGAGTTCCAAGGCGGGTCCCGAGCTCGTTGATCGGGTTGTAACAGATGGCTGATGATAGGGATCGCGGGTGGACTGGTCATGATGGTCGTGTACTACTCGTACGCATTTGGGGGGGAGGAGTAGTCCACAATGCTGATGGCAGACAATCGATCGGACTGGGTATGGCGGCCACGGTGGAGCGGTACGTTGTGGGCGGTGATCAGCTCAAGGGATACCGCGCGGTATTCTGGTTCGGGACGGGCCTGGCGGGGTTGGCGGCGGTGATCACGGGTCTGTTTGTGCGGATAAGCAAGACGGCCAGGATGGAACATTGATTCTTGTTACAATGCCCGCTATGGATCCTATAGATGGTCCAAAGCGGCTGGGCGACCGGCTTGAGAGCTTCAGGTGAAACACAAAGGCAGTATGCCGGGCGTCAATCCGACTCATTGTTCTGCAAAGCGCTGGAACTCGATCTCCTCAGAATAGCAGCGACGAACAAGCCTTCTCGACTGGTTGTTACCTTTCCCCTCGCTGACAGAAACCACTCACGTCTCCGAAGTCCCTTTGCTCAGGTTGTAACCCTGCGGACCACCAGCGCAGACATGCCGAGCGTGAACCGAAGTGAGGAGCTGTCAAAAGTCCGTGGCACGCTCTGGCTTCCACCTCTCCGGCCCGCTTATGTCCGAAGGAGTTCCTGCGTTCTGGCGGCGAAGACTGAATCAGAAGGACGACGCATCACAAACACCACATGTCCGTTTCGCAGGGAGATACTCTCGCACGCGAAGCTTAGAACCAAGCAGGGCTGAGCAGAGACAGGCATACAGATTGGGGGGAAGGTTCCCGAGGGCCCTCCTGCGAGCGACTCGGGATCATTCACGTGCAGGGCGCTCAGCGAGTCCTTGAATGCACCCGCCGGTCCGTTTTTTGATGCGGATCCGACGTAGAAGTCACATCACCAGGACTCAATCCAGCGCGAACTCGCTGATTCACCCGAGTCTCCAAAATGCGTTTTCCTGTCCCGGTCTCTTTGTCGCCAAGACAACGGACCGTCGTCCAGGGTCTCGAACTCGGCAGACCGACCCACGCGAATTCCTTTGGTCATCCACGCCTCAAGAAGTGATCCGTGATGGCTGGAGGGGTGATGAAACGCTGATCGCATGGTATGGACCCACATCATCTTGATCATCACACAGCCGACCTGCGGCCTACACGTCCGAAACACCGTGGACCAGATGAGCATCACATGGTGCAAATACGATACGGTAGCAAGAGCGTTGATGAGTGGCCGCTCCACCCGCAAGCACTAACGGCGCCGTCGGCGGCCTCAGTCACCGATGGCCCAGCCGGCATCGGGTTGATGGGAGACCACTCGGCCAGACACGATGGCACGCCGGGTGATCATGATGGGGGTATGCCCCCTCGGCTGTCGGGTTCCGTGTCGAGGAATCAAAGGGTCACAGTATCGCCGAGTCCGGCAGACGGAACCGATCACAAAAACGTCCCCCAGAGGTACATATAAAATCTGTCCCCTCGGAGGCTCACTCCTTACCTCGTCCTCGTCCTGTATACATCCGGTGCTCAACATGCTCTTCTCAGCTGCCGGTGCCCTGGTCTTTACTTCGCTCGCCGCGCGGGCGTCGCCCGTACCGGGACCCCAAACCGGCTGCACCGCCTACACTCTGATCGACACCCGTGGTACGACGGAGCCTCAGGGCCCCTCCGTTGGGTTTCTCACCATGAACAACAACATCCAGGCACAGGTGCCCGGCGGATCAGTCTACAGCACTGTCTACCCGGCGGACTGGTCTCAGAATTCGACCGCCGCGACTCTGGATATCCTCGACCGCCTCGATTCGACTCTGGCGGAGGACCCGGCCCACTGCTTCATCCTCGAGGGGTACTCGCAAGGCGCCTCCGCGACGACCAACGCTCTGAACCTGCTCAGCAGCTCTGACCCCCGTTTCGGCGCCGTCAAGGGGGTGTTTTTGATCGGCAATCCCATGCACTTCGCTGGGCTCGAGTGCAATGTCGACACGACCGGATGCAAATCCACAAGGGACGTCGATGGCCTGTCTGTTGCGCTGGGGAGGATCCCTGACGAGTGGGTGGGAAAGACCCTGGACGTCTGCAACTTTGTGAGTCGACCATCTTTGCCGTCGAAGGCAATTGCTGACGAGCAGGGCGACGGAGTGTGCGACACCACCCACGGAGACGGGATCAACGCAGAGCACCTTGTCTACCCGAATGACACCAGCACGCAGACCCTGGGGACCAACTTTGTCGTTGCCCGTCTGCAGGGTACCGCCTAGGGCGGGCTCACGCGGCGAAACCTTGGGGGAAGGAAGCTGGCGTCGACTTTTTTACCAGCAGTCGGGATCTGCCGATCCGAGCTGGATAGCCTCTTTTCGTAGCCTTTTGTGATGTGATCGCCCTCAACTCGGGTCCGATTCACTCCTGCAGTTCGGGCAGCGTCCACTCAGACACTGCATCCGCGGTTAGTGAAACAGTAAACATGGGGCCATACCGGGGGCGCGAGCCAGATATGGCAGTTTGGAAGTGAAGCGCCCAGAACACTTCCCCGCAGTACCCCGGACCCGCGACAGCAACCTTTAGCATTCAATGGGAACAGGAGCAATGGTCATTCACATAGGACACCAGAAAGCATAGTCCCTGAGACTCGGGCGCTGAAATTCACATGGATCCCACCTCGACACTCCCCTCATCCGCTGTCCCCGACACCCAGGCCCTGCCGGCCACTGGTTGAAAAAGTCCGGACCTCCACTGGTCTCGTGAATGGCAGAGACGAGTTGCTTTTCCGCTTCATTCGACTCAGTCTCCGTCTCGGCCGGCGGAAACAGGCCCTGCTTGGAGAGGAGGTCTTCAACGGCGGAGGCAGGATCGGTGAGATATCCTCGTCTCTCCCCTTTGTCGCCATCGAAAGAGCCGCCACTCATAGCGGGAGGTGTCTCGAAGTCGTTCTGCGCAGTCTTGGCGGCGGCATGGAGGGCAGCAAGTCACGCCGTCATTCCAGGTCGAGCAGGCTTGTGTTCGTACCCAAGGGACAGCATCCCGATCTTGGCGCTTGTGCGGGCCTGCTCCTCGGTTCAAGCCCGGCTTCAAGGCTCTCCCGCCCCCAGAGATGCCTTGTGAGAGAAATTCAGGTGCGGGATACTCCGTCAAGTCCGGAGCTTGGGCAGGTTCACAAGGAGGTTGCGGCCTCGATGGTCGTCAGTCTACTCTGTAGCGGGGTCCAATTACTGCAAGTGGGCAAGCTCTCTCCTGAAACCCCGCACCGGTTGGGGCTTGTGGTCACAGGGTCATCAGTGTGGCCTCCTGCTTTGGCAGCCTCGACAGCACGCCGATGATTCGTCACTTCGGACATAGAGCCGCGTAGAACGCTGCAAGGGAGTTTGCAGGGATTCGTTCCTTAACTGTCGGTCTCTGCTCGCCGCACACACTGCTGCACCAGGACCCTCTTCATTACACACTCGCTGCCCCGCATGCGAATACAGCCGGCGTCAACTGAATCTTCTCCCCCAGACGCAACTCCTCTCGTCATGGCAGCACCACTCTCCACATGTTCACAAATGCTCTTTGAGGCGTTTAGCTACCAGCGCTGTCTGCGCCAACCCTTTGGGACTTGTGGGTGGGTTCGGGAGGAATTTCTCCAGAGTTTCTTGGGGTCTGGTGCTCCTCGTGGGGTCCACAGAGCAGGTCATGCCGTGATACGGACGGAGGGGCGGATGCTTTAGATAATAAGGAAGCAGTGGCGCGATATTAGCACCTAGTCAGACCGAACCATGCAGCCCTGATATCTTAGCTTTGCACGATACCGACACTCATGCATTCCAGTCTTTAGCAAGCGGATTATCTCACAGAAGAGGCTCCATACTGTACGCGCGAGGCAATGAGTTCTGCACATGTCAACTCTCTTCCATTCTGCATCGTCTTTCAGTCGTGTAAGCACGCTTTGTTGCAGATCTCAGCCGCGTTGCTGGGACATGCGCGTGTCTTCGTCAAGGAGCACTTTCGTCGACGTCTGCAGGTCTGAGGCACCGCTCGACGCCATTCCTTGGAGCGCAACTCGCTCGTCGCCTGTCAATCCCTTCTGGCGAAAGCGGGACGCGGAAGCGACCTTGAGAGACAACCTTTCCAACATGTCCGTTCTCATCGACTGGTTCTGTTCGATGCCCAGGCTGAGCTGAGACTTGACTGTGCTGCAAGCTGACACCACGGGATCCACTTCTGACGGGCGACGCATGATTTGATCCAAGCAAAGTTCAAAAATGAGATGTGATTCTGTGGTGAGAGTACAGATCAGTGAGTGAAAGCCGTGAGTGCTCGCATATATATTAGAGGATGATGCGAGTTCACCCGCTGTGGAGCCGTGGAGGCCTGGATCAGGTCCTTCTAACACCGCGCAAATGACAGGCTGGCAAAGTGTCAAGGGATGGCTTCAAGGGAGATCAACTTACTGCCACGACCCCATAACGCCGTTAAGAAGGCGTTGGTAGAGCGCGAGAATTAAAGGAGACATGCCACTGGAATGTTCGACAGTGAGCTTGATGGGCTAGGGAAACACTGCATTTGCTTGCATTTGCCATTCGATACGAAAAGTGGAGGGAGGGAAGCCCGGGGCTTCCTTGTGGAGCGCACAACCCCACTCCTGCTAAATGGAAGACCCTCACTGGAAGAAGTGTAGAACGAAGGTCTCGCTTGCTGGCACGCTTTTTTCCAAGATGCACCGTGACGCCACAACGGACAATGATGAGGACGTGATAGGTTTTTGCAAACAACTGGGGATCCATTTCTCTTTCACACTCCCTCTCATATATACCGTAGCTGGTCCTACAGTCGAATGCTGCTTCCACGGAGCTATAGCATGATGCGCGTATTGTTCTTGATGCAGCCCTTACCACGCCCTCTGCTCTGCCGCCGTACAACCGTCCCTGGAAGCCCTTCCACACGCCCTGATCTCGCCTGTCACGCGTCCCAGACGCTTTCAGCAACACAATAGGCCTCAAACCGAGCTCAAGTAGTTATTTTGTTCCTTCAGACAGCCAAAAGGTCTCTTTCTGGAATCACGTGAGTCACCAGCACTCATCGACATGCATGTTTCGGACATGGACACGATTTGTATAGCCGCCATCCCGGGTCGAAAAGACCTTTCGCACAGAATACGGGCTCAGGTCTGTTCTGATCCGCCCGTAGAGCTCACGGGTTTCCCGAACGAGTCGAACTCCTCCAGCTCCTTCTTGAGCTTGTCGGTGTGAGTCTTGATCCCGGGGACTCCTTGCGCCGACAATTTGTCGAGATTTTCCCAATGCTCTGTCGCTTGTCCCGAATACGCGGGAGTGATTTTGACCCATGTCAACTCCGCCTGGGCTGGGACCAAGACTCGAGATCGCCAGGATTTGCAATCCAAGCTTCGTGAGCTCGCGGCGCGAGAGACTCCTGCAACCGGTCCTTCTCTCTCCATGCGGGAGTTGTTGTCGGAGGTTAGAGGAACAACCCAAGACTGGCAGGTGGACGAAGCGATCCAAAAGATACAACATCTCGTCTGAGCGACCCCAACGTGGCGTAATGTCCACGACGTCCCCACTGCGGGTAGGCTGATCGAGTTTGTAGTTGGGCGTGAGGTATGCATGCGTTGATGAGTGAAGCACAGTCGGTAGCGCACGGCCGACATTCTTGCTCGCGATGTGATCAATCACTGTAGGCTCGCTCCACTCCAACTCGATTCTTGAACAGCGACCCCTTGCAGCGCATTCTCGCTCAAACAGATGCAGCCATCTCCGTTGCTTCGCTTTTCGAGTTTCGGCGCTTCATTCAACCTCGCTGGGTTGACACCATCAGGTTTTGTCGTGCAGGATCAGTGATGTGCTTCTAACCAGACTTGGATGTTCGGGCACCGCATTTCTTCGTTTTGGAACATAGCCGACAGACAACAAACAGGAAGTGAAGGGATTTGCCTGTCGCGAAGGCTTCCGCTTGAAGTTATTCGTCGATCCCGAGTAGCGATTATTGCTTGGCCCCTCAACTTCACGGCGCTTCCCTGTTACTTTCAGATGTCTCCCGAGTACTGTACCGATTATGATTTTAAAGTATCCCAGGGACGTGGGGGCTTTCGTGGATTTCCGGGCAGTCGGCAAGGAACGCGCTGCTTGGAAAGCAAGGGGACGGGGAGAAGATGGATCTTCTCCTGCACAGCGTGTATGCTGGGCAGAAGGCAGCACCGCTCGCCTCCCGATATGCGTGGGTGGCATTCCGGGCCTCAGAGTGTTTGCTGCTGGGAGTCTAGTGGGTGGAGTGTCCGGACACGGTCTAAGGGCGGAAGGGACCAAGCCAAAGGATGGAGGCGACGTCCGTCACCACGCGGGAGGCGGGGGGTGACCACGCGCAAGGTGGCCTACGCCCTCGGCGTTGAAGCATCGTCCACCCCTGTCAAACGTCAATCCTCGCCCCCTTCTTTCGATTATACCGCAACAGCATGCAACCCGTATCCGAACCTAGTGAGTTGTTCGAGAACAATTGCGGGTGCTCAGGCGGCTGACGTTGTAGCTCCGATTCGCGTCCCTCCCCCGGTCCCCCCTACACCCCTCCAGCACGAGCTCTTCCACCAGTTCGAAAGACAGGCCAAAGTCATCGTCCAGCTGGCGGACAATCTGAGGGCTGCCCAGGGGGAGAGAGAACGGTGGAGGAAAGTCTACGACAAACTCCAACAGGAAAAGGCTAGCCTCCAGCGGGAGATACGCGAGCGGCGCGATCGTCAGCAGAGGGGGAGAAGTGAGGGCGAGCCATCGTGAAGTGTCGCGAGTAAGTCTACTGGTACTCATCGACACCGCTGACATGTAGCGACTTCGAGATGGACTGTCCTTGAGATCGGCACACCCCGACGTCCGCGGCGCCCTCGTATAGACCTGCACCTTGCTGTCAGAAGGCAAATCCGCGCCAGGCGCCATTCAGCACGTATCACGCACCGGCAACTCTTCGAACAGACGTGGAGCAGACGTGGGCGGCGGGCGAGTCGGCGGCGGGAAGAAGCGCAATAGGTCTCTGAGAGGAAGGCCCGAGGCTGTTCGCGAGTGCTAAGGCAACATGACAGGTGAGCACCGGCGTTCTCATACAAGGGTACGACTCCCTCATCCTCCAGCCGCTGTTTTTTCGGCTCTACCCGGTATAGTTTGGCGCTGATAAGTGGGTGGAGACCTGGGTGTAGATAATCTATACCGTGACAAGGGATTCGGAAGGGTCCGCGGACCCACTGCAATGCAACTCTCGAGGGGCTTTTCAAGTGTGGGTCCTGAATGATTTTGGTACAGCAGGTGGAAAATGCCGAATATCCTCCCGAGGAGCCAGGAGCTCATTGTCATATGCAGGCTCCCTGACCTGGAAGTGCAGCGAGTCACGTCCGGAGGGCCCAGACCTGCTCTCATATAGAAGGCTACTACACATTCGAGCCGCTTTGGCATAGGCGGAAGGCTACGTGCTCGAGGTCAGCACCCTCCAAGCTGCCTTCCTTGGACCCTGGTCCATGACACAAACGGACTGACCGCAAACGGGGACGGAGAGGACGCAGATGATGGTGCACAAAAGCATCATTGGGTTCAGGATTTAAGTTGTTCAACCTTCACGTTCACATCGCCCAATGAGTCTGGAACTGCCAGTTATGTACATACTCGTCCTCCTCCTAAACGACGACCTGGTCTCGACCGGTCCGGGTCTCCCCGTTCCCATCGCAACCTTGACCGTACACCGAGTGGTCTGCTCAAACCTTGGGCCCGATTGTAGCGATTGCGCTGGCGACAGTTGAGTCGGGATCGGACTTCTGGATGGACTGCCGGAGCTCTTTCAGAACTTTCTGCCTGTAATCGGCAGGGCTCGCGCGATCGATGCCTTGAGAGAGCTGGCTGAGCCGTACCCTCGTCGCCCGCTGGCTCAGGCCCTCCTGATCTTCTTTCGTGTTCACGTCACTCCAGATATCTCTCACGTGTTCGTACACAGTCTTCGCCGCCTTCTGTTCCTGTGTCGAGACTGTAGAGCTCATGTTGGCGTTGAAGTCTCTTCGCGTGAGTGATGGGAGTACAATGCTTCACGGTGGGGCGGGGGGGCACGGAATATACCGTAGCAGCCCTCTCACCCTGGAAGGCGGCCCCACTCACCCTACACGACCTTTCCATTGTTCAGCGGGATAAATTGCGCAAGTGGAGGGACAACGCTCTCATGTCCTGCCGACAAAGGGCCAGTCTGAGTGCCCAAATCGAAGGCCTCCTCAAAAGAGATGTGTGAATGCATGTCTCGCCAGATGAATATGCGGGTGGAGTCGTCGTCCCCTCACTGGCCACTGTTCACACATCCTCCCGTGGAGACCCCTTGTCAGCGGCGTAGGGCATACGCGGGCGCGGCCTGCGCTCTGTCGTGGCAACGACACACAGTAAACTCGTTCCGACCAGCAAGAAGCGGGAACCCCTCACATTGGTCCACGGTAGATGAAAAGTTGGTTCACGGTAATGATATGAGGTACATGCTTTTCCAAGTGATGTGAGCGATGCTCTGCGAATCTATGTGTATCTCTATAAACAAATTCGACCATGATCTACGACTCTCCGTGACCCGCTATCCTCTGGAGATGCGATACTCAGATGATACACCCGCCTGCCTCTCCCGAGCTCTTCTTCGATGTCCATCCCACACTCTCTCTGATCAAGTCCATCACGCTGAGAACGCCGGCGCTTGCAGATCTGCCACAACAATTTCTCGTCGAGTTCAGCCGGGCCCGAAGCTGATGAGCGGCACCGGCGGCCCTTGCTGAGCTGTGATTTAGTCCTCCTTCCAGAAAGCTTCGGAAGCGTCGATCTCCTGTGGCGTCTTGCGGCGAGCGAAGACATGGAAGTGAGAGAAGCCGGGCACGGACTGGAGTCGCGGCGGGTTGACGAACTGGTGTCAGTGCTGTCCTTGATTGCTACCGCGACACGCCATAACGATGCGGTCATGAACGCGCTTTACAGCATGTTGGGGTGCTCGAGGAGGTGTCGGGTGGTCGCTTCGCCTTGCCTCCCCATTCGATTCACCGCCCGCTTCGAGGCAGCCTCTCGATCTGAACCGTACCCATAAGTTCCCACCTCCCCGCTCTCCGCCGACAGTCGTTGCTCCATCGTCCCAAATCTTCCTTCCCAGCAGAAGCAGATGAAACCGTGACAGAAGGCCAAACTCACCCACAGACACTCCCAACCCCGCTCATCCCACAACCCCCTGACCATCTTATCAATCTCCTGGCCCCCCTGCGCCATATACCCGACACCGGCCCATCTGCGCGCCTCGGGACCCGAGTAAGCGATGTCCGCCGCGTACCAGTCCTTCTCCCTGATGCGGCCGATGTACTTCTGGCGGGCGACCATATCCTGCGTGAACAGGATCTCCGGCGCGAGCGCAGATGCCTCGGCAACGACGGCCGGGGCGGTCGTCCCGGACGGGGAGGACGAGGGCCCAGCACTCGGGTCGACGGGCTCGGCGGGCTCAGAGGGCGGGGAGGGCAAGCCCGACGACGAAGTGGGCGACGCGATCCGGAAAGAGCGGAGCGGGGTTATCCCCGTGAAGCCCCCGAGGCCCTCGGACTCGATACGCGCCCACGCGGCGGGGTCGTAATCTACCAGCTCGGGGTGGGCGATGGGCACCTGTCGTAAGTGTTGATCAGCCGGGACGGCACCTGAGCCCGAGGTGTGTACGCACCCTGGACCAGACGCAATGGTGCGAGACGCCATAAGGGATGTTGTACGGCCAATCATTGTACAGCACCGCGTACTTGTCCGTGTCCAGTCCCTTCTCGGGGTCGTACTTGAGGTACACCGGTGCCTCTTCCTCTTCCTCATCCCCGTCTGCCTCATTTTCCTGGGCGTTGTCCCCGTGGCCCTGCTTTCCCGCATCATCGCCCACTGAACCCGAGCCCGCTGATGAGCCGGAGATCGAGCCCGATCGCGTCTCCTGCAGCGGCGTCACCGAGCCCGACGCCCCGGCGGACATTCCATCCGACCCAGCCGCCTTCGACTTGGCCTTGCGCAGCTTCCCGTTGACGAGCTTGAGGCTTGCGAGGGAAACGAACCCGGCCGAGCTGGGCGTGGCCGCCCCGCTGGCATTCGCTGCGCCGCCCCGGCCGGGCGTAGCGACGTTGCTTATTGCATCGAGGGCCCGAGCTGGGGCGGGAACCGTGGACGGGGCGAGGCCGGGCGGGAGGGTGGTAGGGGAGGTGATGTCGACGTGGGCCTGCGCGAGCGTCCCTGCCGCCTCGGCTTCGGGGCCAGACCCAACTTGTGTGGACGAGGACGCCCACGGGAGTCGAGCTGTCCGCAGGTAGTTCTCTGATGTGAGCGCAATTCACCGCGGCGATGTGAGGAGAGGGTTACACGACGCCGACGCACCGGTCGAGCCGTACTCGGCCTTCATGCCCGCCATCCACTCGTCGTACCGCGACTGCATGGGCTTGTTCCGCATCAACAGCTCGAGATCGCCGCTTTCTGCTGCGTCAGCGGATACGAGGGGGGGCCTTCCGATAGACAAAGGGGTGGCATAACGGGCAGCCGTCCAAGGGTTGCTATGATGATCGATCTTTCCTTTCACGACGAGTTCGGCCGACGCCATCGTGGCCGAAGCCTGCAGCGCCCAGTACCCATGCACAGCCGGCAACGACACAGCTGCGGGATGGCGTCGAGACCGCACTCACGGATAATGTCCTTGAGCTCGCCCCAGGTGAACATCCTCGGGAAGGCATCCAACTCGCGCTGCGTCGGCAGGCCCGTAACCTTCCCCGGGGGCGGATGGCACGCCGGGCCCGGGTATCGTCTATCGTCGAGGTACACGACCTGTTCGGGCATGCTAGTCTGTACGGGTATCGCCTCGAGGAGGGGAGGGAGTGAGGTAAAACAAGCACAAAGGGGCCGACTGGAAAAAAAATGGTTGATATATGTGGGATCTGAGGTGTTATCTGTGAATACAATCGATGAGGTCCAATGACGCCATGATCGATCGCAGAGCCAAGCCCAAACACAAACACAATGAGCTGATAGTCCCCACCTCCCTTGTCCTATGCACGTTCTTTGTCCCCCCCCCCTCTCTCCTTTCACATCCACCCTTCACTCTCCATGCATGATCCAACGCCCAGAGAAGATCACGGGGAAGGGAGTGTACAGTCTCAAGACAATTCATAGCACCTCGATGCGGATCACTGAAACTATGGGGTGTCCTACACACGCGCAGACCAACACACGTGTGGCCGACCGCCCGATCTCTCTTGCTCAATACCCTCAGACATCAGAAATCTATCACTACACCGGGGATCGTGCTGTCACCCGGAAAATACTACATCACCTTATTGACCCGCCCGCTTGCCCCGCTCCATTTCCTTGCCCGCCTCACTGAGCCTTGGGCGGCCATCTTCGTAGCTAGATTCGAAGAACCGCGGGGTGTACCTGCTATCAGCTCACCATCCAACGCGATCCCTGTCACCCAGCTCACTCCTCGTTGTTCGCCTTCCGTTGGGTCGCCATATCCCGCTGCCGCTGCTCGATCACCTGCTTCTGCTTGGTCGCTTCGCCCCAGTTCTTCGAGACGAGGTTCTGCGTGACTGGGTCCCACAGACGCCGCGACTCCTGGATATCTTGCTCGTCGAGTGCGCGAACCGATTTGGGGATGAGGGCGAGCTGGTCCAGGTCGAGCAGGATGCGCCATTCCTAATGTCAGCATGTGCCCTGAAGCGAAGACCGCGCGGACCGGGGCACTCACCTTCTCCCCCTTCAACTTGTACTTGATCTGCTTCATCCAGCACCCCTCGATGTTCCCAACCACCTTGTCCGCCGGGACCTGCTTCGGTCTCGTCCAACCTTCCTCCTCCTCATTGCCGGGGGTGTACCGGTAGATGACTCCGTCCAGCAGGAACCGGGGTTTACCCAGCCACGACTGCTGTCAGCTGTGCACTGCTATCTCCATCTATCCGTGCCGAACCCACCTCGTCCTTGTAGTCGATCAACGCGCGCAGCTTCGTGGCTCCCTCGGCACCTCCCCGACACGTGATCGAGATCTGGTCGCTTATCGTGCCGTAGTACGCGCCCTTCAGGATACCGTTGACCTGCGCAGACGGGTGCGTGATTTGGTATTCCTGCCGTCAGACCGGGTCCATATACACCGATCGGCTCGACCCACCTCGCCCTGCCCCGGGCCGTCCCTCGTTATCCGTATAAAGATCCCTTTGTTACTCGGCCCGGGCCCCACTTTCACCGCTGCGATCAGCATTTGCTCGGCCTGGACGAATCCTACGCTACGCACACATGCCAGACACCTTAGCCGTGATCTGATCCACGCCCACCGCCTCGATACCCTTCTCCGGGCAGCCATAGTACGCTGCCGAGATGGGTGGGTGATGCGAGACCTGCTCGCACTGGACATCAGCCGACAGCCCAGATGCGACCGCAGTTGACCTCAACTCACCAAGAACACAACCGAGACCTTCTCGGAGTCCACCACCCCCGCATCCGGATCGCTCTCGATTTCCTCACCCGGCCCGGGAATCGCGCGGTTCACCTGACTAGGTAACGTCTCTGTCGACTTGTTCCTAGTCTTAAACGACGATCCGCCCTGCTTCTTCGACGTCGTAGACTGGAACGACTTGAGGGAACTGTCCTTGAGCGCCGAGAACCCTTGAGTCCTCTTCACGAGAAGAACCCACCTCGTCTCGCTCGACGGCTTGCCACCGTCCTGCGCTCGCAAGACCGGCGTCGTCCATCCACTTCCGCCCTGGCCACCATACGCCGGCTCGCCCGCTAGGGGCACATGGATGTGTGTCCGCACGACGGGCTCTTTCGTCTCTTTGTCGATGACCAACGGCGGGAGGCGCCACGAACACCGGAAGTGTTCCCCTGGACGTGAGCTACCGTATAGGTTCGGACAATGACAGCTCACCTAGGGCCGAGTTGTACGGCTTTCCGAGGCGGGCACGCACGAATTTGAGCTCTTTACTGAATGAAAATCGAAGGACAGCTAGGAACCGCTCGAGCTCATCGTCAGAGTCGCCGATGCTGCCGTGAGCTACATCTACGCTGGAGGGCCGGTCAGCTCACGCGGCGAAAATATCGGCCCGGTCGGCGTATTGCCAGTACTCGAGGTTCGGGATTGGCTCGAGCAGGGACGCAGGGAGAGATAGACGCCTGACATCAGTATGAACCCGGCCGACTAGGCTATGAGCCGGCTCACAGGTTGGCGACATCCTTGACACCCACGAGCCTGAAGTTAGTGGAATGACTGGAAGAGAGCGATTGCGGCTCACTTGCGCAGAAGACCCAGCAACACCTTCATCTTGGACTCTTCCCCGCCATTGCCTATTTCCGGCAACGTCGCCGGCGCGCCCGTCTCATCCACGAAGGGTTGGACGGCTGCGGTTTGGCATAGCGAAGGCGCAGAACGGATCAGTTGTGTCGTAGCGGCGCGGAGGGGAGGATTGTTGGCGGATGGTGATGTGGGTAATGGTGTTTGTAGCGGAAGGAAGGGCGGGAAGGGTCGAACGTGGGCGGAAATAGACACGGGTTGAAGGGGTTGACGACGTCGGTTGAGTGAAATAAAGATGCGATCAGCTACTCTTCGAGTATTGCTCGGCCAAGATGTCCGAGAAGATGGCACGCGGCGCTCGGGGGAGCAGGTGGGAGGAGGCGATAAGGGCAGAGAATGACCGGGGCTGGATGAAGGAGTAGCGGCCCAAAACAGCTCAAGCCGGCGGTGCATCGTCCCTCTCGATCACATGGAGCTCATGCACGATGGCCAGATCAGGCGCCATACTGATATCCCTCTCAATCACACGCCGAGTTGATGCCCAGCGGGATATCGAGCTCGATCACCCCACCCTGCCCTTCCTCCGACGCAGCCACCGCCAAAACACCATCTTCCAGCCGACCGATAAAGCGCCACGTGCGACTCACCGACATCGTCATCCGTGGGCACATCCGGCACCTTGTCCACCTCGTTATTGGCCTTTCCCATAATGGTCGATGCAAGGTGTCAAGCTGAAAAGTGGAACGATATGTTTATACCTGCCCAAGCGATATCCGTTGGGATTGAGTGGTCGAGGCCAGGCAAGGAGACTGGCTCGGCAAGGCGGTCGATCCCCGTGACGTAACTCTGGGCCCACTGGGGGAGAAGGGGGGCATTACAAGCAGAACTGTAATCGATTACAACTCGGTTACAAGCAAGCGGGGAATTCGGGTTGTGGCACCTTCGCCACCCGGCCATCGCCGACCCGCCGAGATTTATCCGTCAAGTCCATGGGACTGACCGCGAGATATTTGTGCGGCCATCATCAACATCGTGGTCGACCCAACTTGATCAGCTCGTCACGGCACCTTGGCGTCTCGGAGTCGGCTAACTTGATCGACGAATAGGCATCGACAAAGCGCATAGCCAGACACAATGTCTCGAGGCGGCTTCGGGGGCCGTGGAGGGCGTGGTGGACGTGGAGGCGGAGGCGCCCAGTTCGTCGTGCCTTCGCATTCGGACATGACCAAGCAACAATGGCAGGACGCCCTGCGCGAGGCGCCCAAGCACGCCGGAATGTTGTTTCCGGTGCGTGGAGAACCTACGATATCCCACTCTGTCCTCTGACCCCGCCTCTCCTTTCCCCTCGTCATGTGTCCGCCTCCGTAGCTCACCCCAGCCCCTCGACCCCCGCTCCCTCGCAACGATATCATGCCCCGACTCGCTGGAAGATAACCTCCTCGCGCTATCACACGAGCTCACCCGGCATCTTCACCATGGCAGCGCGGACTTGAGCAACGCAAAGGCCAGTACACCGTGGCGTCTGACGGGCGAGCGCAAGGTCGTCGGCATCGGTGCGTCGACTGTCCCCTCTGTCACGCTCCCGAGAAACGCATGCAGAAAGCTGAACACGTCGGCTGACGGCAGAAATCGAGACATGGTCCGGCTCGACACTCAACCAGAACGCCTCGTCAGGGACGAGCCGCCTGGACCCCGAGGCGCTTTACCTCAAGAAGGCGTATTTCCCGCCGAGTCTCTGGGACAAGGTGTTCGAGGGGAAGACAGATGACGCGGGGGCTAAGCGGAAACGAGAGGAGAAGGCCAGTGAGTATCGGTCGGGCTCACCCTGGCCTGCTGCAGCTGGCTGTGTCTGACTAGCGATGGCGAGGACTTCGCTGACGCGCAGGAGCGAGACGGAAGAAGCGGCTCGAAGAGGCGGGGGACAACGACGACGTCGAGGCATCAGATGACGAGGTGAGTCTGACGAGCCTGATTTTCCGCCTTCGTCTAGCCGGAACGAAGCATATGGACGGCGTCTTTGAGCCTGAGCACCACGGGGCTGACACCAGGACAAGGCCCAGTCTCAGAAAGGCTCAGACTCGGAACTCGGTGATGGCGATTTCGACACGGAAGACGAGGCGGAAGATCATCAGGACTACGATGCGAATTACTTTGATAATGGCGAAGGGGATGATGATGACGATGGGGCTGGGGGAGATGATGGCGGTGAGTGGGAATTCGGATCCGTTGCTACCCTCCCGCCTGTCCTCGGGGTCGTGGGATGGGCTGGATACACCGATCGGCTCGGCATGGTCGTGCAGGCGGAGACTGATCTGCAGATGGTGATGGAGGCGCTTGGGATTAAGTCCACACGACTCGACTGGGCCGGCAGACGTGTTGGTTTTGTACGACATTACGATCTGATCATGTCGATTACGATGCCACGTGGACGTGTCGAGAGGTTGCAACGTCGCGGTCTGTGCACAGCACGGAACACATTGCATGTATCTCACATACGCATGGTCTTGTCTGCACGTTGGACACGCCGACGTGCCGGCCTCGACTTGTTGGGCTCGACGGCTGTATATGGGCTCCTGGGCAACACAAGACACTGCACAGCGTTATCCGCCTGACGCTGCTCTACCCCTTCTTTCTCTGCTCCCTCCAGGACCCGTGGGCGAATGAGAGACGATCGAAGAGGTATTTGTCGATCGTACTGGTTTTGGTTAGGCATCCGGACGCGTTCGCGTCAGGGATGTTTACAGGCCTGTTCCGAGGATCGGGGGAGATACGATCGTTTACTCCAAGATCAGGTACGAGAAGCTTTTATGCGCGGGCGGCTGGGAAGCGTGGAGTTGAGCTGAGGTCCGCGCGGGGTGGCAACGCGAGGCCGGATGATTGCGTCGGTGTCCTGTGCTCACATGCGCAGAATGGTTGACGAAGCTTTGGCCCGAAAGGCTTCGGGCCTCGGCGCATCCGATGAGCAGAGCAGATACTGCGTATCAGGGCTGTATCTAACCACTGAAACATTCGACGTGCAGAAGGATCAATGTCGAAGTTACCCGACGAAGCCGGACCTTCGGCCTTTGGGTGCATGTCTGCATTCCTGGACCACCCGGCGAGCCGCATCAGTCCGGTCTCAGACCATCCCGCGCACTACGGCAGCTGTACAATGCGCTACTCGATGCTTTTGGACAAAGGTTGGGTCCGGGTGACCTCGCGAGAGCGTGAGGACCTGGATGATCATCATGAGCAGTCGCAGAAAGTGCACCTGGACTTTAGGTCGTTGCACTTCATGCAGTCCGACTGGGACGCCAATACAGCAGCCCCCTCGACTGTCGAATATTCTAGGCGATGGCAAGTCGCCCACAAGGCGACGCTCCGACGTGGTGCTACGTCATTCGTGCCTAAAGGACGCTGGCCGTCCGTTTATATACAGGACGAAGGCAAGGACTGATTCACAAGCATATAAACCGACTCTTCCCCCTCGACAATCCGAACTGACATCCACATCATTGGCACCAAACAATGCTTTCCGCCCAACATCCCTGTTATACAAGGTATTGTCCCGGCAGTCCGCAAGGTGAGCAAATTCTCCAGCCACCAGACCACCAAGGCGGAGTTCGAAGACTCGGATCGGGACTCAGAGATGCTGTCGCGTTACAGGAGCGGGAGCACCTACCTCTACGCTCTGTGGCATGGCATGGAGGAACACAAGTGGCTGACGGAGCCGGCCCCTGCGGCCTTCTCCCTGAGCACTGATGGACAACGGGTCTCGGGACATAAGCCTTCCAGCGCCTTCTTCACGACCTGCAAACCTGCGCGATGTCTCAGTGCGGCGTGCGGGGTTTTGATGACGCGATCACGAAGGTGAGGCAGCAATTGAGCGAACAATCCACCGCGTGATTCCCAGGAATGCCAGCGTGGCGGCGCGCTCTCGACAGGATGCTTTCTCGGACTGCCTGCTTGCAACTGTCCATACAGTGACCGGGGAAGGTATTGATGTCGATGATGGAGATGCATGTCTGAACCACGTCTTTTTGCTACACAGCCCCCAGAACTCACGAGAAGGGTGTTCCAGAGCAGCACTGGACGCCTCACTCCCGAGCAAGCTTGCTTGAGACTCTCCAGGTCGTTCGGCAAGCAAATGGCAGACTATGGGTCGCCTACAGCAATAAGAGGGACCTTCACATGCCAGGCTCGTGCTGGGGGTCGTTGTCCCAGTGCTTGCAGTAAGCTCCTCTATGCACTTGAGGGGGCTCCAGACTCGAGATGGGCGATCTCAGTTTCACCTTCTCCCGGAGTGCCAGCTCCATTCCATGTCGTCACACGAGCTCGCCACGTATCAGAGGAAGTCTAAGCACTGCATCAGATCTTTTACTCTGACTATAGAGGACGGCGGGACAGCGTAGGTGCGCTAGTCGCCTCGGTGGGAGGATGTTGGGGCATCTGATATGCCTACGTTCCTTCGATGGATTTCGTTGGACGAGCCCTTGACCGAGGATTCAAAGGATAAATTAGACACTCCCTTCTTCTCCGCAGGCAGTGGAACAAATGTGCGAAGCACGCTACTGCAACAGGCTTAACATTCGCAACTAGGGCGGCGGATTTTGGCGACGAGGGGAGGAGTTCACGAACAGGGGAGCATGTTCTCAGTCCTGTGCCCGCTTCCTGCCACATGCGCGTCTACCAACTCCTCGGACAAAGCAGACGAGTTATAGTGGTATCACTATATCCCGGCAGCCCGTCTTTCGATGAGTCTCTCGTAGATCGGCAGCAGTGCCCCGGATACACCTCGTAAAGCGCAAGATGCACAGACTGTAATGCAAAAACTGACTCGACTTGCTTGTATTGAATATGCGACTGTACTTGGGCATGCTGATTGTGTTGTTTCTGTAGCGAGATGCTTCGACTCCGGCGCACGAGCACTACCTCCGTTTCGACGATTAGGGCTTCACCCTCTATTCCTCATCGCTCACATCCCAATCCACCTCATCCACCTTCCCCACCTCCCCCAAAACCTTCTCCTCCCGCTTGACCACCGGCTGCGGCATCGAACCTCCCGCCGTCGCCACATGGCCCAGCGTCGAGCTCGCCGCGACCGCGCCGTTGATACCCGCAAGCGGGGCAACGGGGGTCGGTGCCGTCGATGGTGTCCCAGAGACTGATGCGCCATTGACAGGCGTGGTCGTTCGCGAATTCCCTGCTGAGCCGCTGACGACACCCGCGAGGCTACCTCCATTTGACGCCCAGCCTCTAGCCGGCGCAGTCGCGACCGGCGCAGCAGCTCGCCAGCTGGGCGCGTTCGATCCACCAGCCACAGTCGGCACTGGGGCGCGTAGGTTCGCAAGACCGCCGAGCTTGCTTGCTGCACCGGCTGATGGGGCGCTCACGGCGGATAGGAGCGGAGTCGGGATTCGGGATTCGCCTTTGCGACGGATCATGACGCTTCGGTTTGGTTCTTGGTCGACGAGCTCCTTGCCTAGGCGATAAATGTCCGCTAGCGACATGACGAATGTGCGCTTGGCGAGTGGCACTGCCTATCAGCAAAGAACTAACATCGGGTCATACGAGGCGAGCTGGGCGGCGAAGAAGTCGGAAAAGGTCCGGACCACTCACTGTATGGGAGGATCTGACTAGTCCGCGTCCCCTTGACAAACGTGTCCAGGGTTCCCTCCACAACCTTCACAAACCCATGGTTGGCCCGCGCAAATGCCACAAGCTCATCCGGCCATTCCACCTCATTTCCCGTCCGGCCCGTTCCACCCGGTATGCCCAGCGCGTCCGCCAACCTCGCGTTTCGCGCTAGTACCGCGCATTCGGAATTACACTTCAGCCCGACCTTCTCCCGACCTTGCTTGACATCGGCGCCGTTCGCTCCCGCACCGGTAGGTCCCGCCGAGGCGCCACAGTTGCTTCGTTGTTGAAGATGGCCGCAGGGGCACGAGATAGTGACGATCGCCTGACACGGGTCGTTCTCGGGACATTTGGCCGGAGCGTGACACGATGCCGTGCACGGATGCCCACAAACTCGCTTCGCTTTGCCACAGGTCTGCTTGCAATCCTCGCATCCGCCTTCATGTCGGCCATCGGCGTCGGTCGTTTCAGGTGCATGGCACAGCTTCTGGCAGCGGTGATACCCGCATCCGAGGAGTTTGCCGCAGATCTGACCGCATGATACTTTCTCCTGGCTGCATCGGACGTTCTTGACCGCCGGATCCTTGCCGCATAGGCATGGCTTGGTGGTGAGGAAAGGGCACGGCGGGCATTGAGCGTTTTCGTGGCAGGTGTGCGGGGTGCGAGGGTGGCCGCATGATGGAGGGGGTCGGGCGCAGGGGTACAGGCAGGATATTGTGGCTCCACATGGGACAGGCGGGTATACGACCGTGTGTCCACAGTGGCAGATGAGCTGGGGTCAGCGGACGTCCGTGTCAAATGTCCCGACTCACTTCGTCGTACGATGCCTGCAGACATCGCCCGCAGGCTCCCTTGTGATCGGCTCTGGTACACGTGTGCAATCCACAGCTGAGCATCCGCCCACATGTGAGATGACACTCGTGCAGGTCATCTGCCCCTTCGTGCCGTTCCTCCTCTGTCCGCTTAGACTTCCGGTTCTTGGCCTTGTAAGCCAGGGGACAACAGACTCGACCACATTCATGGCGTCCACAGCTGTCGAGGTCAGCACTGTATCGCAAGACCGTTGAATCATTTGACTCACTTTCTCAGCGCCTTGCAGACCCGCTCGCACGTCACATCCTCACCGCTCTCCTTCTTCGCCCGCATCTCGTCGCACGGCACGACGAGGACGCTCTCGCCACATCGGCAATGTCTGACGACCTCCTCGTGGCATGGCGGGCATTCACCCGTATGGCAATTGCGCGTACATTGATGACCGCACGGTCGTGACTTGGGGCACCTCGAGTTACAGGTCGGAATCGGGTCGAGGCATTTGGTCCGCGGCGGGGTAGGGAGGAGCGAAAGTGGGGTCTGGCCGCAAGCACAGTGGGTGATTTGCGAGGGGTCGAAGGGGCAGATCAGAGGTTTGACGGGGTGAGGGTGGCATAGCTACCATGAGCTTCGCAACGTGGATTCAAGCCAGAACCAAGCTCACCTGTTCGCAAGGGTGAACACCGCAATTGTACATACCGGCACAGCTGCGACCACAGCAGTACCTCCCCACCCAGCTTTCCTCCTCTCCGTCCCCGTCAAGCGCCGTGCATCGCTTCTCCTCCTTGCGGTTCCAACCGCACTCGACCTCTTTGCTTTCCTCGCCACAGTAGCATCGGACCGTCTCGAGCGCAGTGCACTTGGAGCAAGGTCCGAAATGGCACAATTGCTGATGTCAGCCAAGACCAGACCATTTCGAACCGGCTCGTAGCTCACTTCGCAAGCATGATCCGGATTGCCGCAGTTCCTCTCTTTCGCGCAGATCTCGTCGCACACAGGCGTCAACGCCGCGTTGTTCGAACTCGCAACGGCGCATTTGACCGTCAGGCCGGTGTGGTGACTCGGACAGGGAACGATCAGCGCGACCTGACATGGCGGACAAGGTCCAGGATGACATGTTCTGCGATGAGCTGAGGAATAACGAACAGCCTGAGCGAACTTACAAGGGGCAAGCATGATCGCAGCCACTCCTCTTCCTGCCGCATCCTTCACCGCATCCATGTCCAGCGCTAGGAGACGTCACCCTGCCGCAGAAACACTTGTATCCGCCCACGCTCTCCGCCCGCCGTTTCTGGCATCCGGGACACCGCCACGACACGTCATCCTCGTCCTTGCCGTATCCACGAGCCCTTTCTCGCTCCTCTACGAGCGATCTGTTTGCCCAATCCCGGATGCACGATAGGTGGAACGGGGTGTAGCAAGCAGAGTAGTGCTTGGCAAGATCAACAGGCGGCTCGTCCGGGGAAGGGTTCTTCGGCGAGGCAGGCGGGGAGGAAGGCGGTAAGCATGACCAGATGGGCTGATGAGGCGTGATGGAGTTGAAGCACTGCCGTTAGATATTATCGCCAGCCGGGCTCTAAGCCGCGCCATACTCACGATCGGACATTCAAGATACGGTCGACTCTTCAGACCTCTTGTCAACCTCGACACAAGATCATCCTTGTCCTCCTTGATCGTTCTGCCGCCCTTCCCGTTCTTGCTCTTGTCCTTCGCATCTCCATTCGCTTGACCCTGGGCACTCATGACACGTCCTTGTCCCGAGACTTCTCCGTCATCGTTATGTGTTGTCGTAAGCTTCGTCTGTGACTCGAAAGCAGCTCGTCTACTCGATCGGGCTCCGGCGGCAGCAGAAGCTGTGTCCGTTGCCGTCTTTTGTTGTGGGTTCTGCCCCGCCTGGTCCGTGAGTTTCCTCGCCTTGGCATTCTTCCTCTTCCCCTTGTTCGGCTTAGCATCGCCGGAAAGCGAAGGCGATCCGGTGGAATGTCGAGAGGCGGTGCGTGATAACGGCGCGGAGCTCGATGCGGACGGAACGAAAGTCGAAGCACCGGGATCGAGCTGCGCGGAGCCGCCGCTTGTCGTCAGACCCTCGAAGGCAGTCGTGACGTTTGCGACAGAGATATCACCGTTGATGGCATTGGCGCCATTTGGCCCTTTCCTCTTCGGCGTGCGTGTCCGCGGGCTTCTCCCACGAACGTTATCCCCTACGTCACGCGAGCCATGTTCTATTCCAGTATTCCCTTGAGTCGCCGCCGAGGAAGACGGATCCGCTACAGCAGGGGCGAAGGTTCGAGGTTGAGCTGGACGCCGTGGACCGTCGCGTTGCTGATGTGGCGGGCCCTGAGCGCTACTATGATATCCGTTGACCCCGTGAGACGATTCAATGGGATCGTGTGGCTGGTTAACCTGATCGCCATCCTTTGTCTGACTAAGCTGATCCGATCGGCCGCCCCGCCCTCGACCACGACTGGGTCCGCCACGACGAGCGTCTCCCCGTCCTCGTCCGCTCAGATCACCTCTATGACGTCCATGGGGCGACTGCTGATAGTATGCTCCTTGGCCAGGTTGAGATTGAGCTAGGTAAGCTCCATCGCCGGGCTGAGGTGTGTGGGTGGATGAAGATGGGCCTGCTACTTCGGTCATGAGCGGGTTGGCAAGAAAGGTGTGTGTGGTCGAGCGGGCGTGCGAAAGGAAAATGGTAGTGGGTGGAGGAGGTACGCGAGGCGGCCGAGAGAGAGAGAGAGATGAGGGTGACAAAGAGGATGAAGGATGTAGGATGAGTTGTTGGATGACCAAAAGTTGTAAGGTTGAGTGGATCCCCCTCTTGGATGACCAGATGAGCTCATCCGGCCGAGTCGGGTGGCAAATTCCCTCCTCTATCGGATCCGAGAAAACCCTGGAAGGAAAGCGGCCATCGCCGCAGACGCTGATTCAGTGACACATGCAGAGCCTCTGCCATTTACGCGATATGCATCTGCAAGAGTTGCGGCGCTGGTGCGGCCCGTACTAGCCTTTGGCTCACAAGCATAAGCCCGGCTGTCGGGTCGCGGTGCCGGAGGCAGATCCCATCCGATAACCGAAGACTGAAGGTCCCCAGTGCGGGGATATTCGACTATCTCAACACCCTTGACGGTCCTCCGACGACCTGTGCATATGAACAGAAAGACCTCAGCGCAAGGACCTCATCAACGGCTAACAACCCGAATTTCAATTTCTCTCAGCCTATTCCGATCGACCAGATCCTCATCTTCTGGGGGCTCTTCTTCTGGCGGCGGCGTGCTTGAGACCGGACTCTGGGTACCGCGCTCCGCTTGTTCGACGTATTTGGATAAAGTATCGTGTACCGAAGGTTGTGGGCGTGGGGCTCTTGAGGGTACGTCCGTTGCAAACCCAAAGAGAGGCGTTGTCCCATGCGAGCCCGTAGTTGCTGCTCTCTGTCTTGGTGCGATACACTCACTGCCAAGAAGGTCACTGCGAGACGTGGGTACGGCGCTCGCGCTGGCCGGGCGATCGCCGGACGACGTATTGCCACCAATCGATCCGATGCGTTTTCGTAGCTTCTGCCACAGCGTCTCGACTCGTGCAGACATTCGAGAGAAGACTGCAGAAGATCGGCTGTCCACAGCCTGTACAAACTTCTTACCGCGAGAGCGCAGAGACATGTGGTGCGGTGCAAGGCAGTTGAACGCTGATTCCCTCAGAGATGAGTGCCCTATATATGGCGCGGGGGCAGCAAGAGGTGCAATGCCGGTCGTCCGCACGACGGAGGTCCGATGGAGTCGGCCGACGTCTGCCTCCCAAATCTCGCCAGCGGGCTGTCGAAAGCAAGAAAGCATGGGCTTCGATGCCCTTCAGGCCTTCCTACTCCACTTGATTATGCCTTCTCCGACTGACGAGGCGGAGTCTTCGTCTCGGTCCGTCCCGTGGCACCGAGTGCACACAAGGGAGCGCCGCCGACAACCCCGATGAGCCCCATGGTGTTGACATTCCAGGCCCTGCTTTCCACCATGGCAATGTGGAAAGTTCAGTAGCGACAGATGAAAAGAGGTATCGCTTCACTCACTCTGGTGGAGGGGGACGCGAGGTGCATGTGCACGTGGGGCCATCTCCCTCACACTTTGCGCCACGGACACAAGAAGGCGTTGACCCTTCGCCGTTGTTTACCGATCGCACGCTCGTAATAGCGCATTCTGGACGAACGGGCC
>Ga0308169_10001301_pt1 | contig 29748 bp, 27 predicted proteins | sample PhyBR1_2_FD_202139 | JGI IMG/M metagenome (GOLD analysis project Ga0308169, IMG submission 202139) | Phyllosphere microbial communities from UC Gill Tract Community Farm, Albany, California, United States - DLSLSB.R1 | ecosystem: Host-associated > Plants > Phyllosphere > Unclassified | place...
GAAGCGCTGCGCGGTGCCGATGCGGCTCGGGTTGCGACCGGTCGTCTCGGCCGCGCCGCCGCCGGTGCTGCTGCTGCGCTCACGGCCGACGCTGGCCGAGCTGAGGCGCAAGTGCTCGGGCTCGTGCCCCTGGTGCGTCTCGGTCGGCTCGAGCGCCGCCGGTCCATCGCTCGCCTCGAGGCCGAGCGCCGGCTGCTCGTCCTTGTGCGCCTGCTCGAGGGCGTGCTCGAACATGCGCTTGCTGTGCGGCTCGGCGAGGACCTTGCTCTGGACGTCGTGCACGCCCTGCGCCGCCGCCGCTGCTGCTGCCGCCGCCGCGCCACGAATGCGGAGAATCTTGGACGACGCGGGCGAGCCGCTCGGCTCAAGCGTCGCCTGCGCGACGAGCTCCTCGGGCTGCGACAGCTCCGGGCTCGGAGGAGCCGGCTCGATTGCGAGCCGAGCCGTGCGGCGCGACACGGACGCGACGCAACGCTCGCGCAGCTCCTGCTCGTGAGCGAGGCTGGCGGCGGAGGGGGTATCTGGCGTCTTTGGCGTCGTTGGCGTTGCTGGACGGGTCGGCGGCGAGCTGGGAGGAGGGAGCGCGCGGGGGAAGTCGTCCTCGTAGCCCGGTGCGAAGGCGTTGAAGGCGGGCTTGGCCGGGATCGGCCAGGGCTCGCGCTCGGCGCTCTGGGTCGAGGGGAAGCGGCCGTACCTCGACGATGGCGGCGTGCTGACGACCGTGCCGTGCGCCGAGGGCTGGGTCGACGGCAGCGTCGAGACGGGCGGGTTGGCGGTCGAGCGGGCGCTCCTCGCCTTGAGTGCGTCGAGGGGCTGCTGCGAGGCTGTCGACGAGCGAGTCAGCTTAGGCACTCGATGATGCAGAACAGAGCTGAACGTGGAGCGCACCGAGCGAAAGGGCGTGGTCCTGAAAGCGCGTCTTCTTAGTCGGCGACTCGAGGTGAGCGGTCTCAGCTGCACGCACGACGAAAGGGTCAGCGAGGGAAGCCGCAGCTCGCAGATAGGTATGTGGGACGCACAGTCTAGCTCGTCGGACGGCGCAAAGCGGTGAACGGAGGAGAGGTCGAGCGTGTCGGGCGGGCTGCGCTGGAAGTAGCGCTTCCTGGCCGAGCCGGTGACTGCAGGCGGGGTGTAAGGATATCAGCGAAGGCTCTAGAAGCCTGTAGAGTCCTGAGAGAGGCTGCACGCACCGAGGAAGGGGTTGTGGTCGTCGTCGACCGACTCGGCGCTCGGCGAGGCGAACCGTTCGAACTCGCCCCACGGAGCGAGCGCGGGCGTAGGCGAGGGCGGAGTAGGCTGGTTGTAGTCTTGTGCCATGTTGACACGCTCTGGAAGCCCGAGGCGCGACGGTGCTCTGCGGTGAAGGCGAGAGGGAACGAGGGACGACGCGTCGCCCTGGCTTGGAGCCGCTCGCGGGAAGCTCTCGCGCAAGGCGCTCGCCCAGTCCCTCTCCTCCCCGACTTGATGCAATCAGCGCACCATGAGCGAGCCTACAGGTAACACAGAAGCTCGCACCGAGAGGACTGGAGCGCATGCTGGCTCATCGACCGAGAGCGCTTTCTCGACTTTGCGGCGCGTTGAGCGTCTGCCTCGCTCTTTTGCGGCACGAGTGCTACGAGCTCGTCGCAGTGCACATTGAGTGCGAGCCTCGCAGGAAAAGGTCGAGTTTTCGAGAAGCGATTTCAGCGCTCGAACCTCGACCGCGCGCACTTTTCTCTCGCAGGAAGATGCTCTCTCGCTCTCGCGCGCTCCCTCCCTCTGCGCCTCTCGCCGTACATCGTCATGCACAATGCTTGTGCGTGCATTATGGCGCGGGCGCAACTACCTGCGAGTCCCTCCTGCCTGTCTGCGTCCCGCCCGCACCGCACCGACCGCCTCGTGCGCCGACGTTGCGCGCCGCCGAGGTCACGTGTTGCTCATACCGGCGACACGACAAGAGCGTGCTCGGATGGCGCGCAGGAGGCCGAGGTCCAGTATCGAGCGCTGCGGCGAGCGCTGTCGGGGCCGCTCGTGGGCGAGGCGGGATGCGGCTGCTGGTGCGGCGGCGACGAGCCGAGCCGTGCGCGTCGCAGTGTTGCGCCGGGGCCGGTCGACGAACTTGCTGCGGCAGTGAGGCGGCGTGGGCGGAAGGAGCTCGGGCGACGAGACGAGGCGGCGAGTCGACGGGGAGGTGAGGTGGGGCGGTCGACAATGACGAGGAGGGCAGCTACGCATCGAGCGAGTCTGCAGGGAGGGTGTGATCATCAGCGAGGATCTCGAGAGATGCGTGCGCAGGTAATGTAGGTGCCGTTGAAGCGACGGGGACGAGAGGGACGCACGGCGAGCGCGAGATGAGGAGGCAGCTGCCCCTGCCCGAGGCTGCAGGGTCGGAATGCGGTACAAGGCTCGTCGGCCTGCGGGCTATGTTGATGCGAGCTGGAAGACATGAGACCTGCTCGAGGGAATGAGAACGAGGTCAGCGAGGCTTCGCAGGGGGACTTGGAGAAGGAGGAGGCGAAGGGGAACGCACCTCGGCTAGGCGGCTCGCTGATTGCTGTATAAGGTCGTAGGCAGCTCTGGTAGTGCGCGCGATCCGTTGGCGGGCTGCTGCGAGGCACGGGCTTGAGCCAGGAGCCGAGGTCGACGAGCGGGGCGGTGCATGGTCGCGAGGGGGATGAGGAGGGTGACGGCGGCGTTTCAAGGTGTGGAGACCTCGCGTGGCGGACCTAGAGCGGCGTCGTGACGACCAGAACAAGTCGTTCTGCGCACAGCGGCTGGGGGAAGCGCTGGAACGAGTGCGGGGGAGGAGGAGGAGCAGATGAGGACGACGACGCTCGCCCTCTGTCCAGCTTCACCACCTCGCTCTGCTGTGCGGCTGAGACGTGCAGCGCTCCCGCGCTGAGTGCTGTGCTCGCCTCGTGCCCCTCGCGCACGGATCAGCCTCCGCACCGCGGCTCGACCTTCCACCACAGCCGCTCTCCCTCGGCCTCGAGCTCGCCTCGGACGCACTGCGCGAGGATGTCCCCTGGCGGGAGCGCAAGCAGCATCAGCTCAGCTGCTGACTGTGCCGGGCAGGTCCTGCGCACCATCTTGCTGGACCCGCAGCCCGTCGGCTCGCTCTCGCTCTGCTGGGTGGGCGCCGCGTCGTCGGCTCTGGCTCTGCCTCTCCGACGCCTCGCCGTCTGTGAGGCGGACACACTCGGGGCCGCCGAAGCCTCATGCTCCTGATGCAGCTTCGGCCGCCGAGGAGTCCCCTCGAAAGAGCTCTCGCCTCGACCTGCCTCGCTTGCCGCACGCTTCGACAGCGACAGCTCAGGCGCTTCGCAGTACTGCTTGCGGTACTGCTGCTGCTGTTGCTGCTTTCGGCACGAAGAAGCCTGGCTGCTGCGCGCGCCGCCGCGCCCGCCCGCCGCCCGGCTCGCGCTCGCTCTCCCTGCTCTCCACCGCAACTTTGTGCTCACGCCTCGTCGTGCGCCCGGCGCGTTTGCATTGCAGGCCTCGAGCTTTATATCGCCGAGAACCTTGCAGCAGGAGCGCGCCCAAAGGAGAGCGAGCGGAGGAGGAAAGCCGATCTGAAGCGGCGACGAGTGCGTCGTGCGCGCGTTGGAGAAAGTGCACTTTCCTTGCACAATTGCAGTCACCTCGTCGCCTGTTTTCGGTCATAGCCTGGGCAGCGGTTGCAAGACCACATGACGGGTCCATCTCTTGTTAGTTCCTACCCTGTTATAGCGCTCCCTCCCCATAGCAACCCCCGAACGAGCCTCTGCGAAGAAAGTCGACATTCCGCGGAGCAACTCGCCCTCTTCAAGTCCCCGATGGGCCGCTGCCACTCGCCACTCACCCTTGCGCCGTCTCTTTTTGCTTGCTGCCCACCTGCGCAAAGCTCCTCGCGCACGGGCCTCGTCGTCGACGCTCGCTCGCACTGCTTCGAGACGATTCTGCTCTCCTCTCCTTGCTCAGCGGTACGTGAGGACGGCTCGAATTCAACAAGACGACGTGCACTACAGGTTAAGAATCCGCGGCGCGGCGCTGAGGCGAGCAGGAAAGAAAGAGGGTGGGCGAGGAGGACCCGCTCAGAAGAGCCGCGAGCCCGAGCGCTTGATCGTCTCGAGGCCCTGCTTGGAGAACTGCGAGGAGCGACAGAGAAGGGCGTCAGAACACGCTCGTGTCGACGACCGACCTCGAGGAAGGACGAGAAGAGAGAGAGGGGGACCGTGCGCACCTGCAGGTCGTCGAGCTCGACAAAGTCGGGCGAGATGGCGTCGAGGTCGGGCGACTCGGCCATGAGCGGGACGAAGCCCGTGACGGACGCCGAGGTCGGGAGGTGGGCGGCCGAGGAACGTCGTCGGCCGGCGAGGAGGTCGGTCTGCGACGCGAGGTGCTGGAGGATGAAGCGCTCGAACTGGGCGACGCGCTGCGGGCGAGCAAGGTCGACAGCGTCAGCGAGTGCATCGTGAGGACGGCACGAGGGAGGAGGAGAAGACGCACCTTGCGCTCCTGCTCGAGGGTTGCCTCGAGTCCCTCTTGGTAGACCTTGTGCCGCTCGAGCGTCCTCTCAAACTTGCGCTCCTGCCGCCGCAGCTCGCCCTCGACGTCGGCGTTGCGCGCAATGACGAGCAGCTCGTGGTTCTCCTTGGTGAGCTCGGCGAGCCGTGCGTCGGTCGACGTCTCGGCCGCGGCGAGTCGGTCGGCCTCGAGCTGGGCGACGCGGTCCGAGAGCGAGTCGCGCTCCTCGCGCACGGCCGAGAGCTCGTCCTCGAGGTCGAGGACACGCTCCTGCAAGGTCGAGTCGGTGCTCGAGGGCGAGGAGGGGCGCATCATCTTGACGGGCGAGACGGGTCGGGGAGGAAGAGCCTGTAGGAGGGGGAAGAGGAGTGCGTCAGCGCGCGCTCGGGCGAGTGTCGGCGAGAAAGGGAGGGGCCGCACGCTCAGTCGGCGCTTCTCGATGTTCTGGCTCGTGAGGAAGAGCGAGCGGAACTCCTCGACCTGCCGCTCCAGGTCGTGCACGCGGTCGGCCTGCTTCTTCTGCTGCGGGGTAGGGCCGGCCCTGGAGTCAGCTCACACCCCTCGAGATGAGGATGCAGGAGACGCAGACGCACTCGGCTGTGGTCGGCGAACAGGTCGGCCTGGGACGGCGTGCCAGGAGGCGCGTCGAGCGTCGCCTTGAGCTGCGCCTCGAGCATGGCGATCTGCGGCGACGACGGGCACGAGAGAGTCAGCTTGTCGCACGAGTGAGCGCGAGTCGAGTACGGAGAGAGGAGACGCACGTGAGAGCGGTACTTGGTGATGAGCGCCTTGTCGTCGACGACCTCGTGCTGGACCGCCTTGAGCACGACCTTCTTGACCCGCTGCGCGAACTGCGAGCGACGGCGAGAGCGGATCAGATTTGGCCCCCTCGAGTCGTCGAGACGAAGATGGACGCACCTTGAGCGTCGACTTGGTCTCCTCGATGGCAGAAGGCGAAGGGTTCATGGTCGCGATGACAGCGACCCGGGCGTCGCCCGACAGCGACGGCTGCAGGATCTGCGTGAGCTTCGAGTCGCGGTACGGTACGTGCGGCCTGTAGTGCGGGTTCATCGTTAGCTGGACGGAGGAGGGAGAGCGCGCGAGGAAAGAGAGGAAGAGAGACGCACTTTTGCTTGGCCTCGCTCGTGAGCGACGCGATGACCTTCTCGAGCGTCAACAAGCTGCGTGCAGGGCGAGCGTATCAGGATTTGTTCGACAGCAAGTGGGAGAGAGGGAGACGACGCACCTCTTGTTGATGAAAGCGCCCTCGCTGCGCCGCTCCATCTGGCTCGTCGCCTGCTCGCTCCCGGCGAGGTCGATGAGGCTGAGCCGGCTCATGCGCACGACGCCGTCGGTGCCAGGCGCGAGGCGAGGCGTGTTGGGCGTCTGAATGGCGCCGGGTCGGCGAGGTGTCGCAGGAGGCGAGGTGAGGAGCGAGCCGGAGGGAGCGAAGGAGGGGTCGTCGCGCGACTCGATCGTCTGCGGGCGTCGAGGCTGGGCGTCAGCGCGCTCGACATAAGCGCAGGAGATGGAGAGGAGCGCGAACGCACCATCTGGAAGACGCTGTGCGACCTCGAGCTGCGCTCGTTGAAGTCGGTCTGCCCGACGTGCCGGTTGTCGGCTCCCCGGCTCAGGAGCGCCGCGACCTGCGCCTCGGTCGTGACGACCTCCTCGCGCAGCGGGTGGACGAAGAAGCGCTTCTGCTCGTCTTGGCGGACCTTGAGCGGGCCGGCCGTCGGGTCGAGCAGGTCCTTGAGCGACTCGTTGTAGATCTCGAGGTACGACGCGCGCAGGAGGAACTCCTTCTCGGGGTGCTGCAGGGCTTCCGGGGGATCAGCTAGGTCCCCTCGAGGTGATCTGAAAACGCAGGAGAAGAGGGAGAGGACGCACGTCGCGGATGTAGGTGAAGATGTCGGACACGGCCTGCGGGATGATGCCCGGGTTCGACTCGTTGCCGGACAGGACGAACGTCTTGCCCGAGGCCGTCTGGCCGTAGGCGAAGATGACGGCGTCGAAGCCCTCCATGGCGGCGCTGCAAGTCGAGGAGGAGCAAGGGTCAGCGTCGTGCGGGCGTGAGAGAGGGAGGAGAGGGAACGAGCGCCGCACAGCACCAAGTCCTGCCCGGCCTCCTCGTAGACGACCTCGTTCCTCGACGCCGTCACGATCGAATCTGCGGGCAAGTAGAAAGGACGTCAGGTCGAGCCGACGGAAAGGGAGGAACTAGGAGGAGAAGCAACGGACCAAACGTGTACTCGGGCCCGCCGGCGTACTGCTGCAGCTTGCCCGTGCGCTCGTCGACTTGCCAGGCGCGCTCGTCGGCTCCTTGCGCGGCGGCAGCAGCGAGCTTGGCCGCAGGAGGGCGTACGCTGTGTCGAGGTCGCCGTCAGCTCGTCGCCTCGTCGACAGCGGCGAGGGAGGAGGGAGGAGGGAGGAGGGAAAGGGTCGACGCACCGCACGCAAACCAGCACGTTGTCCCGCCCGCCCTTGCCCGTCACGGTCCTGCGCTCGCTGATCTGCAGGCCCTGCAGCCCGTCCATCGCCGCCTCGACGCCCCACTCGTTCGCGTGCGCGAGGCTCGCGCTCGTGACCTTGGGGAACGCGCCGAACCCTCCTGGCGCGGGTGCGGCGAGGAGGGGCGAGGGGCTGGCGATGGGGCGGACCTTGACCGGGCTGTAGCCGCCGCCACCGGCGAGAGGGACGTCGGCGCGCTCTGCGCCGGGGAGGGCCTTGCGGCGGGGTGCGGCGGACGGGGTGAGCTTGGCGCGGATGCGAGGGGCGGCGGTCGGCGGCGAGAGGAGGGCTGGTGGCGGTGGTGCGAAGGGGTCGGCGATCGGTGCTGCTGGTGCGAGGCGGTTGTGGGCGGTGCTCGCGCCGAGGGGAGCTGGGTGGCCGCCGAGGAACGACCCGCCGGTCGAGGCTGGCGAGCGCGGCAGGCGCGGCGCGGGCGAGGTCGGCGGCGAGTTGGACGGCTTGTGCTTGCGCACAGGCACGAACGGTGTGCGCTCCATGGCTGTCGGGCGAGCCGAGGGCGACTTGTTGAACGAGATGGCGATGAGGGAGGGCCGGCGCGAGCTGGCGGCGGTGTGGCGGTTGGGCGGGCCGGTAGTGGCCGAGAGAGGTCTCGGTGTGTGTAGAAGCCGTGCAGCTGGGTCGGCGAGAGCTGTGAGAAGGTGCAAGAGGAGGGAGCTGTCGCTCACCGCCCCGCCCCGCGACCAAGTCCCGCCAAGTCGCAACTCGCGCGTTGTCGACCACGTCCGCTCCAGCTGAGCTGCTCAACGTGTCCTCGCAGTGATCACAAGCTGAAAAGCCGACTGACTCTCTCAAATTCAGCCTCCTCGACCTCTCCCACCTTGGACGAGAGCGCGACGAACGAGCGACGGCAAAACGACCTCTTCCTTGCACGACAACCTCGTCGCACACTGCGCACAAGCTCGACGCACTACGCACTGACGGCCCTCGCGAGGCTCGCCTCCCAAAAGGCCTTGTTGGCGCCCTGGATCCACACGGCGCGCTCGCTGTCGGGCAAGAGGCTCGGCTGCGCGCGCTCTAGAGCCTGCGTGCAAGGACAGGGCGTCAGGTCGAGCGCAGGAAGGCGGTTAGAGCGAGAGAAAGAGAGAGGGGGACGCACCGCCGGCGCACCAGCACCTGCCGCCGCCTTGGCGAGGACGACGAGCCGGCCGACCATGTCGTCGAGCGCAAGCCGGAGCTGCGTCCTGCCCCTCGTGCGCGGCTCGCTCCTCGCCCGCTGCGCAAGGCGCTGCGTCCTCGCGAGCACGCGCGCGACGTCGAGCGCCTGCTGCCCGTCGAGCGCGTGCGGGAGCGCGTGCGCCGCGCGGTCGAGCACGTCGAGGTACGCGACAAAGACGCCGCCGGCGTCGGTCCACCCGGCGACGTGCCCCGCCGTCGCGTCGCCGTCGGCGTGGAACGGCGCGAGGAGGCGCCGCACGAGCGAGTGGTCGTTGCGCAGGAGGGCCTCGGGCGCGAGTTCGGCCCAGGCGATGGCGTGCGCCTCGGGGGCGCGCTGCGCCGCGAGGAGGAGCGTGTAGGCCTTGAAGCGCGATGACGGGTCGACGAGGGCGGCGTCGGCCTGGGCCGACGAGAGCCAGATGGCGGGGAGGCGCAGGGTCGAGAGGAGGAAGTCGACGCGCGGCGAGGTCGAGTTGGCGAGCTCGTCGACGTGGCGCGCGAGGAGGTTCTTGATCGCCTTGGTGCGGCTGTGCGAGGGGGAAGGGCGGAACGCTCCGAGTCAGCGATTGGTGCAACGACGGAGAGGAGAGGGAGCAAGCCTGAGAAATGGCCGACGCACCGGTCCTCGAGCTCGACGTGGAGCAGCACAAACGCGGCCCAGTCCCACTCGCCGACGGCCTCGAGCTGCGCCGCGTACGCCTCGGTGACCCGGTCGGCTGTCACGCTGTTGCCCTCCCTCGTCGCCGCGCCGTCGCCCTCGTCGCGCATCGCCTCGCGCTCCACCTCGTCGTCGTCGTCGAGCACCTCGCGGTCCTCCCAGTCCCTGCGCCGCAGGACGCGCGACAGGAGGACGTACAGGTGCCACGGGAGGCGGTAGTCGGTCGGCGCCGGGCCAAAGTTGCGCGGCGCGAGCGCGTCCTCGAGCGCGTGCACGGGCGACGAGAACAGCTTGAGGAGGTGGTACGTGCCGGCGCGAGGCGGAGAGCGCGCCTCGGAGGGGAGGGGCGCCCAGGACGGCGACGAGGAAGGCGAGGACGAGGCGAGGTAGGCCGGGACGGGCTGGGCGACGCGCTCGTCGTGCGCAAAGGCGCGCTCGTACGCCTCGACGGCGTCGCGCACGGCCGCCTCGCCGTCGCCCTGGTCCGGGTTGGGCGCGTACCACAGGCCCGCCGCGAGCGCCTGGACCCAGGTCAGGCCCTCGAGGACGTGCGTCTCGGGGACGCCCATGCCGTCGTCGCCGCGCGGGCGGCCCTCGCTCACGCCGACGTTGCCGCTCACGAGCTCGAGCACGCGGCGGTACGCAGGGTCGACGAGCTGCGGCGCGTCGACGCCGTACTCGCGCCACTTGGCGAGCTGCAGCGCGAGGTCGCCCTGGAGCGCGGCGTCGGGCGGCGCAAAGCTCGAGCCCGCCTGGGCGACGACCGTCGCGAGGCGCACGTTGCCGCTCTCGAGGGCGGCATCGCACGCGCGCGAGACCTGGTGCCCCGACAGGAGCGCGAAAACGCGCGAGGCGCCGCTGTTCGAGCTCGACGACGATGCGCCGCTGGACGACGACTGGAGGGCCGCCTCGACGGCCGGGCGCGTCGCGTCCTCGAGCCAGGCCGAGAGCTGGGCGCGGCGGCGCAGGGCCGTCATGTGCGCGCGCTGCTGCGGCGTGACGGGCGGCGCGCCCGGGCCGTCCGACTCGGGGAGGGCGAGGTCGGGCACCTCGTCGAAGAGGACGCTCGCGAGCTTGAAGAGCTGCGCCTCGTCGGCGTCGGGCTTGGCGGCCGAGCCCGACTGGGCGCGCACCGCCGAGGCCGGGTTCGAGAAGAGGTCGGCGTAGTGCGAGAAGCGCAGGTCGGGCGAGGGGACGGCGAGCGGGGCCGAGGTGCTGCTGTCGGACGAGGAGGTGTCGGCGGCGGGAGGGAAGATGTCCGAGTGGGCGAGCTGGAGCTTGAGGAGGCGCAGGGCTGGCTCGGGGTCGGTGCTCTGTTGCGCGGCATGGAGTCAGCTCAAGAGCGCGCACGAGCGAGAGAGAGGAGGGAGAGGGGACGCACTGCGACGAGTCGGACCCTGTCGACCTTGAGCGAGTTGCTCGGCGCGCCGTGCTCGCCCGCCGCCGCCGCGCCGGGCGCCGAGTAGACGCCCTTCAAGCTGACGAGCTCGCCCTGCGGGCCCCAGCCGACGCGGAAGCTGCGCCCGAGGGCGAGGCCGGCGTCGACGAGGTTGCGCTCGCGGCCTGCGGTGGCCGAGTCGGCGAGCGGCGGGCGCGAGTAGGTGCGGTGCGGGCGGAACGGGGCCGGGTCGGTGGCCGGGACGGGCGCCGGGGCTGCCGCCGCGGTGGGCGCAGGTGCGGGTGCGGGCGAGTCGGCGTTGCGGGTGCGGTTGGGGTCGCGGTCGAGGGCGGCGGGCTCGAGGATGAGGTCGGCGTCGTCGTCGTCGTCGTTGGCGTGCTGGTGGAAGAGCGAGGCCTGCATGACGGCGGCGCGCTTTGGCTCGAGGGCCGAGGTGCGACCGAGGCGGAGCTTTCGCTGGTTGGACGAGGACCATGCGAGGCGGTGCTGCTGCTGCTGAGCAGCGCGGGAGGGAGGAGGAGGGGGAGGGGAGGGCGAGGGCGAGGGCGAGTTGAGCGACAGGTCGGGGTCGTCGCGCGAGCGGGTGCGGGTGGGTGCAGGGCGGCGTGTCGAAGGGCGCGAGTGTGACCTTGGTGCTCCCGCTGAAGGCGAGCGCGAGTACGAGTCGTCGCCGTCTTGGTCCAACGAGGCATCGTCCTGGTCCTGGTCGTCGCCGCCGTCATCCTCTCCCGAGGGGCTGAGCATATTGTCGTCGTCGTCGTCGTCGTAGAGCGACTCTCTGGGGGGTGCATCGTCGTCGTCGTCGTGGTGGTCGAGGGTGTGGGAGCGGGAGCGAGTCGAGTGAGAGTGAGAGGCGGAGGGGGAGGGCGAGTGGGAGCGGGAGGAGGATGCGAGGGAGGGGTCGTCGCTGTCCGAGTCCGAGTCGAGGCCAAAGCGGGCCATGGCTGCAGTGTGCTCTCGCTGGCTGCTGTCGTGGTTGAGGGGAGCGAGGGTCGGGCCGAGGCGAGCTTCCCCTCGTCCTCCTCGTCGTCGCCGCTCGTCCTCATCTCGCTCTCCCGCTCACACAGGCTCAGCCATGGCAGACCCAGGTCCGTCCCTCTCTCTCTCTCTCTCTCTCTCTGGCTACACAGCCCACGCCCAAGCTCACCCCACCCCGCCCGCCCACAGCCCGCTCGGCCGACGCCTTCCTCGACGACGTCCTCCCCCCTTCCTCCTCCCGCGACGACCGCCCCTCGCGCCACTCCGACTCGCGCCGCCGCTCCCGCTCCCCCGACCGAGCCGACCGCGACTACCGCTCCTCGTCCCGCCGCTACGACGACGACCGCGCCCACTCGTCCTCGTCTCGCCGAGACCGCGACCGCGACTACGAGCGCGACCGCGACCGCGAGCGCGACCGCGACCGTGACTACGGCCGGCGCAGCGGCGGCGGCTACGACGACTCGCGCCGCAGCAGGGGCTACGACGACTACGACCGCGGCCCTCCTCCTCCGCCCAGGGGCGGCGGCTACAACGGCGACCGCTACGGCGGCGGCGGTGGAGGTGGCTACGGCGGCGGGTACGGCGGCGGCGGCGGCGGGTACGACCGCAGGGGCCCGCCCCCGGGTCGTGGCTACGGCGGCGGAGGAGGCGGAGGCGGCGGCGGGCGCCGAGGTGCGCCGCGCGGCCGCGACGCGCCCGTCTTCGAGGGCTTCGACGACCGCGGGCGCAGGAGCCCGACGCCCGAGGACACGGTCCCGATCAGCAAGCGCAAGCGCCAGTTCACCGCCTGGGACGTAAAGGCGCCCGGCATGGAGACCTACACGACGACCCAGGCCAAGATGACGGGTGCGTCCTCCTCTCTCCCTCTCTCTGCGACGAGCGACGAGTACCTGGACTGACGCTTTGCCCCCCTCGACAGGCATGTTCAACCTCCCCGGCCAGACCAAGCCGTACCTGCCCGCCGGCGCCGAGGCGACCGACAACCCGCCGCTCTTCTACCGCCCGCCCGTGTTCGGCACCGTCGGGCCCGGCGCGCCGATCGGCTCGCAGGCGCGCCAGTCGCGCCGCCTGTACGTCGGCAACGTCGGCGTCGAGGCGACCGAGGAGTCGCTCCAGCAGTTCTTCAACAGCGAGATGGCGCGCAACGGCCTCGTGAGCGACGGCCAGCTGAGCGAGGACCTCCAGGGCTTGGGCCTCAAGGCCGAACAGCCCGTCATCAGCGTCCACCTGTCGTACGAGAAGAACTATGCGTTCGTCGAGGTGCGTCCCCCTCTCGCTCGCTCGCTCCCTCCCTCGTTCCTCCTCGCCGCGCTCTCAGAGGCTGACTTCTGTTCCTCGCACCGCCTGCAGTTCCGCAACGCGCAAGAGACGACCAACGCGCTCGCGTTCGACGGCATCGTCTTTGCCAACAGCGCCCTCAAGATCCGGCGCCCCAAGGACTACCTCGGCGCCGACCCGAACGAGGTCGCGCCGCACGTGCCCGGCGTCGTGTCGACCAACGTGCCCGACACGGTCAACAAGATCTTTGTCGGCGGCCTCCCGACCTACCTCAATGACGACCAGGTCATGGAGCTCCTCAAGAGCTTTGGCGAGCTGCGCGCGTTCAACCTCGTCAAGGAGGGCGGCACGGGCCAGTCCAAGGTGCGCTCTCGTCTCTCTCCCTCGCACCCTCCTCTCCCCTCTCCCTCTCCTTGTCGCGCTCGCCGTGCTCCCCTCGCCGACCTCCCCCCCTCCCCCTCCTTGTCGCTCTCCCCCCCTCGTCTCGTCGCCTTTCTGCTTCGCCGTGCCCCTTCGCTGACGCTCGAACACGCATGCACGCAGGGCTTTGCCTTCTGCGAGTACGTCGACCCGGCCGTGACCGAGGTGGCGTGCCAGGGCCTGAACGGCATGGAGCTCGGCGACCGGTCCCTCGTCGTGCAGCGCGCGCAGCTCGGCGCCGCCCCGGGCAAGGCGCCCGGGCCTCCGGGCAGCGGCATCGGGTTCCCCGACCACCAGATGGGCGGCGGCGGCGGGCCGGGCGGGATCCCGAGCGCGCCGGGCGCGCCGCCGGCGAGCATCATGGCGGGCATGCAGGGCGAGGCGCAGCCGACGCGCGTGCTCCAGATCCTCAACATGGTGAGCGTCGACGAGCTGACCAACGACGCCGACTATGCCGACATCGTCGACGACATCAAGGACGAGTGCGGCAACTTTGGCAAGGTCGAGGATGTCAAGATCCCGCGCCCGGTCAAGACGGCCGCCGGCAAGGTCGACATCAAGGCGAGCGAGGCCGTCAAGGATTTGGGCAAGGTCTTTGTCCTGTTCGAGAAGGAGGACGAGACGACGGCCGCGCTCAAGGCCATCGCCGGTCGCAAGTTTGGCGGTGCGTCCCTCTTTTTCTCTCTCTCTGTCTCTCTCTCTCTGTCTCTCTCTCTCTCTCTTGCTCGTGCTCTCGGCAGGGCTTCGCTGACTCGGGCCTCTCTCCCTTGCAGGTCGTCTGTGCATCTGCGCCTACGCCCCTCTCGAGTCGGTCCTCGACTAAGCTCCGACACGCCCTCCCTCGCCCTTTCTCGCCCTCCCTCCTCCTCCTCGCCCTCACGCTCTCACCTCGCGCCCTCTCGGGCACAAACCCTCCTTCACCTTCATCTTCGTCACCTCGTACCTCTCTCTCTCCACATCTCCTCGGTCCTTCTCGTCATGATGCCCAAAAGCGAGCTCGCCCGGTCGCAATGTAATCTGCAGCCTATACCCTCTCCCTCGCGCGCGCTCTCGGCTCGAGGAGCTCGGAGAGGACGATGAGGAGCCTGCTCGAGACGTCGCAGGAAGTGCGAGAGAGCGCGAGACGAGGAAAGCTTCTCGAGCCATGAGCGGTCCGAGCGGCAAAGCTTTCGACGAGTGCTCGCGCCAGCTCAGGGCCGCTCGTCTCTAGCTCTTTCTCGCTGCTCGTGAGTCTAAGCTTCCTCGTTCCGCTGTACGAAGCTGTAACAGATAGCTTTGACGATAAAGTACTGTCGCAGCGGGAGCTTGGCCTCCCCCCTTCTCCTCCTCCTCGTGCTCCGTCCTCGGACGCCTCGCCGGTCTTGGCGCGAGAAAGTAAGGAAGCCTACTGAATGAATACAAGAGGGAGAGGAGAGAAGCCGAAGGCGAAGCTACAGACCGAGATGAGGAAGGAGACCGCGCTCAGGCCGCCGACCTCGCGCCCTCGAAGAATTCCTCCTCGCCCTTGTCCTTCTCCGAGCCGAGCCCGCTCGAACCGTGCGCGCCGGCGTACGCACCCGTGTGACCCTCGCGCTCGGCGGCGAGCTCGGCGAGGACGATCTTGTTGGCGTGGCGTGGCGTGAGGCCCTTGCGGAACAGGCGGTCGACCTCCTCGCGGCTGTGTAGGGAGGGTAGGAGCGTCAGCAGCCGTGCACATTGAGGCAGGAGCGAGTGTCGAGCGGTGTGATGACGAGGAAGGTGACGAATAAAGAGGTCGGGCGCATAGAAGAAGGAGGGGAGGAGGAGCGAGGACGAGCCGACGTACGGCACGCTCTTCGTCTCGGGCAGGAGGAAGTAGACGTAGGGCACGGCGGCGGCCGTACAAAGGCCAAAAAAGAGGAAAACTCCCCAGCCGCTCGCGCCCATCTCGAGGAACATGGTCGGCGTCGCCCGCGAGATGACGAAGTTCCCTGCGCGCACCGAGGAGTGTCAGCAGGCGAGCTCGAGAGGAATGCAGAGGGATCAGGAGGGGAGGAGAGGAGATGGAGGAGGAGAGACGCACAGAGCCAGTTCGAGCCAGCGCCGAAGACTTGAGCGACGGGCTGGATCGAGCCGGAGAACGACTCGGCGACGACGACCCCTGACGACGGCAAAGGGTCAGCGGCCCGCTCCTGCTTGAAGAGCACGAGATAATGACGCACACGGCGTGCCGTTCCACGATACAGCGTAGAAGATGGTCCAAACCTGTGGGAGGGAGGAGTCAGCGTCGGCGCAAGGAGGAGGGGGCCGGGCGGGCCGAGTGGGACGACGACGACGACGCCGACGATGACGAGAAAGGGAGCCGGCTCACGTAGAGGAAGGCGAGGCTCGCGATGCCGGACGGCGGGACCGACGTAGTAGGGTTGGCGACTGGGTCGACCGTCTTGGTGATGCCGGCGATGACGAGCATGGCGAGGGACGAACCGACGGCGCCGATCATGAGCATCTTGCGACGACCCATGGTCTCGACGAGGAAGAACGCCCAGACGATCGACAGGCCGCATTTGATGCTGCCGAAGACGCCGGTCGTGAGGAGCGAGGTGTTCTGGCCGGTGATGCCCATGCTGCAGGAGGAAGAGAAGGTCAGCGCACGGTCCCCCTCGCGCGAGCGGGTCGAGAGGGAGCAGCACGCACTTGCGCAGGATCGTCGGCGAGTAGTAGTTGATGGCGTCTGTGGGGGAGGGAGCGTCAGGGACCGTCGAGAGAGGCAGGAGGTCGAGGAGGGGACGGACTGATGCCGGTTCTGGAGAAGGGGGCGTTGTCAGTACCGGCTTCGGCACACTCGCACGGTCGTAGAGAGGAATTGGACGCACCCGTTCTGCCACGCAAAGAGCGCGCAAGTCAACAGAAGGCGGTACAGGAGCGCCTTGTTGCGGAAGACTTTGAACGGCGCCCAGAAGCCGGTTCCGAGGACGCGCTCGTCCTCCTCGATGGTGGCGTCAATCTGCGTGCACGAGAGTGTACGACGTCAGCAAGTTGCAGTCGAGCGAGCTGCCCAAGGAGAAGAGAGGGAGGAAGGAGAGGGACGCACCATCTCGATCTCCTCGCGCATGTAGACGTGGTCGAGCGGCAGCTGACGAAGGTAGCACAGCTTCTTGAGGCCCTCCTCGCGCCGTCCACGACGGATGAGCCACCTCGGGCTCTCGACGAGGAAGAAGAGGCCGGCGAGGAAGATGCCCGAGGGGACGAGCTGGACGGCGAACGAGAGGAGCCACTGCGTGTGACCCGGCGCGATGTTGTCCTGCGCGCCCTTGTTGATCCAGAACCCGACGACGGCGCCGACTGCAGGCGAGGTTCAAGCGGCGTCAGCGCTGCCGCACAGGACTCGCTCGACTCGAGAAGAGGCTCGAGGACGCACCCTGCCACCCGATCTCGTACAGCGCGAGCATCTGACCTCGCACAGCTGGAGGAGCCACCTCCGAGATGTACAAAGGCGCGAGGTTGGACGCAGCGCCGATGCCTGCGCCGGCGAGAACGCGCCCTGCGTAGATGGGCCCGAGCCCGGTCGACGAGTTGGCGGCGAGCATGACGCCGGCGCCGACCGAGAAGACGCACGCTGCGCCGACGAGGCCCCAGCGACGGCCGAGGAAGATGCCGACCGGGTAACCGCTGCGAGCGGGACGAGGAGGCGGAGTCAGCTCGTGCTCCTTCACGAGGGAGCCGATGGAGGGAGGAGACGCACACGATGACGCCCAAGATTGCGCCCGCCTGGTAGCTCGAGACGACGTTGGCGCTGATGTCGGCGAGCTTCTTGGCGGGCAGGCCGACAAGCCCGAACTCCTCCTTGAAGCTGGCAAAGCTGAGGGCGGTGCCGATGAAGGCGCCGTCGTACCCGATGAACTGCGAGAGGTGCGAGCGTCAGTTGACTGCAGGGACGAAGAGGACGAGCTCGAAGAGGAGGAGGGTCGAGGAGGACGAGGCGCGAGGAGAAGAGGACGTACCACTGCGGCGAAGGCGGCGACGGCCGAGGCGAGGTAGACGCGCCAGTTGTAGACCTCCTTTGGCGTGGGACGGTCCTCGACCTTGAGCTTGAGCATGGTCGAGCAGAGAGCTGAAGAAGCGAAGGCGGGCGAGCGAGGTGGTGGAGAAGAAGCGGAGAAAGGAGGAGGGAGAGGAGCGTCGGCGAGCAGGCTCGGAGAGGAGCGAGGCGACGGGCGAGCGGCAGGCGGGGCGCCCTGGGGAGCCGCCAAGCCCCTTTGTAAGTTGATCCGGGCCCGCGCGAAGGGGTGAATGGCGAGGTGCGACGAGGGAGGAGGGCGGCCCGCTCGCCGAGAGGTGGGGACGAAGCTCCGGACGCCGGAGCGACGATTGCGACGGCGACGGGGCGCTGCGGCTTCGTGCTCGCCCCTCGACGGCGATCGAGGTCGAGGAGGAACGCGAACCGGTGGCCTCTAGAGCGGACGCCGGACCGCCGGCGACGAGAGGACGAGCGCGGAGCTGCGAGCTGCGACGAAGCGGCGAGCGACCCGCTTCCTCAGGCGGCGCCGAGGCGGCACTCTGAGTGGGCCAAGGTGGCCCTGGAGCGGCGCGTGGCGAGTTGCCTGAGCGCACACGGGGGCGAGGGCGCGAGGTCGAGGAGGGGAAAGGGGAGGAGGAGAGGAGGTGCGCGATGAAGCCCTCTCAGCCCTCTGACGCGCGCAGTCGCGTGCGCACTGCACTCTAGAGCTGCCAATTGCACGGTACAGCCTACCTGGCAAACCACCGCGATGAGGGAGAGAGAGCGAGCGATGAGGCTGTCCGCCTCGTCGCGCGGCCGCTTGTTTGTCGCCCGCTCTCGACACGGCACCTCGCTCCTCTACCGCCAGAGCGCAGCTGCACCAGCCCCAGGGCACCCCACACAGCCACTCGACCGAGTGCACCCACCACCGCACCCCCCCCCGCCACCTCTCCACCGAGTCGGTCAACCTCGTCCAGAGCCATGGCAGGCTTCGCCGCCGAGGAGACGCCCCAGGACAAGGAGGTCGCCGCACTCAAGCGCGCAAAGCTCAAGCTCGAGACCGAACTCGACTCGGAGCGCAACGAGGCCTTCAAGCTCCGCGACCGCGTCCACGAGCTCGAGTTGGATGTCCGAGAGGGCTTGGCTCGTGTGCGTCCCCTCCCTCCCTCCCGAGCCTGACGTGACCTCACCAGCTGACCCTTGGCACCCGCACGCAGGCGTCGCAGGAGGCCGCCAAGGCGGTCAAGGCCGACGAGGCCTTGCGCAAGCGCACCGAGGTGCGTCCCGCTCCCCCCTCTCGCCGTGCCCTCGCACAGCCGAGACTGACCCTTTGGACCCGCTCGCAGGCCTACAACACGCTCAAGGACCAGAAGGCTAACGCCGAGACGGCGCTGCGCGAGTCGGAGGAGACCGTCAAGGCTCAGCAAGGCGAGCTCAAGCGCCTCAACTACCGTGCGTCCTCGTCTCTCCCTCGCCCCTTCCTTCCGCTGCTGCACCGGCTGACTCAAGATGTGCCTGCAGAGCTCGAGATTCAAGCCGCTCACGCCGCCGCGCCGTCCAAGATCGCCGAGGAGAAGGCGGCGCTCGAGAAGCGCGTCCACGCCCTCACGACCGAGCTGCAGCGCGCTCAGCTCGACCTCGAGAAGGAGAAGGAGAACCGTGTGACGCTTGTCGAGTCGACCGCTCCGGCCGCATCCAGAATCGCTCGCCCGGTGCGTCCTCATCCTTCCTCTCAAAGGCTCTCGCGCACGGGATCCTGAGCCTGACTGACTCTTCGCCGTGCAACAGGCCTCGCGCCAGTCCGTCTCGGCGTCCGACACCAAGCCCGGCCCGACGACACGCAGCCGCTTCGGCTTCCAGCCGACCTCGTCCAGCACGCCCACCTCCTCGACCGCCAAGTCGATCCGCCCTCCCTCGGTCCTCGGCTCGAACGGCCCGACTCGCCCTCCCTCGAGCCTCGCCAACCACTCGTCCATCCCCAAGCCCGGCATGTCGCGCCGCCCGTCCGTCACGGCCGACTCGCCCGCCGGCGTCCCCGCTCAAAAGCTCGCGCAGCTCGAGGCCGACCTTCACTCGGCACGCTCGAGCATCTCGACCCTCGAGTCGTCCGTCACGGCTGCCGAGAAGCGCGCCGCCGATGCCGAGGCGGCTCTGCAGTCGACGCAGGCCAAGCTGCGCGTCAAGGGCGACGACCTCCTCCGCGCCGAGAACGCCCTCATGGCGCTCGAGCGCTCGGCCAAGGACGAGTCGGGCGAGCTCCGCAGCGAGCTCGAGGACGTGCGCGACGAGCTCGAGGCGACGCGCGACGAGCTGCAGCGCGAGATTGCGCAGCTCGCCCGCACCGCCAACGAGGAGCGCGCGGCGCTCGAGGCCGAGATCGCGCGCCTGACGCAGGCGGCTCGCCGCCGCGCCGAGGAGCAGGACGAGGACGACGGCAGCCGCGAGGAGCTCGACCGCCTGCTCGCCGAGGCGCGCGACGACATCGCCGCGCTCCGCGACGAGGTGCAGGAGCTCGAGCACGAGCTTGCGTGGCACGAGGAGCAGCTCCTCGAGCACGACGAGGTCAAGGCCGAGCACGACGAGGTCAAGGCCGAGCGCGACAAGCTCGCGCGCGAGCTCGAGCTCCTCGACGACGAGCACGCCGAGTGCGGCCGCGCTCTCGACGACAAGGACGCGGCGCTCGACGAGCTCGACGCCGACATGGCGACGCTGTCGGCCCAGATCGCCGAGCTCCAGGGTGAGAAGACGGCGCTCGAGGCGCGGGTTGCGCAGCAGGACGAGGCGGCGCCGGTGAGCGAGGAGGTCGAGCCGGCGGCAGTCGGTCGGCGAGAGGTGGAGGAGGTCGAGGAGCGTGTGCTCGCTGTCGAAGCCGAGTGCGTCCATCTCCTCTTCGCTCTCGCTCTCTGCACTCACGTCCACGCGCTGACGTTGACTTTGCCCGCTCGCAGACGGGACGAGCTTGTCGCAGCACTCGCCTCGGCCTCTCGCGCGCACCAGGACGCGCAGTCGCAGCTCGTCGGCCAGTCGACCGCCGCCGAGCAGCTCGCTCTCAACAAGGCGGCGCTCGAGCAAGAGCTCGACACGGTCAAGCAGGAACTCGATCAAGCCAGGTGCGCTGCTCCTCCCCTGTTCCCTCCCTGCCCATGTCGTGCGTGCACTGACCTCGACTTCTGCAGGTCCGCATACGGCAATCTTCGCGCCCAGTCGGCCCAGTCGTCCTCCGCCTTCGACACGCTCTCGTCCCAGATCGCCGAGCTCGAGGCGTACGTCGCCGAGAAGGACAGCCTCATCCACGAGCTCTCGACCCGGATCGAGGACCTCGAGCACACGGCCGGCGCGTCTGCTTCGGCCGCCGAGCGCTCGTCCTCGGCCCACCTCGACGTCAAGGCACGCCTCGTCGCCGTCGAAGCCGAGCGCGACAGCCACGCCTCGTCCGCCCGCACGGCCGAGGACCGCCTCGCCGGCATGTCGACCTTGCCCGCCGACCTCGTCGAGTCGCGCGAGCGCATCTCGGAGCTCGAGACCGCTCTGCAGGGCGCGCAGAACGCAGCGGTCGAGCTTCGTCACGCCCTCGACCAGCGCGACGCCCAACTCGCAGCGTCCGTCGACGACGACAGCCTCGCCGTCCTGCGCGCCAAGCTCGTCACGGCTGAGGAGCACTCTTCTGCGCTCGTGGCCGCCGTCGCGAGCGAGCGCGCGCTTGCCGTCGCCGCCAAGGAGGACACGGCCGCTGTCGAGGAGGCCCTCCTCGACACCAAGGCGCAGCTCAACGAGACCGAGGAGCGCCTCGCCAACGAGCGCCGCGCTCGTGACGCCGCCAAGGTCGAGTGCGAGACGCTCTACGCTCAGGTCGACGCGCTCGAGCACAGCGCCGCCCGCCTCGAGCACGTCGAGCAGGAGCTCTTCGCCGTCGCGGCCGAGCTCGACGACGTCCGTGCGCACGCCGAGGACGCGTCGCTCGCCGCCCTCCAGGACATCGCCGAGCTTGAGGCGCGCCTGCGCGAGCAAGAAGCCGTTGTCGACCAGCTCGAGCGCCAGGTCGTCGAGGCCGACGCGCTGCGGCACATCCTCGGCGAGACCGAGGCGCGCCTCGACTCGCTCGGGTGGGAGCTGCGCGACTCGCAGGCAGCGGCGCTGCAGAGCAGCCAGGACGCCGAGGACAAGGTCCGGGCGCTCCTCGAGCGCGCCGAGGCGGCCGAGGCGACCGTCGACCAGCTGCGCTCCGAGCTCGACGAGGCGCACCACCGCCTCTCCGACGCCCATGACTCGCTCGACAACGCGCAGGCCAACCTCTCGCTGTCGACCTCGTCCCGCGACGACACCCCGACGCCTCTCTCGCCCGTTCCGGCAACGCCCTCGCCGAGCACCCCTCTCGCGCGCTCGTTCGCCTTCTCGCCCGAGGCCGACCCGACCATCCTCGTCCTGCGCCTGCGCGAGGAGCGCGACGACCTGCGCTCGCGGCTCGACTTTTCGCGCATCGAGGCCAAGACGCGCGTCGAGACGCTGCAGGAGCGCCTGCGGCACGCCGAGGAGTCCAAGGCGGCCGACCTGAGCACGCTCGGCCTCGACCTCATGGACAAGCAGGCGGCGTTCGAGGCCGAGTGCGAGACGAACGCCAAGATGGAGCATGCGCTGAGGGAGGCGAGGCGCGAGAAGGAGGCGGTCGAGGAACGCCTCGACGACGTTGCCCGGCAGCTCAAGATCGCCGAGGGCCGGGTCCAGGAGGCGGCGAGGCGGCTCGCCGACGAGCAGAAAGCGCGCGACGAGGAGCGCGCAGGGCGGGAGAGCGCATGGGCACTCGAGGGCGAGCTGGACGTTGCGACTCGGTCGGCGCAGTCGGTGCGTACCCTTCCTCCTTCTCTGCGTGCAGCTGCGCGTGCTCGCTCTGACGCAAATCCTCCCCCCCCTGCAGGCTCGCGACAACCTCGACGCCGCCACGGCCGCCAACATCGAGCTTCACTCGGCGCTCGAGTCGATCCAGGCCGAGCTCGACGCCGCAACGCTCGAGGTCGAGCAGCACAAGGCCGTCGCCGCAGCTGCCGGCGGGCGCATCGACGAGCTCGAGCGATTGCTCTCGGCGGCGCAGCTCGAGCGCGAGGTCCAGGAGAGCAGCAAGCTCCACGACTTTGCGGCTCTGTGCGACACGCTCCGCTCCGACGTCGTCGGCCTCGAGACCCAGTGCGTCCACGCTTCCTCCCCTGCCTGTAACCTCGTCGCTGTGCGCTGACCCTCTGCACCCTCCCGCAGGATCTCGGCGCAGTCATCCACCATCGACCACTACGAGCGCAAGATCGCCCTCCTCCAGCTCAACCTCGCCGTCCGTGTCGCCATCGAGGATGACGAGGACGTCAACGCCGCCGACGCCGCCGACGCCGCCGACGCCGACTCGATCGCTCAAGACACGGCGTCGCTCGACCTCGATCTCCTCCAGGCCGACCTCGATGCCGCCGTCGCCGCTCGCTCGCACCTCGAGCAGCAGCTTGCGTCCGTCCAGGCTCAGCTCGCCGACGCGCAGCAGCAGGCCCACGAGGCCATGGCGTCGGCGTCCTCGCTCGAGAACCAGCTCAGCGAGGTCCGCGCCGAGATGGCCGAGCAGCAAGAGCAGCTCGACGCCGCGTCCGTGCGGGCAGCAGAGCTCGAGGCTTCGAGCGACGCCGCCGGTGCCGTCGCTCGGGCCGCCGAGAACCACCTCGCCGATGTCGAGGCTGCCTCGTCGGCGCTGCAAGAGCGCGCCGCCGAGCTCGAGTCGCAGCTCGTGACTGCGCAGACCGACCTCGAGTCGTCTCGTGCCGTCGCCCAGGTCGTCGCAGAAGAGAAGGAGCGTGTTGCGCAGGTGCGTCCCCTCTTCGCTGCCTTGACCTCCTCTTGCTCGTCCGGAACGCTAACGCTTCGTCCCTCTTCCAGCTCCAGGTTTCCCTCGTCAACACGCAGTCGGCCCTCGACGCCGCACAAGATGACGTCGTCGAGCTCCAGTCCAGCCTCGCGACGAGCAACGACGACCTCGCCGCCGCCAAGCAGACCCTCGAGCTCTCGGCCGCCGAGCTGTCTGCACTGCGCGAGGAGCACGCCTCGTCGATCGGCACGAGCACGGCGCTCGAGGCCCAGGTCGTCGAGCTCAACTCGGCGGTCGAGCGGCTGCAGGTCGCCGTCGACGAGAAGGAGATCCTCCACGAGCAGGCGCAGCAGCGCACGTCCCGCCTCGAGGAGCAACTCGCCGCCTCCAGCTCGGAGCTCGAGGCCGCCGTCGAGTCGAGGGCAGCTCTCGAGGCGTCCGCGCACGCCGCGCAAGCCGAGATCGTGTCGCTCGAGGAGCGGCTGCAGGAGGCCGCGCTCTCGAGCTCGCGGGTCGCCTCCCTCGAGCAGCAGCTCCAGGAGACGCGCACCGAGCTCCAGGCCCTCGACGAGCTCGTCCTGCGCGAGCGGGCCGCCGCGCAGGCTGCGCACGCCGCGCTCGAGCAGGCGCAGGCAGCGGCCGAGCACGCCTCGCGCGAGATCCAGACGCTCCGCCAGCTCAACGCGAGCTCGCAGAGCGAGGCTCTCGCGCTCACCAACGAGCTCAACGGCATGCGCTCCCAGGTCGGCTCGCTCAACCAGAGTGCGTCGCCCCCTTCTCCTCGCGCGCTGTCTCTTCCTCTTCCCCGGCAACGAGACTGACTCCACCTCGGCTTCACGTTCGCAGCCGTGCAAGATCTCGAGGCTCGCCTCCACCAGACGACCGAGCAGTCGCGCAAGAACCTCGAAGAGGTCATCGACGCGCTCCAGACGTGCGAGCAGGGCAAGGCGGCCGCAGAGGAGCAGGTCCAGCAGCTCCTCGGCGAGATCAGCACGCTCAAGGCCTCGGCAGGCGCGGCGCCGCCGAGCGCCGAGCTCGACGAGCGCATCGCCGAGCTCGAGAAGCTGCTCGAGGTCAAGATGATGGACGTCGAGGAGGCTGACGAGAAGCTCATCGAGGTGCGTCCGCTCCCCCCTTTCTCCTCTTCCGCTTGCCCGTGTCGACTCTCTTCTTCTCTCTTGCAGGCCCTCAAGGTCCAGAAGCGCTACACAGCCCAAATCGAGCGCCTCAGGGCCAAGGTCGCCACTCTGCAGCGCGACCTCACCACCGCCAAGTCGGCTTCGATCCTCGCCGCCGCACCCCTCCCCTCTGCGCCCGCCCCGCCCTCGATCGGCAAGAAGCGGCCCGCACCCAACGAGTTCGACGCCGCTTCCGCACCCGCACCGCGCGCCATGACGGTCGCCGTCGACAAGGAAAACGCCCTTTCGTCCGACGCTCCTTCGTCTGCCCGGCGCGTCGCCCGCCCGCTCTCGTCCAAGCCCGCCTCGAAGGACACGGTCGTCCCGCTCAAGCCCGAGCACGTCACGGCACCGCGCAGGGCCGCCCTCGGCGCCGTCGACGAGAATGCTGGCGCCGTCTCGATCGCGCCGACCTTCTCAATCTCGGACAAGGCCGGCCCTCCGCCTGCGAGCAAGGTCGACTCGTTGCGTGAGAAGATGATGCGTCTCAAGGCGGGAGCTGCGCGAGGTGCTCCCACAGCGTGAGCGGCTCTTCCTTTCGCTCTCTTCCCCTTCTCCTCCTCCCGACTGTACCCCGTTCGTCTTTCTCCCCGCCGTGCCATCCCTCCTTGCCTCGCTTAATCTCTCTTATCGTCTCTCTTTGCGCTTTGTAGAGCAGCATGCCATCCAGTCTCGAGTTGCATTGTCCAGATCTATCTCGCGCTCGGACCCTCTCTTGCGCTCGGACCCTCACTCTCTTCGCCTCCTGCTCGCCTCGTCCTCGCCCGTTTGAGGGCTCAGGCGTTGCTCCTGAAAGCGAGCGCCTCGTCTCCGCGGCCAACATGGCACTGAATGCCGAGCTCTGCTGCCGCGTCCTCGATGCGCGCAATGTGCCGCACCTTGAACCATGGCTCCTTGGCGAGGTCGTCGGCGGCCCACTGGATGTCGAGGACTTGGAGCGTGCGCGGTGCATCGCCGTGAAGGAAAGAGAGCACTGCGCTCGTCGAGAGCGAGACGAGAGAGCGCGCGCGCAGGACCCGCAGCGACGACGGGAGGCGGCCGAGCACCGGCGCCGTCGCGAGCGAGACGGGTGCGAGGTCGGTCGTCTCGGTCCACTCGAGGACCTCGAGCCGCGGGAGGACGGCGACGACCTCGTCGAGGAGCGCGCTCGAGTCGTCGCTCGCCTTGCGCGGCGCGGCGAGCGCGAGGTGCGTGAGGCTCGAGCCAACGAGGGCGAGGGCGGCCGGGACCGACGCGAGCGGCGTGTCGTCGTCCGAGGTGCCGAGCGACTGGAACCCGATGCGCACGCTCGAGAGGCGGCCGATCGAAGAGTCGCCGGTCGCGCGCAGGAGCACGGCGAGCGTGTCCTCGTGCATGACCTGCGCGACCTCGAGCCGCTCGAGACGTGCGGCCGGCGGCGACGACGGCGACGACGACGACGAGAGGGCGGCGAGGAGCTTGGTCCCGGCCCAGTCGCGGTCCATGGCGGCGCCGCCGATGCCGAGCTCGACGAGGTGCGGCTGCGACTGGAGGAGGGCGAAGAGGGCGCCGATCTCGAACCACGCCTTGGCGCTGCGGAACCGCACGAGCTTCTTGCACGGCGACGAGACCGTGAGAGGGTAGTCGTGCCCGGTCGACAGGTCGCCGACGTCCCAGTCGCCGGCGGTGAAGTCCTCGTCGAGCGAGGTGAGGTTGGGAAGGCCGTCGAGAAGTCGCCCGAGCGGGCCGACGAGCGAGTCGGGCGAGGGCGTCGGCAGGTCGGCGTCGAGAGGCTGGATCTTGAGAGCGTCGACGAGAGCGCCGAGGGCAGGGTTCGACTCGAGCGAGCGCAGGAGGAGCTCGAGCTGACGCCTCGAGCTGAGCGCGACGACGCGGTACAAAGCCGGTCGCGCTACCTCACAGTACTCTCTCGACACGAGCGAGAGAGCCCTGAGCTCGCGATTGCCCTGGCCCGCGGCGCCCTCGGCGACGGCGCGCACGACTGCCGCAGCGGTCCGTGCGCCGCCGAGGACGGGCGGTCGACGCTTCGGCGCCGCGCTTGACGGCCTCGACGCCTGGACCTCGTCGCCCGAGTCCGAGCCCGTCGACGGCGGCGGCGGTGCCGACGCGAGCTCGAGCGCGCGGCGGGCGTCGTCCGACCGGCCGCTGTACGACCGAGCGGCCGAGCGGGCCTTCGAGCGCGAGCGTGCCCGAGTCGCGGGCAAATCGTCGCGCTCCTCGACGACGCTGCGCCGCACAGGCTCGTCGTCGTCGGATGCGGACGAGTCGGCGACGAAGCGGCTGCGCGACAAAGGCTGGCGAGGAGGAAGAGGCTCGAGCGGCGACGCGCGGCTCAGGCTCGCGGTGCCCGTGCTCGAGCGCGACTTGGGGCGCGACGAGTGGGCGCCGTGAAGTTCAGAGCGCAGGTCGCGCCGCTCCTGGTCGTCGCGGCGAGAGGCGGCTGAGCCTGCGCGCGACTTGGGCCGGCCAGACGCGCTGTCGTAAGCGCGAGCCGACGGCGTGGGCGATGGCGAACGCGCCGGCTGCCCAGGGGCGGCTCGACTCGCCTTGCGCTCGCCGTGACGACGGGCGAGCGGTGCAGGCTCGTCGGGCGGAGGAGCGGAGGGCGGCGGCGGGGAAAAGTCCCGCGAGGTGGCGCGCGAGGCCGAGCGCGACTTGACGATGGGCGGCTCTTGGGCGCTCGAGGTCGGCGGGCTAGGTGCAGGCGACGAGCGACGAGAGCCGATGATGTCGAGTCGAGCCCGGTCTTGCGGCAACGAGTCGTCGCGGCGAGTGAGCGAAGACGTCGAGCGCCGCCCGTCGTCGATCTGCGGCGGGCGGCCTTGCCCGTACCGGTCGTCGCAACGCTGCGACTCGCCCGCCGCTGCGAGCTGCCCGAAGGTGCCGTCGCGCGGTTCGTGGCGACGACGACCGTCTCGACGCTCGGACCCGTCGCGCTCGTCGCGCTCGTCACGCCCGTCCCACTCGCCCTGGTCACGGCGCGACCGTCTCGTGCGCTCGTCGCCGTGCTCTGCGGCCGCCTGCTCGACCTCGTGCTCGGCGCGCTCGTCCATCGCCGAGGAGCGCCTGGCCAGGCCGTCACCCTCGGCCCGGCCGGGCAGCGGCTCGCGCTCGCCATGCGCGCCGGCGGTGGCCGCTTCCTCGACGAGTAGGACGATGTTGTCGAGCTCGCGGATGGCCTTGTCGAATAGGAGGAGCGAGAGGTTGCCGAACGAGGTCGAGTCGCCGGCGGTGCGCTTGACGATGGCGGTCGCGCGCTCGAGCGAGGCGACGAGGGCGGCGGCGCGGTCGTGGGTCGCGCGAGCTGGTGCAGCTGGGTCGCTGACGAAGGTGGAAATGTCGGTCATCTTGGGCGAGCGGCGGAGCTGAGGCGGGTCGAGCTTGGCGAGGCTCGAGGTGGGGACCGTGCGCGGCATCTGCGGCGAGAAAGAGTCAGTCTCGCTCCCGGGGCGAGGCGCGAGGAAGGGGACGCACCGGCTGCAGCCTCCTGAGCCCAATCTGCTGTGAACGGCGAGAAGCAGAGCGCGAGAGAGAACGAGCCGAGCAGCTGAGCGCAGGACGGACGAAGCTCGGCGAGGAGGCTCGAGCAAGGACAGCAGCGCCGAGGAGCGTGCGCCCGAACGCACTCGGCGTTCGTCTCTGCTGCCCGTGGGCCGATCGGCGGAGAGCGGATGAGCCGCGAGGGCAAGCGTAGAGCGGCTTTGCAGGAGGAGACGAGGTCGTGGAGGAAGTAAGGCTACAAGTGTGGGTGCGGCGAATGCAGAGACCGGATAGAACAAGAGGGGCGAGACGGGTTCGTATGGAGCGACGAGTGGAGGGGTATCGAACAGAGAGAGGGAGAGGAAGGAGGGAGCGCTCGAGCCTCTTCCAGCCGAGCGCTCCTTGCGCTCAGCAGGCGCTCAGGCGTGCCCGCCGCGCTTGACCTTGGCCATGCGCGCCGTCGCCGGTGCGGCGTGCCGCGCGCGGGCTGCTGCGATACGCTGCGCCTGCGAGAGGCGGCTCGCCGTGGCCGGCGCCGCACCCAGGACCGACGACGACGACGACGCGCCGACGACCGTTTGCTGCGCCGCGACCGACGGCATCTTGGCGTCGTGCCCGTCGCCGACGCTCGAGGCGGCGGGCGGCGGCGCGGCGGCGATGACATGGTTCGCCGGCGCGGAGAAGACGCCGTCGGGCGCGCGAGGAGGGGGAGGGCGAGGGGCGAACGACGGCAGGGCGAGCGAGAGGGACGGCGTGTTGACGGGGACGACCTGCGAGCCGAACATGTTGTAGTTGCCGCCGACGGGCGGCGCGCTGGGCGTGTCGTCCTGGATGATGCCCGTCGCCCAAACCCAGCGCTTCTCGACCTCGGCCGTCGAGACGGTCGGCGCGGCCGTCGCGGAAGAGGTCGATTCGTCGTCGTGGTCGAGGCCGAAGAGCTTCTCGAACCCGGCCTCGACGTCGTGGAAGAACTCGGTCGGGTCCCACCAGGACAGGGCCGACGAGGTCGGCGCAGGGGCGGGCGACGAGGACGAGGTCGTGGCCGCCTCGGGCGGCGCGACGGCCGCTCCTGCCGCATCTGCGGAAGTCGGCGCGGCGGGCGGCTCGACAATGCTTGAGGTTGCGACCGGCGGGAAGGTCGGAGCGGCGAGAGCAGCATCGGGTGTCGACAGCGTGACGGCGGCTGCGGGCGAGTACAACGTCAGCTGTGCGGCTCTACTAGACTCGTTCGAGATTTCGAGAACTGGGACGCACGTTGACTGAGCTGGTTGACGTTCTCGCCGACGGGCGGGACCTCGGACGCCGGTGTGTCGTCCTGGATGACCGAGTTGGCCCAGATCCAGCGCTTCTCGGCCGGCGTGTGGCGCGCAGCAGGCGGCGTAGTCGTCATGCGCTTCGAGACGGTGGCGGCCGACGGCGAGGGGCGAGCGGCGGGCGTCGTCAGGCTCGTGCGCGCCTTGGCGACGACGGCGAGCGGGTCGTACTGGAGGACGAGGTCGGCCCAGCGCTTGGCGTGCTGCTCGTGCTTCTTGGTGCGGTTGCGCTTGACCATCTTGTCGGTAGCTGTAGCGGGGCTCAGGGTCAGCGTTGTCGTTCAGGCTCGTGAGCGCGAGACGAGAGGAAGGATCACGCACGAGCGACGTCTCCCTCCGACAAGTCCCGCTTCTCGACCGTGGGGGCCGCCGGCTCGACATCGTCCTCGTCGGCTGCGACGGCGGGCGACTTGGCCGTGTTGCCCGGCGAGGGCGAGGTGCCGGTCTTGCTGTGCTGTATGCGGTCGAGGAGCGTCTCGAGCGAGTTGCGGCCGTCGGCCTTGGCCGAGACGAGGGTCGATGCCGAGGCAAGCGACAAGAGGGCGAGGCTGGTGGTGCGCATGGTGGCTGCGGCGGTTGGGGGTAGGGAGGGAGCGAGGCGAGGGTCGGCGGGACGAAGGGAGGGAGGACGATGGCCGGTTGTGGACGGCGAGACCTTGGTGAGGGCGGTGGGCCGGGTGTCGGGGCCGTGTACAGGTGTCGAGCCGAGCTCTGGCTACGGCCAGCGAAGCGAGCGGGCGTGTCGGCGAGGAGGGGAGAGGGCGAGGGGAGGGGGAGGAGGAGGAGCTCGAGGCGACGAGGGCTGGCCCGCCCGGCGCATTGAGGCGGGATTGTCGAGGTCGGTGCCCGTAGAACGGTGTGCGCTTCCGCTCATGGGCGAGGCACCGGTGCAGGAGCGGAGGGGGCGACACCTCCTTGATCCGGCGACGAGTGGCTGGCCTCGTGCTGCGACAGCCCGACAGGCTCGCGGGTGTGCTGACGCGAGGCTCGAGACACCACCTGCAGGCGTCGGCGTCCTCGGCGAGCGTCGGAAGCTCGCCGGCGTGCGTGGTTGTGGCGAGGGAGTCGGAGGACGACGAGGCCGCTGATGAAGACGAGCAGGCGA
>Ga0308169_10001304_pt1 | contig 29626 bp, 25 predicted proteins | sample PhyBR1_2_FD_202139 | JGI IMG/M metagenome (GOLD analysis project Ga0308169, IMG submission 202139) | Phyllosphere microbial communities from UC Gill Tract Community Farm, Albany, California, United States - DLSLSB.R1 | ecosystem: Host-associated > Plants > Phyllosphere > Unclassified | place...
CGAGATAATCTCTTTAACCGACTGTCTTCCTATCAAAATTGTTGTTCATGACATCACGTCAGGAAGAGAATATGTGAATGAGTTTGGTGAGGGTCTTGAGATCAACATTTTGCATTCTCCTGATCATTTTGAGCCAGTCTACTATTGATTTAAAATCTGTTGATTAATCTATTTCTTATTAAACATTTCATGTGCTAAAACTTCTTGTTAAATATTTTATGTGCTTAAATTCTTCTTCTTCTTCAAAAGTAAATTGTATGCTCGATGAAGATTTCAAATTCTTTTGCGACAAAATAAGTGTGTCTTACGTTGAAGTAAAAACAGTGAATATAGAAAAGAATTTATAATGTTTATTTTACAAAAATCAATAGAAAAATTTGTGAAGAAATACATATGATTTGACGACATTTTATAGCAATCAAGAGAATTCTGGCTCAATCATCTTGATATTTATTCCCAAAACAAAAAACTAAATACTTAGTATTAAGACAATAAAAAAAGATTTTTACAAAATTTTATTATAAAACATTGTCATAAATATAAAGTACAATCATAAATGTATTCTTACAATATCTTTCTACAGTAAAATATGCATATCAGGCAAGCCATCTATAAAATATACCCATTTACAATGGCAAAACACCATCAAAATTTAAAAATTTAATAAACTTTAATATTAGCGCCTGTAGTACGCTTCAAAAAGCAGTCTTTAATGTTTTGAGGGCCCTTTTTCAAGTTGTCAGCAAGGAACTGAACACCGTGCTTGATGTTCTCAACAATCTCACTGGCTGGCATCTTGCAGTGGCCGACTGGGAAGCTAAGAGAAAACCAGTCCTTGACCTTCAACCTGTAAGTTCTGAGAATATTCTCGTATAACTCAGGAAGCTTGCTAACGTCCTGGCACATGAAATGTGTTTTTTTCTTTTTGAGAATATCTCTGAGATTGAAAGCCTTCTGGTATTCGGGACAGAGAATAAAATACTTGTACTTTCCAATAAGATCCTCTCTCTCCTTAACAAGAGACTTAGCCTCGTAGGAAGAAACTAATGCAAATGGAACGTCCATCTGTTCTGCTATTGGCTGGGCAGCTGCATTCCCAATTATGCACACGGATGGATCTCTTCTCATTATGTAGGGAAACACAATATCCTTGGTCATTTTTGGGTCTTTCCTGTTCTCGTATCCTTTAATGTTAAGCTGGAGCTGAATGGTCTCATTCTTCTCGCCACAGGACTCAATTATGTCAGAAACCGTCTTGGGAATAGCCTCTTCTTCTAGGAAGTAAACTTTCTTTAATTTCTCCTCTAACTTTGGATTGGCCATTTGAGGGTAAATTTTTAAGAAAATTTTTAGTGCGTTTTAAATGAGTTTAACGCAAGCTTTTGGCTAGGAAAGCTTTTTAGCCGACATTCCAGAATCAAAGTTTATTTAGCTTTTGCCCTGCGTCAATGAAAGTGTTAGTTCTTGAATGAGCATTTGTTTTAGAGGTCATCGGATCAGTCAATATGAGACATGTCAAGTTTTCTTATCAATGCAATCTAAGAACCTCTAAACATGAAAATTAAAGATCTTTCTTGGCAAAATATATTCTTAAAAATTTTGTTTGTTTTGTAGCTTAGATACATAAAAAATTTTAAGCATTCAATTTTGTAATTTACTCATAAACTTCAACATTCTTTTAGATTCTTGTTATTTAATTTACTTGCTAGTATTTGCCAATTGCTTAAGAGCCTCGCCTATTGATTGCTTTCCGTCGCCTAAAATCCCAAACATCAACTTTTTGATCTGCCTAGGACTCTTTTGCAGATGCCTTGCAGCTATATTGAAAAGGCTCCAACTTCTTTCATCTGCCATTTCTCCGCATATCTCAACATTCAGAAACTCCATAAACTGGTAGTGCTCGAGATATCCCATGTCCATCATCTTTTCAAGTGTATTTTTGAGGAGGTTATAGGTTAGCTGCAAACTCAGCTTTTCCATCTCCACCAATATGTCGCATCTGTCTAATATTGCTGAATCTAGCTGATCTTTGAAATTTGATATTAAAATTATAAAATTTTTGCCTCTGTCGATAAAGGACAGCAAGCTGTTGATTATTCGCACAGAATCGTTGGGCTCGTTCTTATTGATGATTGAGCCTCTGTCTAGCAGTATAGAGTCTGCCTCATCTAGCACTATGACAGTATCTTTGTTTTCGCAATCCAGCAAATTTGCAAGATTTTTTATCGATTCGCCATAGAATCTGCTTAAAATTCTATTGCAGTTGATTTCGCGCAAATGCATTTTCTTTTTGTTGCGAATGGCTAGTTTCTGGCACAATGCCTTAGTAAAGGTTGATTTCCCAACGCCAGGAGGTCCGTATACAATCATACATTTGTTTATCCCAAAGGCATCACAAACTTCTTTGCTAGCATTGTAGGCACGGTTCAAGTATGAAAAGGCCCAATACTTATAGCTCTCATTATATGTTATACTTGTCCAATTATCTGCAAACCTTAAATTAGGCAAGACATATTCAGAATAATTAGAATTGTGGTCTTCTGAGTCGTATAGCTCATAAGTGATTATTTTAATATCATTTTCGTCTATAATTTCAGCATATCCTTCATACAGCACAAGACCTGATATAAGTTCACATATATTTATTCCATCAATAAGCTTTGTATTGATTTTGTAGGTTCCCTTAGCCACCTTCCAGCATGTCTTCATTTTGATGTCGATCTCTACAATCAGCATAAAAACAGAGAATTTTTTGGATAAATAAGACAGCAGTTTGTAAGTTATGTTAAGAGCGTTGTTAGGTAAATTAGAAAACAGCTTGTAAATTGATCTGAAGGATTGTTTTCAGACCTTCAAATGCAATTAGAAAGTAGAGCTCAAACTCTGCATAAATTAAAATAAAAAATTTCCAATTTAGAGATTCAGATTATCTCTAAAAAACTGCCTACAACAATATCTTTATTAAATATCAAAGTCAACGATAAAGTTTTTTTATTTTCAGCATCTACTGGCTCTTGTCGCCATGACTAGCAAATGGACAATGAACTCTATAGTGTTGGAGCATATTATCCTTCCGACTAAATCTTCTGTTGCATCCCTGATTTAGGCACTTAAACGGCTTAATGTCCGTATGTATTATATAATGTCGTTTGATTCTCGAGAGGCTGGGGAAGCTCTTGTCACAGCCATTCCATGGACAGATATACAATTTAGATTCCATGTCGAGCTTGAAGATGTCTTCGTCAAAATCATTGAAACTTTTAAAATTAGCCTGATCTTCTTCCTTTCCATCCTCTTTTTCGTATATTCTGGGCTTAATCTTGCCAATGGGCGATCCCCTGTGTGAGTCTGCCTCGACTGCCTCCTGAAGATACTGGAGTGGGTGCTTTTCTGAAAACTCAGGTGGATTAAAAAACATTTCTTCTTTTTTAAACGGGATGTCACTGAAAGCTTTGGCTTCGCTTGATGCCACGCTTTTCAACTCATGCAGGAGCTCCTGTCGTGTGAAATTAGAGGCAATATCCCCATCATTGCAGGAGCTATCCAAGTCATTTAGTTTTCTAAAATTTGTAAATTTTTTACTGCAGCTGCTTATAGGCTGGATGGAAGACAAGGTCCCAATGCTGGTGAGTAAGGGAGAAGTCTCTCCAGGGAAGTCATAAGCTTCCGAAAACTGGCGATCTTTGCATTTTTTTGGAATGCTTGCAAAATTTTTATTGTATTGGGATCTGACATCTTTGCTATTCAAAATAACCTTCCTGCCACTATCCAGGCAAGAATCCGCATTAGGCGAATGGCACTGCCCCTGCATCCATGATGGGCCCTCGCGCCTGAGCCCTGTGAAGTATGATCGGCTTTGGCCCACAGAAGAGTCGGATTTCTGCTCTATAAGATTTTCAGTATTTTTTTGCATTTTATACGGGTAACTTTTTTTATCAAAATTTTGAGCAGATGTCCGCAGGAGAAGAAGGTCCCTGGCTGCATCCATTTCAGAGCACTGCTCCTCAGACTGGCCACCTGAAGAAAGAGACTGATTCCTGGAGCTGAGTCTAGGCGAGGACATGCTATTTGTCGCTGTTTCCATAAGTCCTTCGCTTCTTTTGTTCATATTGTCCGTGCTGCGGCTGATGTTTGAAAAGTCTTTGCTGTTCTCGCTCTCATCATTGCTGTAACCAGCGTTTGAGCTAGTATCACTTCTCTCCTTTATATTCGCATCATCCCCTGATTCTGTTTCATCTCTCTCCTCATTAAAGATGTTTCTAATCGAAGAGGAACTAATATCAGCCTCCTTTGTAACTTCCCCTTGCCTGTTTTTCTTGTTCTGTTTTGGCTTCTTCTCATAACTGCCTGACAAATCGTTATTTCTAGCCTCATGAGATTTATCCTTTTCCTCTCTTTTTGGCAATGCCCAGTAATTTTGTTCAGGCAAGACCGATTTAATGTTATCTGAAACGTCTTTTTTATCATTCACCATTACAATTAAGGGCTTTGATCGTTTTTACTTTTATTCTCAACTCCTTACCCCTTTACAAACCAGAGAAGTCCGGCATTATTCCCCCTTTTTTTAAAAGAATGATATTATTTGAAACCTTTTTTGGTTATCATTTTCTAGAAATTAAACTATTTTGACTTTGCTGCAAATCAGTACAACAAATCAGCACACAAAAGGAAATATGTGTTGATTAAATTTATTTATAATATAATTTTTTGATGATAACGAACACAATAATTCTGAAGCAATTACTTATTTTAAATAGTTAGACTAATTTAACTATTTATTTTGAGACAATTTTTTTCATTAGACATAATAAAACAAAATTCAAATAGCTTACAAAGGCCCGTTATAATGGCAGTCAGGCCATAAAAGATCCTGGTCCTTACGATACTCATGTTTATTGAGGGTGCTGGCTGCCTGAAACATTGTGTTTCTTCTTATCTTACAAAAAAATTACGTTTTTATTCGCGGTTTATTTAAAAGCCTGCTTAAAAATTTTTAGTAGCAAAATAATTTCAAATAGTCTGTAAGTTGGGACAAAGGTTCCAATGAAGAATTTTAAAAAAACTTTTTTCTAATAAATTGACACTAAATTACATTATAACTTCTAGTTGGCCTGTTTAAACAATGCGTATTTATTTAAACAATATATACATTTATCTTAAAGTCATACCAACTAGACTGTTTAATACTACCGGGAAAATAAATTAAATTCTTTCTAAATAAAAACAAATTTGCAATCTAAAGATATGTGGGTCGAACTGTGCTTACTGAACTATAAACTGCCCTTCTTCTATTTCTTGCCTTTGCATTCTAAAGCTTTAAAATGCTCAAAATAGCTTTATTGAACCTAATCTCAGATCACATAATTCCTGGTTATTATTTTAAATCACAACTTTCTGACAATTGCAATGCTAATTAATTTAATAACATTTTTGAAAGATATTCGATGACAAAAAAGCAAACAAATCAAAACATGGCATAAATTAGAAAATTCTTCAGCCTCAACATGACATTAATGGATAACTATAATTTACTTTGTTTATTGCACAAATTTAATACTTTTCTGCTTATTCTGATCAAAACCTTATAAAGCACTGCATACTCTGCCTTAGCACCTGTAACTCAGCATTATTTACTATTTAAAAGGAATAAAAGTTGGCGAGGATAAGCTTGAACAAAGACAGCTGGCAGAGAATCTTGCATTTATTGGAATATGCTCACAATGTGATCTTCTCATTTCCTTTAGTAAAGCACAATCTGTGACATTTTAGTTTAGAATCTTTCGTATGCTCATACTAGGCAGCTGCTAGAAAATTTTATTCTTAAACTTTGTTTTAAAAAGCCTTCTAATGCTTTACAAAATATCCACAGAATTTGAAAAGTACTCAACTGTGAAATCTGCAGAAAAGATAATCTCTGATTTGGGAAACCAAGCCTCAGAAATTACCATTTTGGACCTGAGCCTCAACACATACACACCAGAAGTTCTTAAGGAAATGTGCAGCAAAATCAAGGAAATGAAAGCTTTGAGACATGTTATTCTAGAAAGCATATTTGATTCTTTAAATTATGAAGACATGTGTTTATGCCTGGAGCTGCTTTGCGAGAGCTTGCCTGAGACACTTTTGTCATTCGAGCTGCCATCAAATGCAGTTTCCTGCAACTTCCCAGAGAAGTTTGGAGACTTTCTCAGCAGAACGCCCCTCAAAAAGCTTAATCTTCACAATTGTGGATTGGGTGAAGACGGACTGGTAAAGGTGGGACAATGCCTGAAGAAGCTGGAGGATAAGAGCATCTTAGAATACCTAGACCTATCCAAAAATAGAATCAATGTGATTTCCAAGGAATTTGCCGAGGTTTTCAGTGCATTCGAAAATCTGTCATCTTTTAAGCTACAAGCCAACACCATTGAAGAGAGCAGCATGGAGCTGTTTCTAGGAAATATTGAGAACGAGAATCTTCAGCTGTTAGATTTAAGCGACAACTTTGTCTGTGGTAAAGCGATAGATTATCTTGGAGAAGTGTTTATCCGTAACAAAATCACAGAGTTGTACCTGCAGGACATTAAAGTAGATGATGGCGATATTTTTAGACTTTTGAAAAAAATGAACAGCAAACCAACACAGGAAGTTCCAGGCGGATTTGAAGATCAGAGGTCTGAGCTTATTTTAGACATTTCCTGCAATTCTTTTGAGCAAGACTGTGTAAAGTTGCTGGAAGATTTAGCTTCACGTTTTTTGATCAAAAAGCTAGTAATATTTGATAACTGCTATGACAGCATTGACGATCTAAAAACAATGATTTCCAGCGATGGTGGAGTTTTGATTGATCAAGAAGGTGATCTGATGTCCCAGGAGGAAGTTTTGGATGATGAGCTTATAAAAAGACTCGGATCTATCTAAATAATTAAACTTTTTTATTCTTAATGTTTTATTTTGTATTATTATTCATCTTGGAAATAACGGGTATCTATTGATGATGATCTATTTCACAGTTTTCAGTATTTACTTTTCACTTTAAATTTTGCATTAGTTTTATCTCTCTTGTCTTTTATTCAGCTTAAAATACTGATAATTCTTACTTTTTAAATTAGCTTTTTTTGTAAAACAGAAACTTCTTGAAAAAGTACAAGCCCAAAAAGAAAATGCATGAATTTCCAATATTTTATAAACGAAGATGCATAAAGACAGGGTGTTTGTTAGTTTTTAAGGCTCACAGCACATTAATTACAAATTAGTGCTTTCATTTAGCAAGCATTCTAAATAATATTATTTCCTACCTAAAAATCGCATCAAGGTAAACAATAAATTTAAGAGTAAACAAAGAGACACAAATTTTAAAACCTTTTACAGCTCAGCAAAGTAAGAAACACAAGTGCATGGCGATTGTTCTTAATGCTTGTGATTAGTATGACATGCAATACAGCTTTTCTTTCCATATAAGCTTATAAATAAGATTTATATTTTGAATTGAAATGATTAAATTTATTTGCCCTTCAAATGAGCGCAGAGAAGCAGTTAAGATATAAAAAATCGAAGTACATTTTGGGCGAAGGAAGCTACAAGACGGTAATAAAAGCAGTAGATGAGGAGGAAGGCAAGGAAGTGGCTTATAATCAAGTTAAGATTAAGAGCTACGAGGACGAAACAAAGACTCTGTCCTCGTTTTCAAAGGAAATAGCCATTTTAAAGGCCATTGACCATCCAAACATAATTAAGATATTAGATTACTGGTTTACTGATGATGATTTTATATTCATAACGGAGCTTATGACAGGAGGCTCTCTGAAGGAGTACATACAGAATAACGGGCCTTTGAATACGAAGCTCATAAGAAAGTGGGGAAAACAAATTCTAGAAGGATTGAAGTATCTGCATAGTCTGAATCCACCGATAATTCACAGGGACATAAAGAACGACAATATTTTTATCAACAGTGCTACGGGTGAAATCAAGATAGGAGATCTAGGGCTAGCCCGGGAAAGAAAACACAAAAGATACACAATTGTCGGGACTCCCCATTTTATGGCAAGGGAAATGTTCGAAGGCGAAGGATACACGGAGAAGGTTGATGTTTATGCGTATGGAATGGGGCTTATTGAAATGGCTACTGGAAAGACACCTTACATAGAGTTTAAGGACACAACAGACATATACAAGAGTGTTCTCCAGGGCATACTGCCCAAGGCATTGCAGGGTGTTACAGACAACTGCTTAAAGAGCTTGATTATGGGATGCTTAGTCCCTTCATCGTATAGATTTACGTCATCCCAGTGCTTAGATCACCATTTCTTTTATCCTGACGTTAGCTGCAAGAGGGACTGCATACCAGGGGAATGTGTTGCAGTGTTCCCAGTTCATTCCCAGCCTGTCAAAGACATGGAGCTGAGTCTTATTTCAATCAATGAGAATGTCATTACATTTCAGATTTTGATGGTGGAGTCTATGCGATTCATAAAGTTTGACTATGATCTCAAGAAAGACACAGTTGGGAAGGTTACTGACGAGCTCATATCTGAGAAGATCATTGAGCCTGGGTTTATTGAGGGGTTCTCTAGCCTGCTCTCGGCAGGAATTGAAACTGCTTTGAGAAAGATTAAAATGGGGCATTTCCAGGATGGAATGATCAAGGTGAACTCCAATGAGATTTTTAATATAAAAGATTCCAGCATGCTGGTCAACGGAAATAACAAGAAGCCTGAAGAGGAGGAAGCCTCTGTTAAAGATGATTTTGTGAAGGAGTTTGGAAGTAAAACCCTGGAGGAAATGGAGAAGATTGAGGAGGAGATGAAAATATTTGAGGCTAAGGAAGAGCTGGAAAGGAAAAAGGAAGAAGAGGTGTCTCTCAGGCTTAAGGCAAAGCTGGCACAGAAGGATGCATCGTATGAGCCATACAGCAACAAGAATTGCTCTGATCTCTTTCTTAACACCTCCTCTACGTCATCGTCTGAAGTCCCGTCTCAATGTTCTTACGAGACAGCTAATCTGGCTGATCTGTCCTGTGACAATCTTATTTACACTGAAGATCTTACAAAAGCTTTGAGGCTCAAGGGAGATGTCAAGAATAAAAGTGCATCTGAAAATGTTAATGATTGTCCCGAAAACATTTATTCCCAGTTTCCTGCTGTGAAAAGTGTCGAGGAAGAAAGTCTCAATTTGCAGGTTTCAACATCCGCGAATCTGTCCGATGATCCTGGCGCAAACTGCTCAGTTTCTAATTCTGCAGCCTTAAATTCAAGCAAAAACGTTTCTTTGGGTTCTTCAAGCAAGAGCGGCTCTTTGGGTTCTTCTAACAATACAGCCAATTGCTGTTCGGAAGAAATTTCTGTGAATCTGCAGAAAGATGCTTTACACTGTTCCATTCAGAGCCCACCTGACACTGTCTCTTCTCCGTCTATGGTGTCACAGCAAAAAGTGCTGCAGACCTTTTCAAAAAGTGCTGTGGGCCTAGAGCCTTTGGAATCTTTAAGCTCAATCTCCATCTCAGAGAAACAGGTAAAAATAGAGTCTTGCAACTTTGATGACATAATCCACCAGCCTCCCATCATTTCGCCGCCTTTTCTCTCTTCAAGACTCACTGAGGAACAGGCGGTTTCTGACATGGCACTCAACGAAAGCTATGCTGCTTGCATGCTCAAATATAAAAACAATTTCCCAATCACGCAGTATGCGTACGATGCTGCTTCCATCACTGGTAGAACAGAGGACACTGCTAAAAGCTGGATTAAAGGTTTAAGGGATGAGAATATTGAGACTGTTTTTGACCTGAAGCTGATGGTCTATGAAGACTGGGAAAAGCTTCCCCTCACTGTTTTCTCGTGCAGGGCTATGCAGAACATGCTTTATGGGATCGATGGCCTGCCACTGAAGGAAAAGCAACTGCCAATGAACCCCAATCTGAAAGAATACGACAACCGCATGCTTATCAAAGACTTTCTAACGGCTGTATGTGAAATGATTGGGAGAAAAGAGCTGGTCTCAAGTTGGGAAAACAAGCTTATGGCACAGGACATAAGAACTGTTGGAGAATTGAAAAGTCTTCATCAAGAAGACTGGAATCGTCTGGGAATATCTGTTTTCGCATATCGCATACTGAAGAACGTAATTTTTAGAAAAGGTAAAATAATGTACACAGATATTTAATGAATGATGGCAATTAAATTTACTTTTTTGCCAAAATATCCATTTTAAAGCAATATTCTTCTGAATAAATAGTTGAATGGCCAAACTTTGCTTTCTAACTTTCGAGGACAAAATAAAAGGATAAATAGTTTATCTTAATATTGATTTTTATATTGATTTTATAATTAAAATTTCTGGTTTTTGATTCCTGAAATTTTTTTTTCTAAAAATTTTATTTTCTTATAACTGCTGAAAAATTATTTATTAGGTCATAAAAAGCTATTCCAGTTGTTAACCACTTTCACTAACTCTCAAATCTAATTATAGCCCTATAATGATTATTATTAATGTATAGCAGATAAATTACGCCATCGTAAGCTTTCGTTTCATCCATTCGGAGGTATATTTCTGGATTAATGTATTTGTCTCCGCCAGAAACAACATTGATTATCTTAAGTTCATAATTCAGCATTTCAGAAATGACAGAAGGCTCAATCTCTCTGTTCATTTTGTAGTAGTTTGAAAGAAAATCACAGGGTTGATATTCAGGCATCATATCACATATAAAAGGTTCGTATTTCTCCAGGTTGTCAATTATTTCAGTGCAAATCAGCATTTTGAAATAAAAGACCAGAGCAAACAACTGATACTTAGACATCCTGTGGTGATGTTTGGTCTTGTGGATCGCTAAAATGGCTGCCAGACGAATCTCGTCGAATCCGTAAATTTTGGCTATGAGTCCATCTTTAGTTTTTGATTCAAGATTGAATATTCTTTTATAGATACTGCTGTTAGGATCTCTGAGCTGATTACTAAGGCAGTATAATATAGAGTAGTACAGGCAATTTCCATCGGCACCGTTGTCCACTGACAATGCAAAATTTGTGCCAACAAAATCTTTCAGACTTTTTTCGCCAAAATCTACCAAAGTTTTGATATCAACAGGTATTTGAAGCATATTTGAACTTGGCACATCAGTGTTTGTTCTGTAAAATTGCAAAAACGGCACTGTGGCATCGTATGCAACAGCTTTGCCTCTGTAATTTGGAGAATATTCCTTCGACCAATATAGTGAATCTAAAAAATCACCAAATTTTTCCAAATCAAATAATTGGTTGTTTACTATTTCTAAACAGCAAAATGGTCTGTTAGAGATTTCGTACATGTCAACGATTGAAACTGTTTGTACTTCTCCGCTTTTGTTTATGATGACTTTATATTTATTTTGATATATCAGCTCTGTTTTGTTGGCATTCATCGTATAATGAGTTATTTTCTGCTTTCTTAGCCTTCTTAAATACAATATTAGTATCACTATCAAAGGGAATCCAGACAATGCACAGAAAACTTTTATCCCAAATTTTGTGTTATTTGAGTCTTCATTAGGAAATTGTGTTTCACTAGGTGTATCCAGAGCTTCCATAATTATGGGCTTTCAGTTCTGACCGTTTTATTAATTACTCCTGAAAAAAACTTAATTAAAATTTTTGAATTTTCATTCTTGTTTAAAAACTAAAAAATGGAAAGATATTAAATTGCGTGATTAATTTTACCTTATACTATGAAAGAGGCTGAGCTTTTGTATTGTAAAGCATATTTCAAATAAGCCTATGTTTTTTTCTGCAATCCTACAAATTTCTCTTGTTCCTTTATTTCAACATTCGTTTTGCGGACAATAATACGTTTTTTGACAAAAGTCTAAATTTTAAAATTATCTGTTGCCTGTTCTAAATTAATATTTAATTGCATTCTATTTAAATGGAAAGAAGAAGAAGCCTTTTAGACATTTAATTTAATAGCTCATCATAACTTTTGATATCCAATTTATCATCAGCGCTGATCAACAATGCCTTTCTTTGTAATTACTGATTTTTGAGTGAACAGGTCAGTATAATTTTCTTTTTTTGAAATTTTTCTTGTTTTTGTTCGCTGGCTGATCTGGCCTAGAAAAGTTCTTGAATTTTACATGCTTAAGCTCAGCCATTGACGGTATTCTTTCCAGAAAAAATAGTTCTGTCAAACTGTCGTAATTCAGTTCTTTAAAATTCAAAATATAGCTAAGAATATGCTCTTTGTAAGATCTTATGTAGGAAACAAAGGCTTTTACAGCCTTGTTTAGCAGATCCTTATCCATGATCTGCTTTAGGTGGTCATAAGTAGTATCACAGGTCACTTTCTCTGCAGTTTCAGGCAATTCGTTTGCATGCGCGCCTTGCATTCTGTTGCTGTCAGCATTATTTAGCTCAACCCCTTTTAGCTTCATGAAGTCTATAAAAGCTTTCTCATTCTCCATGATAAAGATTATTGAGTCCCCAGACTGGCCATTTCTCGCTGTCCTTCCGCTTCGATGTATAATGTTCGAGTAGTCTTTTGGAACGTCAAAGTGAATAACAGCATCTATGTTTTTGAAGTCTATGCCCCTGGCTGCCACATCCGTGCAAATCAAAGTTCCACCTTCGCGCTCAAAGTTTGTGTACACCTCGTTTCTATCATTCTGATCCATTTTGCCATGGATCTTGTGCCAACGATAACCTAGCATTTTATTGCCATCATTCAACTCTCTCAGTCTTGCATTCTCAAACAAATTGTAGAAAAAGTCTACTGAATTGCATGTTGCCATAAAGACTATGCATTTCTTGTTTTTGACTATTTTAAATATCTCCTCTATTTTTGACCTTGGCTCTAGCAGCTTGTATTTCAACGACAATTTTTCAGGAACATGCTCAGACACTTTAATCACCAATGGATTGTTTGAGCAGTGCAATGATAGCCTATTGACATTGTCATCGATAGTGGCAGAGAACAGCCCGGTTGTTCTGCTTTTAGGGAGCATTTCTATAATTTTGAACAACTTCGCCTCAAATTCATACCCAAAAAGCTTGTCACACTCATCAATAACCAGATATTTTATTTTATTGAACAATCCTCGGTTTGCAAGGAGAATTTCAAAGAGTCTGCCAGGAGTGCCAACAACTATGCTAGCTTTTAGCTTTTTTACATCTTCTTCTATTGGTGATCCACCAATAATATTTGCATTTTTAAATTTAAAGCTTTCTATAATTCCGCTGATCTGAAGACAAAGCTCTCTAGTTGGGGCAATAATCAAAGCTTGTATGATGTCGTTTGCAGCCTCCTTCTTGTCCTCTTTCATTTGGAAAATGCTCTGTATTTTGTTAAATATTGGAATTAAGTACGAGAGTGTCTTACCAGAGCCAGTCTGGCTCTGAACAATAACATCTTTCTTCAGAAACTCTGGAATAGAAGCCTCCTGAACAGGAGTCATAACTTCAAACCCGTTAAGTTTTATAAGTTCTTTTAGTTCGTTGTTTATTCTGAGTTCTGAAAAATTTGAGCTCATTCTAAGCCTCAAAAAAATAAAAATTTTAGATTTTTGTAAATGTAATTTATGCTATAGATATAGATTTTGCAAATGTAATTTAAATTGTGGGAAGATTTGCGATATCTTTAAGAACCAAGAATAAAGAGTTTCAAAGCAGATAACTTAATTATTTAGATCTAAATAAATGTACAATTTAAGTTACAGACTCTGAGTTTAGAATTGTTTATTAGATGATATATATTTTAATTTTTACACTCTGCAGATATACTTAATCTAAGATCAAGCTTAAATTATCTAAACAGTCGCTCAGAGATATCTGCTGAGTTTCTGCATTTCTTTGTTATTTTGAGTATTTAATTTATATTTTAATTTAAACAGATAAATAAAAGATTACAAACTTAAAGCCCAAAATGGAAACTTGGAATGGCAGAAACTCAGCAGGTACGTTTGGAAAACTCCCAGAATTTATCAAAATTGTTCTGTCGGCTATTTTTATTGCAGTGGCAGTTGGAATTTTTCACAATGCGATAGCAATAAAAATGTCTTTTAAGTTTTACCTATACATAACTGAATATAATCTGCTAAGCGATAGCCTCATTAAAAAACTATTGCTACGAAATGTGAGCAACCGCTATGTTTGGGCGATCGTGTGGGGTACATTTGGGACATGGTGGGTAGGTGCCATATTTGGGGTGATTTTAGGCGTGTTTTCACGAACATTTGGATCTTTCCAGCTGACACTTTCTGATTTGCTAGGTCCCATGTTCATAGAAACCTTTTTTGTGTTGCTTTTGTCATATTTGAGCGGCTTTTTATATTATGTCACCCTTAGCAGAAAACATAGCATTGAGATTGTTATGAGTATTCTTAGTCGTAATTATTTTTTGAGTCCCAATGATCTTCTAACCTGGGACATAAGCTCATGTTGTAATTTTTTGACTGTAAACTGGATAAATTGTGCTATGTACGCCCTTTCTGTTTTATTTTCTGTTGTTCTGATTTCTTGGGCAATCTTGAGGAGGCTTTATATGGCACATGCATACAGAAAGATGATTGACGATAGACTAAAAGGATATTTATGACACAAAAATAACTCTTGAATCTTTTTGAAGTGATAACAGCAATAAATTTTTATTGAGTTTTATTTGTAAATTTTGCATCTCAAGTCTAAAAAGCTGATACTTTGCAATCAGCCAGTATTTTAAACAAAAAGACCTTGCATAGCAAATTACTGGCATATTAGATCAATATATTGGTTAGACTTATCTTGCACTTCAAATAACTGACATATTAAATCAATCTTTTGCAAAACTGCCGTTTCAGAAAAAGTTTAAAAGGACAAAAAATTGTATATTTATGTTATTCTTCTTGGCCTTATCAGCTAATCCTGCTTGGGCATACAGCGCTCTTTTGAAATCTGATCTTCAGCTAAGTGCTCTCTCTAGACTGCCCCGCGACACTCTCCCATATTCACGGGCGGCAGCTACTGATACAAACCTTGTGGTCAAAGAGACTGATAACATAATTTTAGAAATTGAACGAAATTTTGGATCGAGTTCTGTCTCACTGAAAAAGGATGTTTTTGCGATTTTCAACGAGGTTTTCGACAACAGCCTTACTTTGTCTGATCAAGAGGCAAAAATTCGAAATCTGTCATATTTTTTGAAAAGTGACGAAATCAAGGCATCTGTCGAAACTATGGATTTGTATGTATCAAGAATCATAGACACATACAAATACACGAATGAAACAGTAAGCTTAAAATCGCAGATGAAGCTTTTGCAGAGTCACACAAAGGCACTCAAAAATGCAATTGCACTTTTGGAAGGATTCTCGTTCAGAGAAAAGTACAATGGGCTTGTAGAGTTCAACGATACTCTGAAAAAGTATGTTGACAATAGAAGTCAGTATGATTTTAGTCCCTTTGTTGAATAAAGTGATTTAAAATTTTTACAAAATTTATTTCCTCAATTTTTTGATAAAAACTAAAATAATTATTCCAAAGTAATTCTATTTAATATTCCAGATCAATTTTCTGTATTAGAAATAATCTATATTAACTCAAAAACTATTCTCATAAGCTATATCGTAGATAAAAATATACTTGTAGAAGGTGTTTCAGTATAATCCCCCTCCAGCAAAATTCTCTGTCACACATCTGTGTCCTCTAAAAAAAACAATTGGTGTCTTAGACACTTTTTTTATGCGTTGTCTAAGATTAGTGTCTGATGTTGCAATTATGTAGCATTTAAATTCCTTCACACGATTTACTATGCAGTCGTCGGCATATGTCCCTTTGTGGAGACATGCAAGCTTGGATATTTTAAGGCTTTTAATCATGTTTAAAGCCAATCTGTACACTCTTCCAAGTTTTTCGAGCTCTCCAAAAACACATTCTGGAACTAAGAGATTTACTTCGCCCTCAAGACAGTTTGTTAGAGATTCAATCAAGTCCATTTTCTTACGGATACAGTCATTTATGAAATTTGTGTCAAGTATCACTTGGTATGGCGGGTGGATTCCGGGGTCAAGAAGTTGTCTTTCTATTTCTGACGAATGTGTCGAAGATTCCTCAGCTTTCTCTATCTCATCTCTTTCCACGGCCTTTTTATGTGCCATTCTTTTTATTTTCTTCAGCTTCGACTTTTGGCCCATTCTGGGCAAATTTTTTTCTTCTTTAAGCCAAAAAGTTGATGATACTCCATAAAGCAAGCTTATTTTCTATCTTCCAAAAAAGGCAATGCCATGTATGTGATAGTAAAAGTTCTATGGATGTAAAAGATACAGGCATAGAGCTTTGATAACTGATTATAAATATTTATTGAGAAATTCTGCTGAGTTTTATAAAAAATATGGATTTGGCAAGATCTTAAAAGCAAAAAACCTCAATATTTGAAATAAGTCAAGATAAATTTTAAGAGGCAGACTATGCAACATTCTCTTTACTTTATCTAAAAGCACAGAATATAAATAAAGACTAGATTTAAGGATTAAAAATAGTTTCTAAGCTATACAAAACCTAAAAGCACCATAATAATATAAAGTAAACGTGTCAATTTAATTACCTGTATCCTTAAGCAGCAAGTTTTAGTTTTCTTTTTTCTTTCTTTAACATTAAAAACAATAAAAACTACTGACATTTTAATTATGTTGCTTAGACTTTTTAGTTTTAGAATCAAAAATAATTTCACAATCATCACAATCAACAACAATCACCATCAATAATTTCATAATCATCAACAATAATTGTACGATCATCATTACTAGTTGTTGACTGAGGATCACATATAGGACATTTAGGCATTTTTTTGGTGGTGCTGCATGCTTCATCTTCGGTTGGTTTTGTAAAACTCTTAAAAGGACAGACAATCACGCTTGTTTCTAGAAATGGTGGATTAGATCCTAGAACATTGAACAACAGTCGAAAAGCTTGTATTAACTGCAAAACGTACTTCATTTTTCCCACCTTTATTCCGTAAAAATTAATATTAAATTAATTTGTCGTTTTTAATGAAATATAAATTAAACTGTAAATTTAAATGAAGTTTTGCATAATATCAGTGTTTTGCACTTGCAGCTAAGTAAGACTGTGAGATATTACTTCTAATTTTGTGCTATATTTTTATTGTCGCTTGCAAATTGTAGAAAACCAAAACTATCTGCCATTTTTAAATTCTATTTTATATATCCACAAAGGTAATTAAAATATAAATCCTTCCTTTTTTAAGCAGAATGTTGGCTATTAATTATATTAACGTATATTAGAGTTTGAATCTTTATAATTTTACGAAGCGTAAATTATGTGTAAATAAGCAAACTATGTCTTCAGTAAAAAAATTTAATTCAAATTTTGAGAAAATAAAATTTTATCTATAAAAAAGTTTTCTGTATTGCTAATTTTTGAAATTAAACTTGACTAAAAAGCTGAGATTGTAATAAGTTTAGTAAAAAGCAATCTTTTAAATGCTTACAAAAAGAAATAGCACTCTGGTTGCGAAAGCATCTGACTAATTAAATAAAAAAGTTAAAAAAGGCAAAAAAAAAATTTTAAAAATAATTTAAAGTATAGTGCAGAGCGTTGAAAACCAACTTCTGGTTTCAGGATTAGACGTAACAACAGGGTCTTCATCCTTATTATCTTTGGTTTCTTCAGTTAAATCATTTATATCTGGCCGCTCGTTATTTTCATCGCTTAATTGAGTTTCACTAGCATTGCTTACTTCGTCTTCTTGAGTGCTATTTTTTTCATTATCGCCATCTAAATTAGTATTCATAATCCCCTCATTAGTCTCGTTTTGTGCAACTGGATCAATAGAACTATCTTCTTCAACAGTTGGCTCCTGAAAGTCTAAACCTCGCTGTTGTATATCTGCATTGTCATGATTTTGTTTATCAGTATCAATAGAACTATCATCTTCAACTTGCCTTTCAGTAGTTAAAACTCTTGAAAATAAACATAAAATAGCCAATTGCTTAAAAACTTTGCTCATTGAGGGTTAAAAATTTTTTCAATTTAAATTACATTTTTTTAATTAATATTTGTTTTGTCAAAACTGTTCTTTAAGAAAAACAAACAAAACAAGCATCTTTCACTGGCATGATGCTTTTGAAAATGCAAACTCGCACTTTCTGTGTAATGCGTGGCTTTCTCAAGTTTTCTTGTATTTAATTTAACATCACATCAAAATTTACTTAATTAAAATAGTTAAATTGCTAAGCATCATTTTTAGAATAAATAATGTATTCTAGCGAATAGATTGCTTTTGTATTATCTTGACTTGTTTGTTAAAACTATAACAGCTTTTTGCTAAAAATTTGAGTCAACCTTGTCAGCTGACCAAAGCACAGTCAAATACAAAAGTAATTGATATAAGAGCCAATTTTCCACAAAACAGAATATGTAAAATAGTTTGGTTAATTTAAAAAAGACTGACTTAAAAACAACGCAAAACAGTATTTGAATAATCAGTGCAAATGGAATTTAATAATAAATCTCAGTAGGCCATAGGCACTTATAAGCCAAGGCTGTTTAATTTTCTGGCTCTTCATCACGTGTTTCTCTACTTTCTTGGTTAGAAGAAACTTCTTCGGAATTTTCCTGGCTGTCGTTATTGTTTACATAATGATTTCTTTCAGAAGTGAAAACCCGACTAAGGTCTTCATTGACCTCCAAAGCAGCTTCTAGACCATGCGTATAATACACCGACATCCTATCTGGAACATCATAGCCTCCTCTAGGAGTACTACTATTTCCTGTTTGAGATGCTATATTACCTTCCTCATTAGACACATTATCTTGTTCACCGGCATATGCTCGATTATCAAAAAATTGAGATGAAATAGTACTATTTTCTTCAATAAGAACTCTTGCTTCATATGTAATAGTTTGAACTGAAGTATTACTTTCTTCTTCTTGAGGATTTTCTCCTACTTCAGGAGCGTTTTTGGCTGAAATACTTTTTAACAAAACATAGAGAATCAAAGGCTTAAATAACTTGTTCATTAGGGTTGCGATCTTTCTGTCAAATTTAAACTAATTTTTAATTTACTACGTTAAATTAAAGACACTTTTAATTTTATGATTTGTGTTAAAGTAAATACGAGGCTTCTTTCAAATTCAAAATTGTGTTTCTTGACTGCCTCCCAGTGTGATTGTTTGCTGTTCTCTAATGCTGATTTAAGAATATTAGGTTTGCTAAATACTTATTGTCAACAATGCTTTTGTATTAATTTATGCTTTAATTTTGATTCTTAATATAAAATCTTAATCGATCTCGAAACTTTACAAAACATGAATCATAAAACAATTTAAATAATTGTACATCTCGACATTAGGCTTCTTTTTCATAACTTCCACTATTCTCTTCTTGACTAACTGTTGTGTATCTGCCGCTGTCAGGTTTCCTAGTTGTGCTTTTTGACATTCCAGCTGTCTTTTCGACTACACCAATTTGCTGATTTATGGTTTCGCTGGCTGTGCTTGATATGTCTTCATGTAGTGCATACTCATCAATCACATTGTCAAGTTGGTTAATAGCTTCGAGTTCTAGTTCTCTCATGCTTCTAACATCTTCTTCTTCACTCTCAGTCCGATTAACTTCTGTTGATAACCCATCTTCTGGATCAACAGCCTCAGACATCGATGAAATGCCAAGTTTTCTGCGGCGGACAGAACTACTGGGCTCGCCTTCCGAACTTCTGATCCCATGCATTTGATTTACAGACTGGGTGAAACTAAATTCATCATTCTGATCTTTGCTGAAGGAGAACACAGCTGCTCTTAAGCTATTTTTATCTTTACTGCCTGATGCCAGGATGTTGTCAAGGTATTGACAATTACCAAGTATTTTACATAGTATCTTGCTTCTCATAAAAAGGCCATTATTTTGTTTTATAAACGATTTTGAAATTAAGGTTAATTTTAGGCTTAAGTTGCAGTAAACACAACTTTTATTTTGATCTGCATTGATTATGCATAATAGCAATTTTAAGCTAATTTTGACACACATCTGCCCATTGACAGAATGACGCAATTCACATTTTCATTGCCGAAATGCAGCACCCTAAGTATTAGACTGAAAAAAGCTTGAGACCAGTTTGCATGTCTTTAAACGCATAAAGTATAGCAGTAGTTAGAAAGTGATTATAGAAACAAACGGATTTAATAAATAGAAATTTAATATTTAAGCATTATTAAAAAAACATTTTCTATTCTACATTATCTTTAAAGGCATTTCCTAGACTGCTGTCATATTCAGAACTAGATTGTGAATTTTCTTCTTCTTTAACTTTATTAAAATCTTTATTTGTAGTTTCAGGATCGTCCTCTTCTAATCTTCTTTTGGTTTTCTTAAAGGACTTTTTATTATCAAATTCACGCTCTTCGTTATTCACAGAATCTTTGCTATCAAAATTCTCAAGTTTTTTAATAACTTCTTCAACCAAAAGTGCGTCATCACGAGATTCAAACTCTCCGCTATTAAAAGACGATTCAGCAAAATGATCACTATTGACATCGTGATTACCCACAGAGAAAGTTTCAAAACCCCTGTTTATATCAGAAGCTTCATTAAAAGATTTAAACTCTTCTTTGTTCGAAAGTTTACTGTCATTTGTAGCTAGAATGTTACGAACTAAAGTAAAAGAAATAAGCCAGAGACTAGAATGCTTGCCATGGGTTCGTTAAGAATTTAATTTAAATATTTTTATTTTAATTAATTTTTAATTTTGTCAAATCATTTTTACAATTTTGAAATTTCTACAACTCAGCTTTTACAGCTTCTTTCACTTGTTAAGAAACTATTTAACTAAACTGTAATTAATAAGTAAGAATTAAAAGCGTTTATTTTTGCATAATCTGCAAACCTTATTTTTTGTGAGTCATTCTTAATCAAAATATAATCCTTTACCAAGTTGAGACAGAAATAGATTGGCATGATTGATAGAAGACAATTATTTACTTTTTTATTGTTCAATTATGCTTCTAATGTGTTTATTATAGTTTAAAAAATCTTTTTTGGTCTGTAAATTCAAAAAAAGTCTCATCTAAGAAATTAAGAATGTAACTTACATCAACGTTTTCAATCTTGTCGAAGACATTAACGATTAACATTGTTATACACACAACTTCATTAATTTGTAATTGGGAAACACACAGATGAACTTAGTAAAAATAAAGACAGTTCAATTAAGGCTTTATTACAGGCTCGTTGTGCTTTCAACATTGTTATCACATCCTTCATCAGAATTCAAACTTTTGTTCTGAGGTTCCGAATCATTGTTTTTTTTCAAAGATTCAGGTTTGTTTAAAGACAATAATTTATCAGTTTTTTCAACTACTGAGCTTTCAGAGTTTTCACAAGCTAAATCAAGACCATAACTAAACGCAGGTATCTTCCTAAGTTTATAACCCGATGCCGGAATTTCTTCTGTACTTACATTACTTTCTTCTGTACTTACATTACTTTCTTCTGTGCTTGCATTATTTTCTTCTGTACTTACATTACTTTTATCTACAGATGCCAAGGCTTTAAATATCAACGCAAAAATACACAACTGTTTCATAACGCTTTTCATCAGGGCTATTGTACTTTTTAATATTTAAGTAAATAAAACAAATTAAAAATTTATAAAATTTCAACAATCTTTAATTAATTTTATTCAAGTATTAGAATATAGCCTATAACATCATTTGTATTAAATGGCTTTTGTTCTTACAAACCAAATATTGTTTTGTTTTTCTTTAATGTATCTTAGAGATAACGGTAAAGCATATCCTGTAATCTATAAATTTGCAGTAAAGTGTATTTTAAAGCATTTCCGAGGCCCAACAATTGTGTTTTGTCATCAATCAGTCTGTAACATAAACATAAATGCTGATAACTGAATTTTTAATTTAGCTTTGTTAATTAAAACATCAAGGCCAAAGAACAATTTCATTATAAATAGACATCTATCTTTTATGATGTTAAGACAAAAATAAATTAGCAAGAATGATAAAAGACAATTATTCACTTTTTTGTTTTTCAGTTATGCCTCTAATGTGTTTTTTGTGTTTTTAGAAAATCTAATCGCAGAAAATGACTCAAGTTAAAAAAATATGTCTTTGCGTCTTGCTCTAAACCAAACTTTTATTTCTTTCTTTATACAAGACAAAATTCTATTGTGGTTTTTTTCTTTTATTTACAACTGATTACCTCCACAAAAACTTTTGAAAATTTTATTTCATCATTAAAATAAAAAAAATAAAAATGCAACTCATGTAAACATAAATTTTAATTGAGTTAAATAAGGCTAGGCTGCAGATTGTAGATTTTAGATTTACTTTTTGTGATTTTAAAGAACAAAGGCAAATGTATTAATCTGTTTCAAACAAATTTTTACTCGCAGAAAAACTTTGACTTTCAGATTTTTTTTTACAAGTCTTACTTAAAAAATATAAAGCTTAAAACAAATTTTCGGTAAATTTATTAAAAACTTAATCCAAATCATCTTAAGATTCAGAAGAAGAAGAATTATTTTGCTGATAATTTTCAGGATTACCAAAAAACTCAAATAAATGCTGACCTTGAGGAGTAAAATCAAGTGAAGTAGCTTCAAAATCAAAAAAAAGAGGGTTTGGTCCAACTTCATTTGCTAAATTTCCTTTAGAAAACAGATCATCATTATTGCTTTGTTCTTGTCTAGCTTTATGAAAGCCTGAATTAAGCGCAAAAAATGTCATTCGTATTGTAAATTTTTACATTTGGGGATGCAAAAACCTTCAATTTCTCTAAGTCTAATTAATTTGTTTAAACAGAGCACATTCCGGCAGGAGAGCTTTCTATTAAAGATGAGAGTATCCATAGACGGCTTAAGAATATTATATTATTAACTTTTTTTTGCAATTTAACAGTTAGATTGCATGTTGCGAAACTTTTTGTTTACGGCTTAAAATAGCTCCTCTTCGAATGATAATTTATGTTTTGTTTAAAATCAATCAGTAATTTTATTTGTAAATGTTGTCAAGATATATATTGAACATCAGGGCTATTGTAACATTAACAATAAAATATTGTTCTAGTGCAACTAACTACATTTACTCGTAATTAAAAAACAAACGAATGAACATGTTAAGAAATCAAGATAATTTAATTAAGCTTAATCTTTAGGAGAAACATTATTACCTTGATCCTTTACTATTTCTTCTGCATTACTAGAAGAAACTTCTTCTTTAATTTCTTCAATTAAGCTTTGCTTAGGAACTTCTTCTTCATTTTCTTTAGTAGAGCTTTGCTCGGGAACGTCTTCTTCATTAGGTTGAGTAGAGCTTTGAGCAGTAAAACTATACTTATTATAATTTTCTATGAATTCAAAATGAGAGCTTTCATCAGAAAACTTAAAAAATTGAATACCTTTTCCAGTTTTGATCCACATTGAAGGCTCAGATTCGTAGCCTGTGCTTGACTCACTCTCATCATCGGATGCCAAGGCATGCAGTATAAACGAAAAAAGACTCAACTGCGTCATTATACTTTTCATTGGAGTAATTATGCTTTTTAATATTTGAATGAAAAAGTATAAATCAAAATTGATTAAAATTTCATTTTTTAATTAAATTAAATTTTAGAGTATAACCTGTGAGTTTCTTTGTAATAAATACACTTTATTCTTCTTACAAACCAAAATATATAACTGTAAAATTCTTACAATCTTTGAAATAACGATAAAGCATATTTTATTAATCTGCTAAAGTCCTAATAAAGTACACTTGAAAGCATTCTGAGATTTAACAATGATGTTTTGCTAATAATCAGACTTTAAAATCAACCGTAATGTTTTTAAAGTAAATATTTAATTTAGCTTTGTTAATTAAAACGTCAACAAGGCTAGAGAGCAATTCCATCAATCCTGCAATCATTCGCAATGTAAAGCATTGAACTTGATGCCTTCAAAAAGTTAATCTGGCCTTTGACTCTAAAAAAGGATATTTCATGCATGCTTTCGACATTTAAAGAAACCACCTCATGCTGTGCTGAAAATATTAATTTACCTTTGTGATAAATTAAAAAATTTGATAGCCTGGAGGATGCATCAAATTCAGTGCACTCGTTTCCACAAAATCTCACTATTTTTTGATTGGAGGTTGTAGCGAATAGCAGTTTAGAATTGCAGACTACAAAGTTGTTCAAACAGCAAGCGCTGGAATAAACTTTCTTAGAAGACGTTTCTATGTTGTAGACTATGATTTTATTGTGTCCTTCTATCCAGTAAACAGTCTTGTCAAGTATCAAAATATTTCTCACAATTTTATTATCGGTTTTTATAGAGCTTAATGTGTGATCCAACTGATTTGAAGGTTCTAGACCTTTATAGTCTATACAAAAGACTGCATCACTTGTGCTGACAGCCATGAGAGACGACTCTTTGTCAAAAGAAGCACTTCTTATTCTCTGCTCAAACTTACAAACCTCTTTTTTATCGATTAAATCAAACACTGCATGCTCACTGAATCCAAAGAGTGTTGCACCTGCAAATATTCCCTTTATTCTGTTGCTGTCGTATTTAAATTTGCCACTTTTTGAATGTACAGAGCCGTTGAATTCTAAATAGTATAGCTCATCATTGTGCAGCTCCAATCCTATCACCGTGTCGTTGCACTCAAGCTCATAATCAGATTTTAAATCTCTTTCATCAATGTATCCTATTTCGACAATATCTTCACCGCTCATTCCGTACTTTTCTGCAATAAATTCTAAGTTGTTCAGTATTCTTTCAGACTTATAATAGAAAATATAGCTAGAGCTTTTACTAAGAACCATGTTTAGCAAGCTGGTCAAAGAAGAGGTGTCTGAAGTCTTGTCAAGTTGGACTGGATCAACAACTTCGTCTTTCAAGTTCTTGTTGAAAAATTTTACCAAAAGCATTGCTGGGCATTTTCTGCGAATTTTATTATTGATAAATATTAGCATTTTAAATTGACAAATATGAAAAAACTAGATCTCATTGTCTATATTGAATAATTAAATACAAATAAAAGGCAAAAAGCAGTTTTTATTTTTGTTTCAAAATATCAAAACACAGGTTTTAAACCAGTCAATCAAAGTGGCACTAATGAATATAAATAAAACTCGTCATATCTTTCTAATGAAGTACTACTGCCTCTTTTCTCTTTTGTCAATCTCATACCAGTTTGGTTGCTTCCATGACGAGAAAACCTATGAAATCAATATCAAAATCTACTTAGATCAATATTCCCGTGAAAAGCTCTCAGAATATGTTGTCAAAGAACTAGCACGCGACCAGAACACAAACAGCAAGAAGGAGGACAACTATTATAATACAAAGGATCTAAAAGAAAACTCTATAGCATACCAGAATCCGTACGTTGAGCATTATTTTGCAGCAATTTTCAATAAAGTCAATAGAAGCCTCGAAAAGACAAATGTTCAGGTTAAGCCTGACTTTTCAGAGGTCTTTTCTCGTGATATCGAAAGGATATATGCAAAGCACTGCAGAGACTTCCAGAACATCCAAGATATTACTGAGGGGTTTTTGCAAGATATTAACAATAAAAATGAAAACAAAATTTTTATATCTTATTGCCACGATGAAGGGGAATATTTGCCTCAGCGAAGCCATTTTGCCGCTAGAAATGAGTGTGGAAAGGTGCATGGCATGTTGTTCGGAGATCCTGAGCACATGAGCCATATAATAGAGGCTGGAATATTTGAAATTTTCCATTCCAAGACTGTCCCACAGCTCCAAGAAGAAACTGTGGCCAGTAATGCTGATGTGTGCAGATATGCTGAATACTGTTACAAAGACTTTCCTGGAAATGGACAATTTAGTAAAGAAATAGGATTCTTTTATTACAAGCCTCTGATAGCTCCCAAGCCAGAAAGACCTAGCCAAAAGAAAGAAGAAACTCCCGCCAGTACAAAATCTCGCACGCTGTACAGCAATTTTCTCGGTGGCTTTGGCTCGCATGCTGATGATAAAAAATTTCACGACACTCGCCGATACTCCTATGACTACTACGAAAGAATTGTCAGGAATCATATGGCTAAAGATCATAATGTATTAAACCATGAGGGAAAGCTTCTGCTAGAAGATAGCCCTGTTATAGAGAAACAGCAGATTTTCGATAACTCTGGAAAGGTAATATACACAGGAAACAATCTCATTGGATCACCGAGTGAAAATTTTACTCCTGATATTGATCATGATTTATCTAAGCATCATTTGAATTTTAGTCAGAGGTCTTTCTTGGGACATCTGAAGAACACGTCGGATGAGCACAAGTTAACACACAATGACCATATTGGAAGCTATGTAAATCGTGAAGGATCGCACGGGAAGAAGTTCCACGACTTATTTCACCATCATCGCTTAAATCCCTTTAAGCACATGGAAAGCAGTAACAATCCCTTGAATTTTGATCGGCATTGGAACGAGACTAGCACAGAAAACAATAGTCCTTTGGTAGATCCCTATGATCGCCGCAAGGAAGATGGCCTCTTCGTTGATCATCACGATTATAAGAACAAAGGCAATCATTATAATTTCAATGAAACTGATTTTCATAACCATTTGCTAGTAGATTAAAATTTTTAATTTGCCATCATTTTGTGTTCAATCACTGTATTAAAGCCCATATTCCAGGACAGACTCTGTGGCAAGAGATACATTTTTAGAATAAAAATTTTGATTTAATATCCAAAATATCGTTTCGTTAAAAAATAACCTTGAAAATTATGTTTTTTTCAGTTGCATTATTCTCGTAAATACAACATTCCGATGCTGCTTCTTTCTCTAATCGCATTCACAACACACAATTCTTTTTGTTCATTTTATCTGCTGAAGGCATCGCAATTCTAGCATAATCCATTCTGCGATTCTCTCATTGCTGTGTTCAAAATTTCCATTTTAAAATAGAAAATCCACAGTTTCTTCTTTTTTAGCCCTGACTCACAGAATGAAGCCGGACTCAAACAAGAAAATCATTCAGCTCCTTTCGGTGGAGATTTTGCAGCAAATAGGATTTGAGAAGTCTACAGAGCAGGCACTGAATATAATCACAGACATATTTACATATTTCTTCGAGTCTCTTATAAGGAAGTGCTGTCCCTTTGCAGACTGCGATCCGTCAGCAGTGATACGCTTTCTAGTGGATGACACATACAGCACAGAGCAGTATCAAATAAAGGAGCTGTTGAATTTTATAGACCAGCAGATATTGATTAAAAACCAGCTGAAGGAGAAATACGACATTGACTGTGATGAGTCTATTTTGCATTCTCTGAGGATCCTTCCAAAAGGCGTAAGCCTAAAGAGCGCCTTCAAAAATACCAAGACAATGACGCTTGAAGAAAAAAAAAGCTTGGAGATCTACCATGAAATTCATTTGGACGATTTTATGGTGGAGTTTATTGAGAAGTGCGGAGATGTTCCCAGTAAAAGGACTGTTGAAAGCTACAGCTTTGACTGTTCGAATATCCTCGAAAAGATAAATACCAGTGAATCGAATTCTCAAAAAATTGGGTTTGAAGTCGGCAGTTTGGCGACAAAAGGCCGTATTTTTGGATATTTCGACGATGTTCTTGCCGAACAGGAGCTTTTTATTGAAGATTTTAACGGCATAGAGAAACATAGAATTTTAAGGTAGCTTCTTATTGAGGATTTCAGTGCATAAATGGTATAGGAGGGAACTTTTTTGCAAAATAAACACAGGTTCAACATAAATCAAGTTTGTTTTGTATCATTCTTTCTAGTTTTATGTTCTAATTTTTATGCAGATAATCTTAAAGTGCCTGTTAACCTTAAATAATACGAAGTCTGATTTTTAAAGTACAGTTTATGAATCGTTTTTAGCTGTTTAATCACAAAATATCTTCAAGTTTATCAGCAAACTTCCCGTAAAGCTCCATTTTCCTCAAAAAGGTCTTCTCTTCTTCCTTGGCCCTTTTTAAAGACTCCTCAAAATACTTGTAAACGTCTCTGCTTTCTATTATTTTCTCGACAAAATCACGACTTATAAACACTTCTTTTCCCTTTGTTTTCAGCAGCTCTATTTTTTCTACCATGCTCCTTACGGTGCTGCTCGGAAATGCTTCCGTATTCCTGTCTTCACATGCCGCCTTTACTACATCCAGGCTGTTTGTTATGCTGTTTATTAATGCTTCAACCTCCGCATACTCTTCATTGCTTTTGATTACGATTTTGTCGCCTTGAAGATAAGCCCTCATAGAGGCTCAGCAAATTCTAAAAATAACTGCCATAAATTCATTTATTCCTAGCTAAAGCACTCTTAGCCCAGTTGATCTTGCCTGAGATATCTGCTAAGGGACTTTTGAACCAAGCAAATCATTTATTGCATAAAATTTATGCCCCGATGGAGCAGCAGTTTATCTTGAGACTGCCAGAAAATTTGAGAAATTCAGATCCCAAGGATTTTAAAATGGTCAAAAAGACACAGAAAGAAATCAGCTTCTATATCAAGGATAAGGAATACCCAGGGATCATCTGTAAGCTGCCTACAATCATTGAGACACAGAAGTGCATCGATAATAAGCTATATAAGATAGCAGATCTTTCTACGCTCGTTGTAGTATACGAGGATGATAAGTTTGTGGTAGAAGACGAAATAAAAAAGCATGAGTCTTCTGGCCTGACACCGCCTATGAATTTTGTTAAGGAAAGAAAGTTCAGCTCTGTATGCACGATACGAACGGAGGAAATAGAGGAGATAGAAAGAAAGGTGGCAGAGCTCCTCTTGGAGGATTCTAAAGCAATGAAGGTTGAAATACTGACTAACGAAAAGGACAGTAGTGATGTGGATTTGGACTTGTTTGCTGCAGAAATAGAGAATGATTTGCCAGTGCAGAAAAAAGCAGAGAGTGTTGTGAATAATAAAATTGCAAAGAGCGGCAAAGCAGAAGTTGGCAAAAGAAAAGATAGCACTGCAGATGTTTCTGCAAGAAGTTTTGGTGATGAAACTGAGGAATCTGATTCATTACATAAAAATATACACATGAAAGATGAGACCCAAGATTTGCATCAATCTCATTTAAATGTAAATGAACTAGCAAATAACATTGGGATGGAGGAGATTTCTGCAATTAGAAATGAAGGAACCGATTATACCATTGGCTATTCTGCAGAAAGCATAGTTGTACCGAGTGGCATATCTGAAGTTGAAAATGCCAATCAGGACAGCATCCTTCTTGATCTTGAAAATAAGATTGCAGAAAAGCAGGAATTATACAATAAAGCTGTCAATCCTATTCTTAAAAAAAGATTTGAGCATGCCATATCAGAACTAAAGGCAAGTTATGAGCAGAGAAAGAAGGAAATTGACAAGAAATAAGATTCTGCAGGAATAAAAATAATTAATAAGACTTAATCTTATAGTTTTGTATTTTCAGATGCTTTAGGCAGATAAAATGTAAGTTTTCACTTTTTTATTGATTACAATGTTTGGCTAAAAACAGACTATTTGATATCAAAAGTTATTGATAAAACATTCTTCTAATGATAAGACCCAAATTACTACTTTTTACCTTCTTTAATATCCTAAATCTTTCAAAAGCCTTATCCTTGAATTTCTGGTAGTTTAGATTTTCAGCAGGCAGAGCTTGATAAAACGAAAGAACAGGATGCTGAATGTCCTCCTTTAATCTTTTCATA
>Ga0308169_10001307_pt1 | contig 29596 bp, 28 predicted proteins | sample PhyBR1_2_FD_202139 | JGI IMG/M metagenome (GOLD analysis project Ga0308169, IMG submission 202139) | Phyllosphere microbial communities from UC Gill Tract Community Farm, Albany, California, United States - DLSLSB.R1 | ecosystem: Host-associated > Plants > Phyllosphere > Unclassified | place...
CCGTTTCAGACGGCCATTGCGCCGCCCACAAGCGTTCGCGCGCCTCGCCTCGTTCAGGGCGCACTCGAACAGGTCCACAGAGCACGCTCGAGCGGAACAGGGCCCGCAGGAAGAGCGCGCGCTCGTCGCCTCTCGACCCAACTTGAGAAGGCAGAGGAAACGGTCCAGCTCGCGCTCTACAAGACCAACATGGCTAGGAGACGCGCTCGATTGCACCGCAGAGACGTCCTCGCTCGATCGCGCGCGCGCAGAAGGCCGTAACCACGCTGGATCAAGAGATAGCAGTTGAGAGCGGGTGCGCAGTCTCCCCCTGTTTTTAGGAGGTGGCCGGGCGCACGGTCGTGCCCCAGGGGCAGTGTCCGTGCGAGCGGCTCACCAGAGTGCACCCGCTGCCCTCAGGGGCACGTGAGGGCGGGTACGGCCTCGTAGGGACCCGTCCGCGACGGCTCGACTCGCGCAGCCGCCGGGACGAGTAGGGACGACGAGACGGACATCTTTCGGCAGCCTGGGCCCGACAGCTTTCTCGAGAGACACGATGAGCACCGACCGGCGCCGTCGAGAGGCGGCCGGCGAGCGAGAGCGCGAGCTTTCGAGACGAGAACGGAAGAGGGTGCCATCGAGGGCGCGACTGACCTGCGCGCACGATGAAGGAGGTCAGCGCACGGCGCACAGGAGCGCAAGAGTGCATGCTCGAGCCTTGCGACACGAGCAGAGAGAGCGAGAGGGACGTACAAGGGTCGAGATGAGCCGCTCGAGGTCGACCCCCAGCTCCTGCACCGCTCGACACGCCTTTCCACCCGTTGTGCGGGACCGTCCTGCGCGCGAGGGGCTCGAGTCAGCTCATCATCGCGTCGTCGAAGCCACTCGGCGAGCTGGCGTGCGCGAGGCGAGGGTGGGGAGGGGAGCGAGGGAGAGGAGGCGGGGAGGACGAGGACGCACCTGCTACCCCGCCGCTGCAGAGCCCGCTTGCCCTGCTCCCGGCGCGCCTGCACCTCCTTGCGCCTCGAAAGTGGGTGCGCGGCGACCTGGAAGTCGTCGCCGGTGGAGAGAGAGGTTGGTCGACGAGGTTCGCTGATGAGGACGCGCCGAGGTCGCTCTGGGGCGTGGGCGAGGGCGCGTGGTGGTGTAGGCGGAGCATAGAGCTGCCGGAGAGTGGTGCAGGCCGCCAGGCGAGGCCCAAGTCGTGTGCCCAGTCGGGAGGGCGAGTGGACGAGGAGCGAGGAGGAGCATAAGCCGGGCGGGCTTGACTCTCTCCAATCGGCATTAGCTCTGCCCGACTAATCAAGCGTAGCCGCGCGTTCCTATTCCGATTAGCTTTGCTCGACTCGAGGTGAGCGGCTCGCCCCGCTCTCGATCCGCACCTTGGCCGCTCGCAGACACGATCTAGCAATTGCTGTCGTCGCTAGCGAGAGGGCGAATGAGTTACAAAGGGGGAGAACTGCTCGACCGCGCTCCTACTACACCCACTTGATCGTCTGCTCGTCGGCGAGGACCGTCTTGCGCTTGAGCACCTCCTCGACCTTCTCCCTGACGCCGACCTTGCCGCCCGACCGGCGCACGAGCCGCTCGACGACCTCCTTGCGCGTGACGGCGTAGTCGTCGCTGCCGGCATCCTCGCCCTTGACGATCTTCTCGACGTCGCGCTCCGAGGGCAGGGCCCACTTGGCGTGCGGCGACTTCTTGTACGGCGGGAGGGGCGTGCCCGGGCGCGACTTGCGCAGCTGGGCGAGGCGCAGGTTGGGCACGGGCGGGTTCGAGAAGGGCGGCGGCGAGCTGAAGAAGGTGCGCTGGATGTCGGCGTCCGAGACCTCCTTGAGCGTCGCCGGACTCCAGCTCGGGCGCTCTCCCTGCTCGGGCTTGCGCTTGTTGATCAAGAGGTCGGTCACGCCCGTCTTGAAGTCGGGGTGGACCGGCGGCGAGCAGCACGCGGCGGCGATGCGCGCATCCATCGTGAGGACCTCGTCGATCGACAGCTTGGCGCCCTCGCGGATGGCCTTGATCGTGAGCTTGACGCTCGTCGGGCTGCGCAGCTCGATCGCCTCGCGCGTCTCGCGCGCCCACTGCTGCAGCGCCGACATGTCGACCTCGCCGTCGTGCGCGAGGACGATCTTGCGCAGGTCGAGCGAGCCGTCCTCGAGCTTGACGAGGTCGGCCACCATGGCCTCGGCCGTCGGGCGCGAGAAGATGGCGTCGATGGCGCGGCGCACGGGCCCGACGAGCGGGTAGCTCTTGAGCGCTTGCGCGAGCTCGGAAGCGTCGGCGGCAAACTCCTCGATGACGCTGTTGACCGTCTCGTGCGTCGCCGAGACGTCGAGCTCGGAGAGGCGCGTCTCAAGGGCGGCGAGGCGCTCCGAGGGGACGTAGTGCGTCGCGAGGCCGGCGAAGAAGGTGGCGGCGCCCTTGAGCGGGAACGACGTGAGGCCGAGGTACAGGCCGAGCTGGCCGTCGAGGCGAGGCAGGAGGAAGTTGGCGCCGACGTCGGGGAAGAGGCCGATCTTGGTCTGCGAGCGGGAGAAAGGGGTCAGTGCACGGCTCGCACTCCCCGACTCGCTTCTCCTTCGCGCTCGACAGAGGCAGCGAAGCGCTAGGGAGAGCTCGACTCACTTCAGGCATGGCGATCTGGGTCGTCTCGGTCGCGACGCGGAAAGCGCCGTGGCCGGTCATGCCAACGCCGCCGCCAACTGCGAGGGAGGACTCGTCAGCGGCCTGCTCCGCGACGCGCGCAAAGAGAAAGAGAGAGAGAGACGCACAGACGACGCCCGTCATGAACGAGACGACCGGCTTGGGCGTGGTCGCGAGGAGGTGGTTCTGCGCGCGCTCGAACCGGCGTCAGCGGGCCCGTTCCTGCTTCTGGGCAGGAGGAAGAGCTGGACGCACGGTGCGGTACTCCTTGTGGAAGAAGCCGGACGCCTTCTTGTAGTCCTTCTCGTGCTCGAGGTGCTTCATCAAGGCTGCGAGACGAGGAGCGGTCCGGGAGGGTCAGCTCGCGCGGTCGGCGGTGGACGGGAGAGGGGAGCGGTCCACGCACAGACGACGTCGCCGCCGGCGCAGAAGTGCTTGCCTGCGCCCTTGATGAGGACGACGTTGGCGAGCTCGCTCGCCTCAATGCGCTGCAGGAGGAGGAGGAGGAGGAGGAGGAGGGGGTCAGCACGAACGGCTCGGCCTCGGCTGAAGGAGCGGACTTGGGCGCACCTCGAGGTGCGAGTAGACGAGGTCGATCATCTCGTCGTTGAGCGAGTTGAGGGCCTTGGGCCGGTTGAGGGTGATGCGGCGCAGAGCGTGCACCGCCTCGAACTCGACCGGCGGCTGCGAGCGGCGGTGGCTCGACGACGGGTCAGTGAGGGTCCCCAGTGTGGCAGAGAGGGAGGGAACGCGCGCAGACGCACCGGTGCAGCATCAGACGGAGGCGCAGACCCGGACGACGAGGGCGCGGGTGGCCGAGAGCTCGACGACGACGAGGGCGAGGCCGACGACGAGAGCTGGGCAGCGATCTGCTGGACGCGGGCGGCAGGCGGGCTCATCGTGGTGCGCAGCGAGGGGCGGCAAGTGGCTCGCAGGCGTGGCAGCATGGCGAGATGAGCGGGTGCCGGACCTTGGGCGAGCCGGAGAGCGGCGAGCGGCCACTGCCCTTGCTCGAGAGCGGGGAAAGGCCTCGGGTTCGCTCCTCTCACAACGTGCGCAGCGGCTCGTTCTAGTGAGAGGTGGGCACTGATTGCACTGACAAGGGCAAGCTACTACAGGGGAGAAAGAGGGAGAGGGGAGAGGGAGAGAGCGGCTCGAGACCAGCGCCGCGCGCGCGCTCAGCTCGTCGACCGCTGCCGCTCAGCAGCAGCACTCGTCCTTGGACGCCTCGTACGCCGCCGACGCATCCGTCGCCGTGTCGCGCTGCAGGCCTCGGCACCGAGTCAGCGACAGGCCCGAGGCCTCGAGGAAGAAGCGAACAGGGGACGCACGGCAAAGAGGAAGTGGCCGACGCCGCCGCCGCCGATGATGGCCATGAGGATCGCGACGTTGAAGTACATGGCGAGGAGCATGAGGAGGTAGGCGACGCCGAACTGGACAAAGTAGAAGAGGGACCGCACGGCGTGCTCCTTGTTCGAGGGGCGGAACGGCGCCGAGAGCGCCACCTCCTTGCCCTGGTTCTTGGCGAGCGCGGCGAGCGCGAGCGTCTCGCGGCGGTAGTAGGCCGTGCGAATCGAGCGGTCGTACTCGCGCCCGAGGCGGCGCACAGCCTCGTGCGCGACGACCATGAAGAAGACGCCGACGACGCTCGCCGCGAACGCGCCGACCGAGCGCACGTGCCACGACGACGTGAGGAAGCACGAGTCGACGACGGTCCAGTTGAAGAGCATCCTGCGAGCAGAGCGGGCGACGAGGTCAGTCGAGGCGAGAGAGAGGATGTCGAAGAGCGAGGAGGGCGGGCGCACGAGATCTGCAAGGACGGCGGCGTCAGTTTCTGGCCGCTGTCGGGTCGCAAAAGAGACGGGACGCACCTTGCAGGCACCGCCAGACTCGGACCCGCCGCCCATGTCCATGCCAGAGTGGTCCATCTTGGTGCGAGGTCGGGTGCGAGCGGCTGGAGGGACGAGGCGGCGCGCGCGCGTCAGTTTTTCTCGCACCCTGTCGAGAGAAGGAGAGGGCACGCACAGGGAAGTATGAAGACGAGGCTGAGCGGGCGAGTGAGCAGTAGGTGCCGGGGCGAGGGAGCGAGGAAAAGGCGCAAAGTGGTGGGAAGGAGGAAGAGAGGCGGAGCGACGGCGCCGAGCCAAGACGCTCAGCTCGGGACAGCACGGGTCGAGTCCAAGCGATGTCCAAGGAGCATTGTTAGGGGTGCGCGTGAGCGCTTAAGGGTGCATGGCTCTGCTACGAGCGAGCGAAGGAGCTGGCTCCAACCCGCTCGAGCGACAAGCAACCACAGTCGACCGAGGGCGAGCTCGTCGGTGTATCGCTAGGCCCGACAGGGCTCTCGGTGCGAGTGTGGGCAGGCGGCGAGGACGCCGGGAGGGTGTGCGGCGAGAGGGAGGGCGGGCGTGGTTGGCGCGAGGGAGGACGAGGGCGGCGAGTCGTCGAGGCGGAGGGGGAGCTGCTGGCCAGGCTGTGCGGTGTTTGTGCGAGTGCAGGAGGCTGTTGTGCCGAGCAGCAGTGCGCTCGAGGGCTGTGGTGGAGCGAGCGAGCGTGCTACTGATGAGGCGGAGCTGGCGCTCGCGAGCGCAGCCGGAGCCGTGCCGGGCTCGCCGAGGCCAGCCTCGCCTTCGCCGGCTGCGCCTTTTTCGCTCTACCCTCTGGCGGCCTCTTTTCGCTTGCTTCAAGCCTTCCCTTGCTCCAGTGTCATTCGCCGGCGGGCGGGCATGCTTCGCCGTCCGCAGCTGGGACGCCGCCGCCCGCTGCTCTTCGGCTGGTCGCGCTCGACGCTCGATGCTCGGCCACAAAAGTTGGGAAAATCTGGATATGTTGTTATAAACGCGTCAAAGCCCCCAAGAAAGGGGATGTAACTCAGTGGCAGAGTGCCTGCTTCGCATTACACCTACTGGTCGCGCTTGCATGAAGTCCAGGGTTCAACTCCCTGCTTCTCCACTTCGCTTTTTGCCTCTCGTTCGGTTATTTTACCCGGTACGAGCGCTGCCCTTTCGCGAGTGCGCTCTCGAGACAATGTTACCGTGAGAGCGAGAGCAGAGCACGCGCTACGCCTTCGCAGGTCCCCGCTCGAGGAAACGAGGGCGCGTTCGGAGAGTTAGACGATCTTTGCAAAGCGGACGGGGATGACAGATGCGACAACGACAAGCGGCGAGAGAGAGTGCAGGCGAGGGGTACAGCGAGGGGAAGGAGGGAGGGGAAGGAGGGCGACTCAGTCGTCCCTGGTGGGCGTGTCGGGCGGCAAGCCGCGCTCGACGCGGCGGCAGCGCTTCTGCCACCGTGCATGGTCGTCGTCATCCCACTCCTCGGGGTCCTTGCGCTCAAACCACGGCTGCGGGCGGGCGAGGAGTCGTCCATCAGCGAGCCGGTCTCGAGGAGGAGGACCGAGCGCGAGCAAGCGAGCGAAGGAGCGAGACGCACCTTCTCCTCGTCCGAGTGGCTCTCGTCGCCCTTCTTCTTCCTCTTCTTGGGCGCCTCGTTCTTGAGGATGGCCTTTGGCGGCGGCGGGGGCTTGAGGTTGGTGTGCAGGCGCGGAAGCTTTTGCCGCATCGACAGGCCCGGCGCGCGCGCGGTCGGCAGCTTCTGCTTGGCGAGGATGGCGGCGATGCCTGCGAGCGAGTGTGAAAAGTCTTCGTCAGCGAGAAGGCGCGAAGCGGCGAGAGCTGCGGCGAGATCGAGCGCGGCGAGAAGGAGAAGAGGAGAGACGAGACGCACTGCCCGGCTTCGGCGTCTTGCCGTACGCTCCCGGCGTGCCCGACGTCGAACGGCTGCGCTGCTGCAGAGGCGTCGAGGCGGCGTTGAGGCGCGGCAGCGACGTCGTGCGGGACGGACCCGGCGTGCCCGTGCCCTTGTTCTCCTGCGCGAGGTCGAGTGCTCGTCAGCGACCCTACGCATGCGAGAGAGTGTCGACGTAGAGCATCGAGGGGAAGAGAAGAGAGAGAGGGGAGAGAACGCACCTTGGCGTCTGCCGAACTCGACGGCGGCGCAGGCTCCTCGTCCTTCTCCTCGTCCTTCTCCTCGTCGTCCTCGTCCTCGTCCTCGTCGTCGGCGTCCATGCCCATCGCCTTCCTCGCGACCGCCTTACCCTTGCCCTTGGCCGAGCCCTTGGCCCTCGCCGGCGCGGCCGCACCCTTCGACGCCGGCTTGACGGCCGCCGCGAGCGACTTGTCGGGCGAGCCATCGGCGACGGCCATCATGCGGGCGATGCGCGCCTCGGTCGAGACGGTCCTGCGGCGGTCGATCTCGGGCGAGCGCGACGTGCCGGCGCCGACGGACCGCTTGCGCGACGCGGCAGCACCGACGTCGGCGGCGGCGGGCTCGGCGTCCGAGTCGAGCGCCCTGCCCTTGCCCTTCTTCTGCTTGGGCGCCGCCTTGCCCTTGCTCTTGCTCTTGGCCTTGCCCTTGTACGGCGCCGAGCCGACCTCGCCGACGCTGTTGCTGTCCTCGTCCGACTCGTCCTCGGTCCGGATCGCCGACGTCGCGTCGCTCGCCGCGCCGGCGTCTGCGTCGAGCTCGGGCTCGGACTCGACCTCGGACGAGGGGCAGTAGGCGTTCTTGGTCGCGGCGGTGCGGCGACCGCGCTTGGGCGCCGGCGAAACGTCGGCCGCCGAGGGCGCGGCGGTCGCCTTCTTCCTCGACGGCTTGGGCGTGGGCTTGTCCTTCTTGCTCTTGGACGTCGCGGCGGCCTGGACGACGACAGGAGAGGAGGGAGCGGGAGCGGGCGCAAGGTCGGCGGCGTCCGAGTCGTCCGAGTCGGCGATGGCGCGCTTGCGCTTCGACGCCTGCTTCTTGCCGACGACGGCGCCGTCCTCGTCGTCCTCGGCCTCGACGGGAGCTGCGGTCGCGAGGGCGAGCTCGGGCTTGTGCTGCGGCTCGGGCTCGACCTGGTCGGCGTCGTCGTCGACGAACTCGTTCGAGAGCGACTTGGTCTTGCTCGGCTTGCGCCTCGACGGCTTGGCCGCCTCGCCCGCCGGCATCTCGACCTCGGCGCCGTCGCCGACGACAGGAGGCGCCGCGCCGTCGCGCTTGACCGTCGGCCTGCGCCTCGGCGCAGCCTTCTCCTTGGCCGCGCCCGCGCTCTCCTTCCTCGCCGAGACGGCGCGCTTGACCTTCTTCTTCTTGCGGCCGCCGGCGCCGCCGCCGAAGTCGCTGTCGCCCTCCTCGGCGCGCTCGGCCTGCTCGGCGAGGGCGCGCTGGAGCGCCGCCTCGCCGTCCTCGTCCTCGGAGATGGCGGCGCTCTTCTTGCGCGAGCGAGGCGCGGCGGCGGGAGCGGCGGCGGCCGAGGCGGTCGAGGTGGAGCGGGCGCGCTTGGTCGACGGGCCGGCGACGGGCGAGGGAGGCGAGGCCTCGCCGCGGGAGGGACCGGCGGCGGTAGCGACGGCGTCGTCGTCCTCGTCGGACGACTGGACGATGGCGCGGCTGACCTTCTTGACCTTCTTCTTGGCGTCCTTGCGCGCCGCCGCGCCCGGGACGACCTCGTCGTAGTCCGTCCCGGCGGCGCCTTCGCCCTCGCCCTCGCCCTCGCCGTGCTGCGGTAGCGCGCGCTTCTTCTTCTTGGACGACGCCGGCGCGTCGCCCTTTGAGACGGTGCGCGCGCGCTCGGGGATCTCGACCGTGAGCGTCTCGCCGCGAGGGCGCGGCTGCGGCTTCTTCGGGCCGGGCGCAGGACCGGCGGCGGCGCGCGGGGCGGTCGAGCTCGTCACGGCGATCGGGTCGGTCGTCGTCGTGCTCGACATGTGGACCGAGTCGAGGCGGTGCGCGTCGTCGTTGTTGGCCGAGGACAGGGACGAGGATGATGCGGGTGCGGCGCCGGGGAGGGGAGGGAGGGGGCCGAACGGGTTGGGCGCGCTCGAGAGGGGCATCGAAGCCGAGCCTGCGAGCGACAAGCGAGGGTCAGCTTCACGTGCGCCTGAAGGGACCAGGTAGAGAGAACAGGGACGCACCGCCGCCCTCGCCGTCACTGTCGCCCACCACGAGCTCGTCGTCCTGCTGCATCGCCGCGGCTGAGCGACCCGGTGCTGCGCCGACCGCGGCGAGCGGGTTCTTCTCGCCCCACTTGCCGGCGCTCGAGAAGTTGGAGATGGCGTCGGTGGCCATGGTCGGGCGAGCGGTCGTGGTCGAGACGGAGACGATGGGGTCCGAGACCGAGGCGGAGCCGGCGGAGGTGGACGCAACGGGGGTGTCGGCGACGAGGAGGCGGGGCGGGAGGGCGCGCGGAGGGTAGGTGGACGGGTCGGTGGGGAGGATGGCCTGGGGCGAGGGGCGCGCGGCGGTCGAGGACGAGGCGAGGTGGGGGACGGTCGGGGTGAGGATGCGCTCGTCGCTGCTCGTGTGGTGGACTTGGCGGGCGAGGTACAGCGCGGCCGAGTCGCTCGAGGTGGCTGTTCCGAGGGTGCCGTGCAGCGTGCCGTACTTGGTCGGCGCTGGTGCGGGAGGAGGAGGAGCGGCGACGGGGCCGCGAGCGGATGAGGCGGAGGCGGACGACGACGACGAGGCCGGGTCGGCCTTGGACGCGAGGATGGCGGCCTGCACGAGCTCGGCTTCACGACGAGCGAGAGGGTGCGCGCGGCCTGGGCTCATCGAGTGGTGGCGAGAGCGAGCCCGTGTCAAACAAGGCTCGCCCCGTCGAGACGCGCTTCGCTCTCCTCCTCAGCCAGTCTCGGACTTTCTTGCGCTCGTCTAAGCTAGATCTAGTTGCAGCAACGAGGCTTCTACACTCCTCCGACCGCTTTCGCAATCCGCGCCTCTTCTCGCCACACCGTCTCGAGCATGCACAAACTCGCGCCGCTCTCGTCCGCCTCGTCCGCCTTGCCCGCCGCCTCCTTCTCCCACCGCGCCCGCACCTCGGCGCACCGCGCGAGCCCATCGAGCGCCTCCTTCTCGACAGCGCCGCACACGCCCTTGAGCGTCCCCTGGACGACCTTCTCGTTGCCGACCGAGATGCGCTCGGCCGCGCCGCTCACGACGTGCTGCCAAGGCGCGAGCGCGTCGTGCCCCGAGAGCGAGAGCGTCGACGAGGTCGACGACGCGAGGTGCGAGGGGAGGCGCAGGTGCAAGAGGCGCAGGGCGACGAGGACGCGCCACGAGGCCGAGGGCGAGTCATCGGGCCCGGACTGGAGCGTCATGTCCCTGCGGGTCCGAGCGGCATCAGCGAGGCGCGCAGCAGAAGCGGAGAGGGGAAGAGAGAGAGAAGAGGACGCACCCCCAGTAGCCCTCGTCCTCGAGCACCTGCCGCTTGAGCTCGCCCTCGCGCCCCTGAGCGTCAAAGAGCGCCTCGACGAACCGGTCGATCTCGACGGCGTTGTGCTCGTTGGTGCGCCCGACGACGAACCCGTACTCGGCGAGGAGCATGGCGTCCTCGTGCGGGCCGTACGAGAAGCACAGCTCGGCGCCGTCCTCGAGCGGCGGGTCGGGCGACGAGTGGGTCGGCGACGAGAACGCGAGGGTCGACAGGAGCGCCTCGGGCTTGGTCGTGCGCCGCGGGGCGTGGTTGATCATGTCGATGACGGGGCACAGCGTCAGGTTGTTGTCCTTGTTGGCCGGGTCGACGTTGAACCAGATGCAGCGCGTGTTGACGTTGAGAAACCCGAGCGCAAAGTCGAGCACGCCAAACTCGCCGCCGACGACGTCGCCCTGCGCGTTCTGCTCGCCCGCGCGCGTCAGTATGGCACTCTTGCACTCGCGGGGAGAGGAGAGAGGGAGAGGGGACGCACCCAGACCCGCCTGACGGCCGCCCAGTCCTCGGCAAAGCGCCGCTCAATCTCGACCGCCCTGCGCCGCACGCCGTGCGGCGTGAGCTCCCTCAATTCGGCGTACCGCCGCGCCCTCCTCCTGCGCTCCTGCCGCGCCTCAGCGCCCTCGTGCGCGAGCTCGCCGAGCGACGGGTCGACCGGCGCCGCCTTGCCCTTGCCCTTGGCGCCCTCGCTACTCGAGCGTGCGTCCGGGTCGAGCGGGAAGTCGGCGGCGAGCGACTCGGCGCTGCGCGCGTGAACGGCCCACCACAGCGGGACGGTGGCGAACTGGCGCGGGAGGGTCGCGAGGAACGGCCACCACTTGTCGTAGGGCTCGCGCTTGAGCGGCGGCGGGGACGAGGGGTGGAGGTGTCGCCGGAACTGGCGCGCGAGGTGGAGCGAGAGGAGCTGGGTGGCCGAGAGCGAGTGGAAGGGTTTTGGGTACAGCGGCCGGAGCGTGCGCAGGTTGAGGAGGGCGGCGTGAGGGATCGAGATGAGGAGGGTGTTCGGCTGCGGGGCGAGCATCAGCAGCTGCACCAGCGGATGCGTGCGGGTGAAGAGAGCACACCTTGGCGTCTCCACGAGCGACGAGACCTCGACCAGCTGCGTGCGCGTCGAGGACCGAGGTCAGCACGAGCGAGCGGGGAAGCGAGAGGAAGAGGGGGCGAGAGCGGGACGCACCGGCGTTGTGGACGAGCTTGACATGCTTCTCTGGATCGACATGGCCAGGGAACGCCGCGAGCCAGGCCAGGAGCTGCGTCCACTCGGTGTCGGTCGACATCTTGGCGCTTGCGCTTGATGAGGAGGACGGTGAGGCGGGCGAGGGACGAGGTACTGGGCGAGGCTTGCAGGCGGGAGCTGGACAGGTCCTGTCGAGAATGAAGAGCGCGGGCGGGCGGCTGAGCGAGGATAGCGTGCGAGAGCGAAGGTGAAAGCGGAGCGAGGTGGACTCGAGGCGGTGCAGCGCTCTCCCAGTCGCGCGCCAGATCTCGCACAGACTTGTCCTTGCGCCCTAACCAAGCTAGACCCAACGCTTGCCCTCCTTGACCGCGAGCGGCTTGCCCTCGACCGCCTTTTCGAGCGTCGCCTCGCTCCTCGGGCCCTTGACCTCCCTCTCAGCCGGCATCCCCGCGCCAAACCTCGTCTCGGGCGTCGACGGGCCCGCCTGCCCGCCGCTCTGACTCGGCCCAACACCCGCATCGAGCCCTGCGCCAGCCGTCGCGGGCGCGGCGTCCTTGGCGGCGTCGGCGGCGCCGGCGAGCGTCGACCGCAGCGACGAGTAGGCGTTGCCGGCGACGGCCGACCAGTCGGTCACCTGGGCGCTGTGGATCAGGTTGCCCAGCTGCTCGTTCCACTGCGAGGTGTCAGGGAGAACGTCAGCTCGAGCTCGAGAAGAGCACCCGGCGGCGAGAGAGGACGAGAGGACGCACCCGGGCCTTGAGCTCCTCGGTGAAGGGGAGCCGCTGCGGGATGACGGGGCCCTGGGCGACAGGAGGGGCGACGCTCGGCTGTGCGACGGGGACGGCGCGCACAAGCTGGTCCGAGAGGTGGCGCAAGTCGGTCGAGAGCGAGTCGGTCGTACGGCGGATCTCGTTCTGGTAGTACAGGGTGAGGCTGCGGGCGTGTGGGTATGGGGTCAGCACTCGTGCGATGCAGATGCGCCCTAGGCGCAGAGTGTCTCGAGTTCCCGGAGCGTCGAGGAGAGAGAGGAGGACGGACCCGCCGCCGACAAGGCTGCCGGTGAGGAACTTGGCGAAGAAGGACATGCTGCGCGAGATAGGAGAGGTCAGCCAGATGGTTCTAGGAGGCTGTGAATGGCGCTGGTGCAGTCTAGAGGTCGCCCTGCTGCGGTAGCGGCCTCTGTAACCTCATCACTGAGCGAGAGGAGGAGGGGGAGGGAGAGGGGGAGGACGACACGAGGGCGGGTCGAGGGGAGGACGGACGCACTCGTGAGCCCGAGGAGACTAGAGCGCCGCCTGCAGTACCCACAGCCGAGAGCGAGTCGAGGGAGGAGCGAGGACGAGAGAGGCCGATTCGGGTCCGCCTCCTGCTCGGCTCCGTCTCGACGACAAGCAGCTCAGCCAGCGTGCGCTGCACCGGCACAGTGCTCGTACAAGCCACCGCACCCAACCCACCACCGTGTTCCCCCGACTCGCGGCTCGTCTCGTCCGGGCCACCATGATATGGTCGCTCGTCGTCGTCGCCGCACTCTGGCTCCGACACGCTCAAGCAGCCGCGTGGCTTCCAGGAGTCGACCACCGCTACGTCGACGAGAAGCTCATCGACGCCGGCGCACTCGGCCTCCCCTCGACCGGCATCGTCGCCGCCTTCGCCGACTTGAACGGCGACGGCCTCGTCGACCTCGTCCACCTCGCCGCAGACCAGCGCACCATCAGCTCGTTCACCTGGGACCGCCGCAAGTACGCCTGGGTCGAGCGACAACAAGCCCGCATCCGCACATCGAGCGACCTCGTCGTCACCAACCTCGTCCCGGGCGACTTCAACTACGACGGCCGCGTCGACCTCCTCGTCATGGGCGGCTCCAACCCGGGCGGCTGGTGGGGCAGCGACGACGACATCGACATGCGCGTCTACCTCCAGCTCGCAAACGGCTCCTTCAGTGCGTCCCTCGCCCCCTTTCTCCTCCTCCTCCCCGCTCGAGCCTGACGTTCTCGCCCGTGCGCGCAGGCGATCCTCAAGCCGTCGACTCGTCCGCTCTCGCTCAGCCCATGCCGCTCGACGCGACGGGTACGCTCCGCACCGACCTGCTCGGCTTCCCCGCCGGGTCGAAGACGCCGCAGCTGTGGAGGAACTCGTGGGACAACTCGAACCGCTCGGCCGTCTTTGAGCTGCGCGTCCCTCTTCCTCCTCTCCCGCCTCGTAGCATCCCTCACTGACTTGCTCCTCTCTGCAGGTCGGACGCCCCGCTCAACGTCTCGTCGTCGCCGACCGGCTCGTTCTCCTGCCGGTTCCCCAACCCGCACTTCAACGCCTTCATCGACCTCGACGGCGACTGCCTCGCCGACCTGTTCTTCATGTGCCAGGACGGCGACGACGTCGAGCACCTGTCGTACCAGATCTGGCTCAACAAGAAGGGCGCGTTCGAGTTTGCGCGCGAGGGCAAGTTGCCCAAGGGGACCAAGAGCGTCGGGTTCGCAGACATGGGTGCGTCCCTATCTCTCTCCCTTTCCCTCTCTCGATCCACTCGCTCGCACAGGTGCTCACGCCCTCGCCCCTGCGCACAGACCGCGACGGCACGATCGACATGGTCATCTCGTCGTGCACCTCGCCCCGGCACTGCGCGCTCTCGATCGCCTACAACTCGCAGATCCCGCTGTGCGACTCGTCGGTGCCGGACCACGAGGCGTGCCGCGACCCCGAAGCGCTGTGCGTCGCCGACCCGCACTTCTCGTTCGACCTCTCGCCGCCCTCGGCCGACTCGACCTCGGCGGCGTCGGCCTCGATGTCGACGATCCCGCTGTCGGCGCTCCTCCCGGGCCACGAGCTCGTCGTGCACTCGACGGCCTACCGCGGCGAGTACCCGATCGCGCCCCAGGTCGGCGACTACAACATCGACGGGTACCCGGACCTGCTCATCGTCGCGACAAAGGGCCACGACCGCCGCGCCTACATCCTCCAGAGCCGCCCGTGCGAGACCGGCGCGTGCACCGACGCCGAGGTCGCGAGCAAGAGGAGGGCGTTCAGGGTCGTGAGCGAGGGCGCAGAGGCGCTCACCAAGATCACCGACGTCGAGAGCGTCAGCTGGTTCGACGTCGACGACGACGTGCGTCCCTTCTCTCCCTCTCTCCTTCTTTGTGCAGGACCTCTGCTGACGCTCCTCAAATATGCGCGCAGGGCTCGCTCGATATCCTCGTGCAGCGTCTCGGCAACTCGGGCGCCGCTCGCACGCCCGTCTTCATCAAGAACAACTACTTTCACGACGCTTTCTTCCTCAAGGCCGAGAGTGCGTCGTCTCCCTTTGTCCTCCTTCAACTCGTCGAGCGCTCGCTGACTCGCCTCGACCGTGCGCGCAGTGCTCAACGGCGCGTGCCCCGGATGGTGCGAGCCGCAGGAACCGGGCGAGAAGCGGTACAGGGTGCGTCCCGATCTGTCTCCTCCCCTCTGCAGGAGCCTCACACTGACTCAGCGCACGCCGTGTAGCCCTTCGGCGCGAGCTACTCGGGCGCGTCGTTCAAGTTCACCGTCCTGGACCCGACCGGCGCTCGCCGCAGCACACAGTGTGCGTCCCGCTCTTTCCTTGCTCTCTCGCTCTCGCTCGCTCCTGCTGACGCTCTCTCACTCTCGTGTGCGCAGACGGTCAGCTCGCCCAGTCGACCTACGCCTCGCTCCTGACGCCCTACTCGTACTTCGGCCTCGGGCGCACGAACAACTACGTCGAGAACCTGTTCCTCGGCTCGACGCGGCACCAGCCTCAGCACTGGCTCAACATCGAGGGTCTGATCCCCAACTCGCAGCTCCTCGTCATGCCGCACCAGGACGACTCGGCGGCGGGCGGCGCGCCGGACGAGTGGACGAGGATGATGTTCCTGCGCCCCGGGGACTGGATCCCCTGGGTCAGCGTCGTCCTCCTCGGCGCCATCATCGCGCTCGGCGCCGTCGTCGTCGTGCTCCACGTGCGAGAGAAGAGGGAGGACGAGGCCGAGCGCAGGGCGAGGCTGCTGCACCTCAACTTCCAGGCTTTGTGAGCGCGCTCGGACCTCCTTGCCGTAGCTGTCTCTCTCTGTTGTACCACTCGGTCTTTCTCACTCTTCTACGACGACAACGAGTGCGAGGAAAGCGACGAGACGCAGTGTTACAGGCGACAAAGGGGAGAGGCAAGCGAGAAGGACGAAGAGACTGAGGACGACCGGCGGGGAGGACCAGGAGGGCGAGCGTGCGTATGGGACAGGGTATGCACAGGAGCGTGAGGCGAGGCGAGGCGAGACAGGCGTGTATACTGTGTGTGCGGGAGGCGAGGCGGAACGAGAACGAGAACGAGGCGAGGCGAGGCGAGAGAGAGAGAGAGAGGGAGAGGAAGATGTCGGTGGAGGACCGCGGCCTTCACTTGGCCGCCTGCGCCGCCTTCTCGCGCGCCTCCTTCTTGGTCTTCGAGACGAGCTTGGCGTAGCGCAGGCCTGTGCGAAGGAGGAAGGCAGGAAGGCGAGTGAGCGCGCGCCCGGGCGAGGAGAGAGGGAGAGAGCGAGGACGGACCGCAGGCGTTGCACAGGCTCTTGGGGCCGTCGGGACCCTTGCGCCATTCGGGCGACTCGACCGTACCGCTGCAGGGCAATGAGAACTAGGTCAGGACGGGCGAGGAGAGAGAGAGAGAGAGAGGGCGAGAGGGAAGAGAGCGCACCAGTCGCGGCAGACAAACTCGCCCTCCTCGACGCGCGCCTTCTGCAGAGCGACAAAGAGCGCCCGAGTCAGCCTCGCTCGAACAGGTCCATCATGCTCGAAAGAGAGAGAGCGAGCGCACCTTTTTCTTCTTCTCGCCCGTGCCGTCGCCCTTGGTGCCGTTGGCCGAAATGCCGATCCCGAGCGCGCCGTACGTGTTGCTCGTCGAGGGGATGAGCGTCTGGGTCTGGACGAGGCCCGTCGACGGGTCGATGACGGTGCGCGCGCCGGCGTCGAACGAGTCGGCGCGGTACATGCCCGGCTGGCCGTAGGGGAAGCCTGCGCGCAAGAGGAGGGGCCGAGTCAGCGGGCGGCTCCTCGCGCTCGAGCTGGAGAGGTAGAGGAGGAACACGACGACGCACCGCCGCTCGAGCCATCGCCCTCGACCTCCTTGTACATGGCGAGGAGCTCTTGCCGCAGGCGCTCGTTCTCGAACTTGAGCTCGAGGAACGAATCGAGCATGGCCTGGTTCTTGCTCGGGTACGGGCGCGCCATGGCGAAGAAGGCCTTGGCCGGTCGGTCGCGCGCGAGGACCTGGGGCGCGGGCGCCTCGGTGTTGCCTGCGACGCGCGCGCCGCTGCCCTCGTAGTACGGGTGGCCCGTCACCTCGAACAGGACGTAGCGCACGTCGTCGTTGCCCGACGTGTCCTTGGCCTTGAAGCGGTAGTAGAGCGTGAGCGTGTCGCCCGTGCGACACGACAGGTCAAAGTCGCGGCGGAACGACTGGACGTCGTCGGGGTGGATGTAGTCGAAGATGCTCTGGGTGAACAGCTCCTCGGGCGAGTAGCCGACGAGCTCTTGCGCCGACGTCGACGCAAAGATGAAGTTGCCCTCGGGCGACAAGACGTGCATGAAGTCCTGCAGGAGAATGCATCAGCTTTGGCTCAAGGTTGCGAGGACGAGGACGAGGACGACGAGGGAGAGGGAGGCGCACCTGGAGTTCCTCGAGGAGGTGCTCGCTCCAGTTCTTGCGCGTCGTGAACAAGCTCGTGGTCGAACTCGCCTTGACGTTGTGCACTGCGCCTTCTGGCCGCTGGTAGGGCGCGGCGGGATGGCGAGTCGCGGCGCCGGAGCCTTGGCCTGCGGCGGAGCTCGACCCGGCGGCGGCGTTGCCGGCGGTGCTGTAGGACGTGTCGCGGCGGTGCTGAGCTGCTGTGCGGCTCGGGCCGGCGGTCGAGTCTGCAGGAGGGGCGGCGGGTGAGCGAGCTGGCTTCATCTCCGGCGGACGAGTGGAGGCGGGCGGGGAGACGCACCGCGAGGCTGGCCGAGCGAGTCTGCGAGCTGCTGCTGCGGGTAGGCGTGCTGCTGCTGCTGCTGCTGGCCGTAGTAGGACGGCATGCCCTGGTTGGCGGTGAAGGCGGTCGAGGTCGAGGGCGATCCCTGAGGGAAGAAGGCGGCGTGCTGCTGAGGCGGAGGCGCGTACTGCTGCTGCTGCTGGTACTGCTGCTGCTGCTGCTGTGGTACCTGCTGGCCACCAGGAGCGTAGCCCTGCATCCTTGCACCACACAGGGGCGGAGTGCGGGCCAAGGCGAGCTCTCCCTGTGCGGCCTCGACCGGTCGACCTCGCCAGATCGAGCGAGCCCTCGCCTTCTCGCTCCTCCTCTCCCCGGCCACTGCGAGTCCCCTCTCTGCAATCAAGCATAGCCGTGCTCTGAAACACCCGACTCGACAACTGCAACGTCACCAGCTACAACACCGACGAACCGAGAGAGAGAGAGAGATAAACCGAGAGGGAGGGGATCGAGCGCCAGACGACGACGACGACGACTGGGTATCTTTGCCGGTGCAGGTTGCGAGGGGAATGTGAACGAGTGACGATGATCAGAAGCAGGCGACTGTGAGGGAGCAAGGACAGACCGTGTCAGCGACAGCTCGAAGAGAGAGAGAGAGAAGGAGAGCGACGAGGAGACGGCGACGCACACTTGCTCTTGCGCTTGTTGACCTCGGCCATGCGCGCCTCGAGGTCCAGCCTCGCGCGCTCGGCCCGCTGCTCGCGCGTGCGCTGCTCCTGCAGCCGCTCCTCCATGTCGATGACGCTCTGGCGGTACCCCTCGCTCGCCGAGTGGTTGTCCTGCGCCTCGAGCCGCAGCCGGTCCGCCTCGTCCTTGAGCTGGTCCCGCTCGCGCGCGTACTCGTTCGACTGGAGCCGCGCCTTGCGCAGGTTGCGCTCCGAGTCGTTGAGCGCCGACTCGAGCGTGTTGACGAGGTCGACCTGCGACTGGTACTCGGCGTCGCGCTGCGCGAGCCGCTGCTTGAGCCGTTCGTGCTGCTCCCGCAGCGCGCGCGCCGCCTCGAGCGTCGCCTGCGAGTCGCGCACGCTTGGCGTCGCCGCCGCCGACGGCTCGGGCCCGAGCGAGCCGCGCCGGTGCTCGGGCGACGTCGACGCCGTCACGGACGAGTTGGACGTCCGCCGACCGATCGTCCTGCTCGGCGACTCTTGCGGGAGCGGCGGGAGGGGTGCGGTAGGGTGCGGCGCAGGAGGAGGAGGGACCGAGGGCGGAGGGGTGGGCGGTGGCGCCTTGAGGCTGAAGGTCGAGCCATTGCTGAGGAACCGCTCGCTGCGCAAGGGCGGCGACGTCGCGCGGTCGAGCTCGCCCGTCGGCGACTTGGTGCGGCTCGACAGCGCTGTGAAGGCGTCGATGGGCGACGACATGGCGCCGACCGGCGGCGACTGAGCCCGGATGCCGAGACCGAGAGGAGCCGCCGACGCCGACGAGAGCGACATGCGCGCGAGCTTGGTCGAGAGCCCGTCGCGCTCCTGCCGCGCCTGAGCGAGGGCGGCGTCGAGACGAGAGGCGGCAGCGCGGGCTTGCTCGACGGCGGCGTGTCGCTCGTGCTCGTCCTGCGCCTGCTCGAGCGACGCCAGCGCCGCGAGCGTCTCTTGCAGGTCGCCCGACGACGACGCCGCAAGTGGAGGAACGTGCTGCTGGACCTTGAGCGTCTGGCGGAGCGAGTTGACCTCCTTGGCGTGGTCGGCGACAAAGTTGGCGTGCTGCGCGGCGAGGTTGTCGAGGCGCTGCGACAGGCCGTCGCGCTCGGCGCCGACGCTCGACAGGTTCTCCTTGGCCGAGACGAGCTCGTCGCGAGCGGCCGACAGGGCCGCCTCGAGCGAACCGTGCGCCGCCTTGAGCGCGTCGCGCTCGGCCTCGAGAGCGACGACCGCGTCTCGGTCCTGGGTCGAGGCCTGCTCGACGACAGCGGCGTGCTCGGCGCGGACCGAGTCGAGCGTGCGCGTGTGCTCGTCGCGGAGCGCGTCGAACGCCGGAGCGTGCTCGTCGCGCAGCGAGTCGACAGCTGCGGCGTGCTCGCTGCGGAGCTTGTCGACCGTCGAGGCGTGCTCGGCCGACAAGGCAGCTCGGACCTCGTCGAGGGCGGCGGCGTGGCGCTGCTGCGCTGCGTCGAGCGAGCGGTCGCGCTCGGCTCGCAGCGACGCCGCGGCTGACTCGGCCGCCTCGAGCTCCTCGGCGTGTCGCGCCTGCAGAGCGGCGTACTCGCTCGCGGCCGCCGCCCGCACTTGCTCAACGGCCTCGACGTGCTGCTGCTTGAGCGCCTCGGTCGCCTGCTCGTGCTCGGCGACGAGCCTCGCTCGCTCGTCGTGGACCGTCGCCTCGAGCTTGTCGGCGTGCAGCTTCTCGAGCGCCGAGAAGGCGGCGACGTGCTCGGCGTGACGCTGCTCGAGGGCGGCGGCGCGGTCGCGATGAAGTAGGTCGAGTGCATCGGCGTGCTCTTGCTGCATGGTGGCGAGGAGGGACCCGTGCTCGGCGGCGAGGGACGATCGAAGCTGGTCTGTCGACGAGGCGTGGACCTGCAGGGTCACCGGCGTCAGCTGGGCATCCTCTTGAGCGGAGAGAAGAGGAAGGACAGAGAGAGAGAGAGAGAGGGACGCACCTGCTGAAGCTCGGCGATCACCTTCTCGTGCTTGTCCGAGAGGGCGGCCAAGGCCTCCTCCCGCTCCTCGACGAGGCTCGTGCGCAACGCCGACAGCTCCTCCTCGTAATTGCCCTTGAGCGCACCCAGCTCGACCTGCGCCTGCTCAACCGCCTCGGCCCGTGCCCGCTCGACCGTCTCGGCGTGCTCGCGCTCAAGCGCCTCGAGCGCCTCGCCGTGACGGGCAGCGAGGCTCGACAGCGCGAGCTCGACCTCCTCGGCGCCGCCGCTCGCTCGCACAGCGAGGTCCTGGGCGTGCGAGCTGCGCAGCGCCTCGAGCTCGGCGACGTGTGCGGCGACGAGCTCGGCGCGCAGCCGCGCAGCGTCCTCCGCCGCCGCGGACGACGCGGCTGCGAGCGCTGCATCGTGTGCGGCGCGCAGAGCGACGAGCTCGCCGGCGTGATCGGCTGCGCTCTCGTCGAGCGCTGCTGCGTGCTCGGCGCGGGCGCGGTCGAGTGCAGCGGTCGACTCGGCGGTCGAGGCGTGCAGCTCGTCGAGCTCGACCGCATGGGTCGCTCCTCGCTCCTCGAGAGCAGTCGCGTGCTCAGCTCGAAGGCGGTCGAGCTCGGCCGTCGAGGCCGAGGCGAGCGAGGCGCGCAGGGCGTCGAACTCGGCGGCGTGAGCGGCGGCAACGTTGGCGCGCTCTCGCTCGGCCGCCTCGGTCGCGCCGGACGACGCCTGCTCGAGAGCCGCCTTGTGCGACGCGCGCAGAGCCGCGACTTTGGCGGCGCCGGCGGTCGAACGCTCGTCGAGCGTGACGGCGTGCTCGGAGCGCAGGCGGTCGAGCTTCAGCGCAGACGCCTCGGCGAGCGACGAGCGGACCGCCTCCTCGCGCTCGAGTGCTGCTCGTTCGAGAGCGAGGACGTGCTCCGCGCGCATGGTGTCGAGCGCAGTCGAGTGCTCGGCCCGCAGGCTGTCGATGGCGAGCGAGTGGTCGGCGAGGGTCGACTCGAGGGCGCGTTGGTGCTCTGCAGGACACAGGTCGTCGGCATCAGCAAGCGCTCATCGAGCAGCCAATTTCGGGTAGAGAATGGAGAGACGCACCGGCTGCGCCGTCCATGAGTGCCGCCTTGACCTGGCCGAGCTCCTCCTCGTGCGCGCTCCTCGCCGCCGCCAGCTCGGCCGCCCTGGCCCTCGCGTCCTCCCTTAAACGCTCCATCTCGACGTCGAGAGCTGCTCGAGGTGGCCGCTCATCGAGCTCGCGCCGAAGCTGCTCGATCTCGGCCGACGTGTTCTCGACCTGCGTCTTGGACAGGACGACGAGCTCGTCGTGCTGCCGCCGCAGCTGGGCGAGCTCGCCCTCGAGCGCGTCGACGGCGTCTCGGTGCGCCGCCTCCTTCTGCGCCATCGAGCGCATGAGGTCGTCGAGGCGAGAGGCTGCGACGGCGTCGTCGTCGGGCGCAGTCGAAAGGCCGAGGCCGACCGTCGCCGGGTCGGCGCCGCCGACCGACGCTCGCAGCGCGTCGAAGTGCGAGCGCGTGTGCGGCGAGAGGAGGAGGTCGGCGTCGGTCGAGGCGTGGCGAAGGGGAGGAGTCGCGGGGCGCTCGGTGATGATGGGGAAGGAGGGGAACGAGCGGTCGCCCGAGGGTGAGGGCGCGACCGAGGCGAAGGGCGAGCGGAGGTGCTGGACGGCCGACTCGAGGTCCGAGATCTCGGCGTCGCGCTGGTCGAGCGCCGCCTGGAGCTTGAGCACCTCGCTCTTCATCTGCTCATAGCTCCGATCGCCGACGCCGTTGCTCGTCGACGAGTTCGACGACGGGGCGAAGAAGCTCTCGCGTCGCGAGTGCGAGCTCGGCGAGGGCGACCTGGGTTGGGGAATCGTCGGGCAGGAGGTTTGCGATGACGCCGCCGAGGACAGCTCCTGCGAGAGTGAAGCCGAGCGCAAGTGCGCAGGCGACCCAGCTCCCTGTCCGCGGCCGAGAAAAGACAGCCGGTGCTGCGGCGACAACGGCATGCTCCTGCGCGCGTGCGGCGTGCGCGGGCCCGTCGCGCGGTGCGCGGCGGGCGAGCCGTTCTTGCCGCCGTGGAGCGCCGAAGTGGCGAGCTCCTCGACCTCGTCGTCGTCCTCGTCGTCGTGCTCGCCGCCTCGTCGGGCGCCGCCGAAGCGCGTCGCCGAGGGCGACAAGCCGGCGTCGCTCAGGTCGGACGCCGACGCCTGCGACCGCAGGAGACGGGCCTCCTGGACCTGCGCGTTGAGGTCGTCGATCTCGCGCAGCGACTCGGCGTACTTGGCCTTGGCCGAGTCGAGCTCGCTCGTCGTCTCGTCGTGGGCGTGCTGGAGCTGGGCGACGTGCTTGCGGAGCGCGTCGACGACGGCGGCCTGCTCGTCGGCCGCGGACGCTGCGACGGTGACGGTGTCGAGGTCGGGCGGGGCGAGCGAGGAAGCGTCGCTCGCGCGCATGGCGGGCGTGCGAGGCGGCGTCGCGACGAGGTTGCGGGCTTGGCCGTTCTCGAGCGTGCGGACCCGGCTCTCGAGCTCCTCCTTGAGCGCCTTCTCGTCCTGGGCGAGCTTGTGCAGCCGCGCCGCCTCGTCGGCCGCCGTGCCGGCCTGGACCTTGACGGCGTCGAGCTCGCGCTCGAGGTCGAGCAGGCGGCGGTCCTTGTCGTCGATCTCGGCGAGGAGCTGCTTGCTGTCGGTCGAGTTGTCGAGGAGCTGCACTCGGGCCTCGAGGTCGCGGTGCGACTCCTCGCGGCGGGCGACGTCGCGCTCGAGAACCTCGATCTGGCGCCGCAGGGCGGCGTTGCCCTCCTCGGCCGAGGCGAGCCGCCCTTCGAGCTCCTGGACGTGTAGCTCGGTCGCCGCCGCCTGCTCGCGGTTGCGCGCGAGCTCCTTGCGCAGGGCGCCGACGGCGGCGCCGTGCGACTCGTCGGCGTCGTCGACGTCGCGCAGGCGCGCCTCGAGGTCGCGCACGTACGCCTCGGTCGTCTCCTCGCGCTCCGAGAGCTTGGCGACGCGCAGGCGCAGCTCGTCGACGAGCGCGAGGTTGGCCTCGTTGGCGTGCTGCTCCTCGCCGATGCGGGCTTCGAGCTCGCGCATCTCCTCGTCCGAGTGGCCGAGCGCGGCTCGGGCGAGCGCGAGCTGGCTCTCGAGCGCCGACAGCGAGCGCTCGTACTCCTCGACGATGGGCTCGACGGCGGCGGCGAACTGGTCGCGCGAGAGCGGCGTCGTCGCGGTCGGGGTTGTCGGGCTGCCCGGCGCGGCGGCCTGGGCGACGGCGAGCTCGGCGGTGAGGTGCGCGATCTTCTGCTGCAGCTCGGCTTCTGCTGGCGCCGACGACAGGTCGAGGCTGCGACGGGCGAGGGCGGCGCCGTCGCCGTCCTTGATGGCCGAGAGCTCGCCGCGCAGCTTGACGATCGTGCGCTGGAGGTACTCGATGTCGTCCCAGCCCTGCTCGACCTCGTTGAGCTCGGCACGGTTCTTGATGTTGCGCGCGCGGTTGGCGTACCGGAGCGTGTTGAGCGTCTCGGCGAGGTTGAGCTCGACCGGGCTGACGCAGGCGACCATCATCGTGCGCGCGTTGCCGCCGAGCGAGTCTTGCAGGAGGCGCGTGAGCTTCGAGTCGCGGTACGGGACGTGAGTCGCCTTCTTGGACGGGTCGCCGAGCGCGCTGATGACGTTGCCGAGCGCCGACAAGCCGGCGTTGATCGAGATGCCCTCCTGCAGGCGGTCGAAGACAGGGTCAGCGATACCGAGCAAGGGCGAGGTCGTCGGAGCAAAAGCACACGGAGAGAGGGGGACGCACCTTGGCCCGGTCTCCTGCTGCCGCCGTCCTCTTCAAGCGCTCCGAGCCGGCGAGGTCGACAAAGTGCAGCTTGGACGTCGACACGGTCCACGTGCCGTCGGCGTCGTCGCTCGACGCTGCGCTCGGCGTGCTCGGACGGCCGAGCGAGCTCGTCGGGCGCAGGCCGAACCTGCTCGCGGGGCGGTCGCCGGTGGGCGTGCCGGCGCGGCCGGGCGGCGCGGGGCTCGACATGCGCGGGAGGGCCGACATGCGGCGGCTCTGGGGCGAAGAAGGGGTCGTCGGGGCCGAGGGAGGAGGGCCGGTGCCGGACCACTTGCGGCGGGTGACGGTGAGCGAGAAGATGGCGTGCGAGCGGGAGCTCTGGGCGTTCATGTCGGTCGTGCCCGTCTGGCGGAGCGTCGAGCCCTGCGCGAGGAGGTCCATGACCTGGGCGGCGCTCGAGACCTTGACCTCGCGGATGCCCTGCAAGAGGATCTGGCCGCCCTTGTCCTCGCGGATCTGCACCGTTGGCCGGACGTCGGCGCCGCCGCCGAGGAGGTCGATGAGGTCCTCGTTGTAGATCTCGAGGTACGAGACCTTGGCGTCGAACGAGAAGCCGCCGCGCGAGTCGCGCTGGAGGACCGACAGGCGGTCGAAGATCTCGGCGACGGCGCGAGGCGTGAGGCCCTGTCGGTCCGGGTCGGTCGACGCGCCGTCGATGTCGGTGCCCATCGTGTAGCTCTTGCCCGAGCTGCTCATGCCGTAGGCGAGGAGCGTCGTGTTGTAGCCGTCGAGGAACGAGGCGACGAGAGGCTGCGCCGCCTCGTAGACGGCGACCTGGCCCTCGTCGGGCGCGACGACGCGGTCGTACGTGAACGTCTGCTTGGCGGCTTTTCCGGTACTCGCTGCGGCCGACGAGGAGGTGCCGCCTGCGCCGGGTCCGGGGTTGTCGGCCTGGAGGCTGGTGGTGCCGAGTGGTTGAACGGCGATGCGCTGGAAGCGAGCCGGGAGGTTGGCGATGCCGTCGGCGGCGGCGCTAGGTCGGATGCGGACCACTGCGGGGTCGTAGCTCGTGTCAGCGCTCCGTGTGGTCGGGCTCAGGAGGTGCGAGGTCGAGCCGGGAGAGGGAGGCCGGGAGAGGAGAGGCGAGCGAGGACTGACCGACTTTGACGGCCATGGTGCTCGCATGCTGGCCCGCTGAGGGCAGCATCGACTCGCGGCGAGCGCCGTTCGGTGCGCCGACCATGGCGGGGTGCGCGCTGGTCGAAGTCGCGGGGAGATGAGGACGAGGCGGCGCGGGAGGGGGACAAGGGGCTGAGTTGCGGGGCCGCTGGCGGTTGGGGCCGGTAGAGCGTGCTGCTGAGGGCGCTGTGAGCTCTCGTCCAGCGAGAACGGAGTGGCGAGTCCGAGAGCAAGAGCCCTCGAGCGGACCGTGTCGAGCGATGAGAAGCGAGTCCGGACTCGGGCTCGCGCTCGCTCTCGTCAGCCTTGGGCAGGCTGTGCTTTGCAGAGACAGCTCTGTGACTTGTATACTACAGCTTGCACGCAGCAGCGCGACCCGCGCTGTCGAAGCTCTCACCTCTCCTCGCCTCCTCGCCGCTGTGCGCCAACTTCCCCTTTGTGCTCGCTCAGCTTTGGCTCGACGCTCTCGACGACTCGCACATGACAAGCAGGAACGAGCCTTGCACGGAGCCGACCAAGTCGTACCGCCACTCGGCCCTTCCCTCGCCCTTCCCTCGCCCTTCTCCTGCCTGCACCGCGCGTCCCTCTTCTCGACCATCGCCGCCGCCGGCGTCACGACGTCGTCGAGCTACTCGCGGGCGTGCTCCGAGTCGTCGGGCGCGGCGCGGTCGCGCGACGTCGGCCTCGCCGACGTGGAGCGGCGAAGGTCCGTGCGCTCGGCCGGGTCGGCGGGCGGCGAGACGGGCGACGACGGCGAGCCATTGCGAGGCGAGAAGAGTGGCGCGGGGACGAGGTCGTCGCCGAGCGAGCTGACGCGCGCGTGGCTGCGGCCGTGCTGCAGCTGAAGGCGGTGGCGGCGGCGCTCCTCGTCGCGCTCGGACGACGGCTGCGTGTCGTGCCGAGGACGGCGCCCGAACAGGCCGTGCCCGCCCGCAGCGCTCGTGCGCGGGCTCTCGTACGGCACCTCGTCCTCGCCGAGCGCGCCCGACATCATGTGCTCGGCCGACGCGGGCGACGTCGAGCTGCGGCGCCGGCGGACCGGCGAGCGGGTAGTCGGTCGGGCCGAGGTGCGACGGGCGGGCGACTCGGCGCTCTGCTCCTGCTTCTGGTGAGGCGGAGAGACGTGCGAACGGGCCCTCTTGGCCTCGGCTTGGTCACTGACCCATTGGGCGCGCGCGATGCGGGTGTCCTCGATCGTCTTGTTCTTGCCGTCGTAGCCGTCGCGCTCGTTGACGAAGGCGCGAGCGACGATGCAGATCGGCGTGAGGAGACCCTGCAAGCGTCGTGAGAAAAGTCAGGGCGAGCTCAGGAGGGAGAGAGACTCGCACGAGCGGGACGCACGACAGCTCCTGCGACTTGCTCTGCGTCGGCGAGAGCGAGCAGGCCATCAATACGTGCATACGAGCTGCACACAGAAAGAGAGCGAGAAAGGGAGCGCACCGTACGGCCAGGGGTTGAGCCCCGGGAGGATGAAGTCGTTGCCGGCCTTGACGTAGATGACGGCATACGGGCAGGCCCACATGAGGTATACTGCGAAGGCTGACGAGTGCGAACAGCGTCAGCAAGTCGGGGTGCGAACAGCGTCAGCAAGTCGTCGAAGGGGTCCGAGCGCTCGCGGAGGAGGACGCACAGATGCTCCAGCGGAACGTCTCCTTGCGCCTCTTCTGCAGCCAGTAGCGGTCGCGAGGCATGACGTAGTTGCGCAGGGTCGAGAGGTGGAAGAGCGCACACGAGGCGGCGATGAACCTGCAGGGACGAGCCTGGGTCAGGTCGAACTCGCTCGAGAGCCGGGCTGCCGTCGCGAGGTACGAAAGGGACGCACATCTCGAGGCCGTCGACGAGGCGCTTGCGCTTGCGGAACTTGACGTCCATGGCCTTGTACAAGCAGAACCAGAAGAGGAGCGCGATGACGAGCATGACGCCGGCAAAGATGCCCATGGCGAGGCGCCACTGGTTGAGGCCGTACTTCTCGATGCAGGACGACTGCCACGTGTTGTCGATGAAGCCTGCGGGAGATGTCTCGAGTCAGCGAGGCGAGCCTGCAGAAGGTGGAGCGAGACGCTGATGAGGAGGACGCACCGAAGACGCCGATGAACGTGCCGGCGTAGACGAGGATGTGGACGAGCGTCGCCCAGAGGACGGTGCGAGCGAGGTACTGGTTGAGCTGGCGGTACGTGCTCGGGTCGGCCGACTCGACGGAGGGCGAGCGGCGATGCGCTCTCGGGCGGTGGTGCGAGTCCTGCGAGCGAGGCGCTGCTTCAGCACGAGCCCGACTTGGGGCGAGCAGAGGTCGAAGAGGACGCACCCGCTTCTTCAAAGCCTTGCTTAGCGAGTGCGCAGAGTGCGATCGGCGGTCGGCGGGCGACTCGAGCAGCTCGGAGGGGATAGGCGCCTCGGCGATGAGCGGCATCTGGCCGTACGAGAGCTTGACGGCGGCAACAGTCGACAGGTTGTGCTGCGGAGGGAAAGAACCTCGTCAGGAGAGCACGTAGAGGAGGAGAAGGAGACAGGAGGAGGTCGAGCTGACCATGTACTTCAGGCGCGAGAGAGAGCAGGCGACGATGATGGGCACGACCGAGCACGCCGAGAGCGGGACCATGCAGTAGTGCCAGAGGCTCATGCGGTTCTTGCCCTGCACAGCACGTCCAGGGGAGTCAGCCTTGGCCCGGGGCGAGCGACAACGAGGGCGAGCGAGCACGAGAGCGTGAGAGAAGGAGACGGACCTGGAAAGCGCGGTCGACGAGCGAGATGACGGCGAAGTCGGTCCCGAGCATCTGAAAGAACAGCGTGTAGGGCGTTTCCGACCTGAAGCGCAGGGCGAACACCATGTTGAGGAGCGTGCCGAGGATGTTGGCGAGGATGGTACCCGGTCCCGAGATCGGCACGACGTTGCAGAGACCTGTATGAGGCGTGGGGTCCTGTCAGAGCCGGATGCGAGAGGGAGAGAGGGGGGAGCGGAAGGGAGGGGGGAAAGGTAGAGGGAGAGAGAGCGGGAGAGAGGGAGAGGGAGAGAGAGAGGGAGAGGAGAGGGACGCACCGCAGCAAGTCTCGGCAGCCGTGCTGCAGTACTGGTTCTGTAGGACGTGCGAGGTCGTCAGCTCCTCGGCTCTGCAGACAGCACACGCAGGGTCGAGCCGCACGACGTCGAGACCGCCCGAACAGGCCGTGTCGAAAGCCTGCGAGGAGGTGAGGGGGAGGGTCAGCGTCGCAGTCTCGCAGGACAGAGTAGGGAGGGACGCACCTGTTGCGCAGCCCACATCTCTGAGCCTCGAGCAAGCAGTGCACAGCGCAGAGAAGCGAGAGCCAGCCAGCGGTGGTCATTCAGCGGGGCCCGGCCTCCGAACAGGGCTCGGGGTGCTCGCACCGTCCGGCGGACAGGAGCACGCGGAGTCTCCGGTGCAGAGCTTCGGGGCCTCGCGACCAAGAGCCGGCGCCGCCCGCGGTGCTCGTGAGGAGACGGAGCGGAGGAGGGCGAGGAGCTCGACGACGACGTCGCGCGCGCGGCATGTGACCGTGAGAGCAGCTTGGCGGCTAGGTTGAGGGCTGTGCTGTAGCTGGACCGGGCTGCGGCGACGACAGAGGGCGAGGCGAGCTCCTCGACCTCCTCATCGTCTCGCTGCGACGCTCGCTCGGTCGCTCGTTCGCAGCAGGGAAGAAGTCGGTACTGCTCTTTTTCGTCGTCATGTGCACATGGGGAGAATAGCTACAGCTGTTCGGCGGATTCCCCAGCCGCTCGTGGCGCCCAGCTCACCTGCTCGCCCTGCCCTCGTCCTCTCTCCTCCTCGACCGCCCGCGGTGCTCCTCTGCCGACTCCTCCTCCGCCCTCGACGGCTTACTCTTCTTGCTCTGCCGCACGTGCGGCGACGGCGACGGCGCCCAGGCAACCTTGCGCCGCTTCGACTCGGGGCTCGGCGGCGAGAGGTGGCTCGGGAGGAGAGGCGGCAGGGCGGTGAGGTCGGGGTCGTGGTGCGAGCGGTAGAGCCAGTGCTCGGGCTCGGCGACGGTGGAGGAAGGGAGCTCGTGGTGGCGCCGAGAGGGGGAGGGGGAGGGAGAGGGCGAGTCGTCGTCGAGGGGCCCGTGCGACGGGCGGCGGCGGCGAGACGACGACGACGTCGACGAGCGGCGCGCGCGAGAGGACGGGACGACGAGGTCCTCCTCGAGGCCGCCGTCGTGCTGGACGGCCGACGTGTGACGGTGAGAGGAAGCGGGCGAGTACCGGCCGTCGTCGAGGTCGTCGGCGAGGTGCGAGCGGCGCTTGACGAGGTTGTGGCTGCTGCGGCGCGACGACGAGCCGACCTTGGAGAAGTCGACGTCGAACGAGCCCGTCTTGATCGAGGCGTGCTGAGGAGGATGGAGCCGCTCTTGACGCAGCCGCTCCTGCTCCTGCTCGTACTTCCAGGTCGTGTGGGCGCCCTTGATCGCCTCGGCGGTCGTCTTGTCGGCGTTCGCCCAGCCGTCGAGGTTGTCGAAGGCGGCACGGGCGTCGACGAGGAGCGGGATGAAAACGTTCTGCAGAGCGAGGGAGGAGGCCGAGTCAGCGTCGAGCTCGAGACGAGGAGGAGCAGGGTCGAGGGAGAGGACGCACGGCGAGGGCGTTGACCTGGCCCCAGTCGAACGGGTTGTCTGTTCGAGAGGAGCGTCAGGAGGTGTCGGCGAGGAGCAGATCGAGAGCGAGGTCGAGAGGCCGTACCGCCGAGGAGGAGGAACTGCTGGAGCATCTGCACGGACGAGGCGAGAGTCAGCACGCTCGAGCGCAGAGCGACGCCGAAAGGAGGGAGAAGGAGCGGACCAAGATGTAGACCGAGACGTAGACGCCGACCCAGACGAAGAAGATGACGCCGCAGATGCTCCACCGCACGACCTCGCGAGGCCTGCCCCATCCCTCGCGCGACGGATCGACGGCCTTGATGAAGGCGGGCCAGTGCGTGAGGGAAGCCATGCTGCGAGCGAGGTGCAGGTCGTCAGCGAGAGGCTCTCGCGGAAGTCAGGCGCAAGGGAGGAAGGGCG
>Ga0308169_10001309_pt1 | contig 29556 bp, 32 predicted proteins | sample PhyBR1_2_FD_202139 | JGI IMG/M metagenome (GOLD analysis project Ga0308169, IMG submission 202139) | Phyllosphere microbial communities from UC Gill Tract Community Farm, Albany, California, United States - DLSLSB.R1 | ecosystem: Host-associated > Plants > Phyllosphere > Unclassified | place...
CGCCCGTGTTCGGTGTCGCCGGCGATGCCGACAAGGTGAACCCTGACGCGACGGAGCAGCGCCTCGACGTGATCATGAATTCCGCACAGTCCGCGATGACGCAGAACGAGGCGGGCGAGCTCGAGGCGGCTCTCGGCGGCACCTACTGGGTTGCCGACTGGGACCTTGCCGGCCCGTTCGATCACGTCTTCTACCGGAGTGTGGACGCGGACGCCGCCGTGCCGACGTTCCGTGGTGGACAGCTCGTCGAGGTATCGTTCTGGACTCGCATCGACGACGACCGGAAGGTGTTCCGGCACATCGAGCACCACGAGCCCGGCGCGATCATCCACGCCCTGTACGTGTCCGACGACCAGGAGCGGATCGGGGTACGGGTCCCGCTGACGATGCGCCCCGAGACCGCCCACCTCGCCGAGCTTGCCGGCGCCGTGTCCGACGGTATGCAGACGATCATCCCGACGCATATCGACCGGCTCACGGCCGTGTACGAGCCGAACATCCGCAAGCCGCGGAAGCTGCGCCGCAAGGGCCAGTTCTCCGCCTGGGGCCGCTCCGACTTCGAAGGCGTCGAGCCGCTCCTGAACGGGTTCGATGAGGTCTGGTCGTCATGGATGCGGGACCTGAAGGTCGGACGTGCCCGCATCTTCGTCCCCGAGGCGATGATCCAGTCCAACGGCCGCGGCCAGGGCGGGTTCTTCGACGCGGAACGGGAGGTGTACGCGCTGCTGAACGCTCTCCCGAACAAGGACGGGAAGAACATCGAGGCGCAGCAGTTCGCGATCCGTGTCGATGAGCACGAGCGCACTGCGTTCAACCTGAAGAAGGAGATCCTCCAGGCGACCGGCTACTCGCTGTCGTCATATGGCGAGCACTCGAACGACGTCGCCGTGACGGCGACCGAGGTCACCGATCGCCGCTCGGACACGGAACGCACCCGCGACAAGAAGATCCGGTACGCGTCGCTGGCGCGCACACGCATCGCATCGATCTGTCTCGAGCTCGACGGGATCATCTTCCGCGGCAAGGGCGGCCGTCCCGGCGTGGACGTGGTCGCCGAGTTCCCGGCGGTGTCGCAGATCGACCCGGAGAAGGAAGTCCGGATCGTGTCCCTGTTGGATGCGGCGTCCGCGATCTCCACGGAGACGAAGGTGCGCCGCGCGAATCCTGATCGGGATGACGTGTGGATCGGTGAAGAGGTGGCCCGGATCCAGCAGGAGAAGGGGCTCACGGCGCCTGACCCGGCAACGTTCACCGGTTGACGACGATCCAGATCACGTCTTCGCGCTCATCACCATGGCTGTCCTGCCACATCACGTTCGCCATCGGGTTGTCGAGGAAGGGCATGAAGTTGAAGCTCGTCCGAACTCGCCGGGCAGGGAATGAGAGAGACGCGCCGTCCTTCAGAGCGATCGGGTATTCGGGTGGCTCCCAGTCGAAGTACGCGCTGGCGGCCATCATGATCATCTCCACGACCGCATCCTCGCCCGTCTGATTGCGGAGCATCCAGGTTCGGGGTGTCGGCGCGGGAAGCATCACCCACCCTCGATGCTCCTCTGGCTGCAAGGGCCGGCCTTCCCCGTCGTCGTCATCGGAATCCGTCGCCCGTTCCACAGCGTCGGCGACCTCGGCATCGATCCGAGCCCGAGTGGTAACCCTCACCGAAGCGATGAATCGTCCCGCGCCCTGAAGAGCGCTGACGATTCGGGACATGGCCTTCTTGCCCCACGGAGTGAGGGCCGCGCCGATCGCGCCGATAGCAGCGACGACGACGCCAACGGCTACTTGTCCTCCGAACTCGGCCCACCAGGTGCTGCTCACCCGATCACCGTATCGGTCCCACTTCTCGGCGCGATGCCGGGCAGGCCCCGTGACGGGGCTTCACAGGAAAGGCGAGGCCATGGCCCGCGAACAGATCACCCACAACCGCATCATCGACCGGGCTCTGCCGGCGCCGGAGTACGCGCCCGGGCACCCCGGGCAGCTCATCGAGGCGATCGCGCACGTCGAGGTCCCGCGCCGGAACGTGCACGTCCAGTGGAACCGTGTCGGCTCCCAGGATGCTGCGGGGCTCGAGACGGGCTGGCTGCAGCTTGGCATCGACCTCACCGTCGCCGAGATCCGGGACCTGCTGGAGTACGCCGAGGATGAGGCTGCGCGCACGGTCGCCACGAACGCGCACATCGGCGAGTACGCCACCGAGCAGCACCAGGTGCGTGTCTGGTCCGACGTGCTGTCCCGCCCCGAGGTCAACAAGGCGGTCAATGCGCTCCGGCGGGGCCGCGATATCGCCTACGGGAAGGACGCGTGATGACCGAGTCCGCGCACCAGTTCCCCGCCGTGCATGCCGCGCTTGGCATCGACCTGAGCGAGCTCGGCTGCATCATGGCCGATGTCGAGCCGATCGAGGTCACGGACTACGCCCGAGACGCCGGTCTGGACCCTGACCGCGACCTCTACTCCCTGCGAGGGGTGGACCCATCGCGGTGGTGGATCGACGGTGCTGTCGCAGAGCGCGGCGCCCACATCACGCTGCTCTACGGGCTCATGCAGCCGGGCCCCGTGTGGCGGGAGCATGTCGATGCGCTCCTCACCGACGTCGACCTCTCCGCCGTGACCGTCGACCACGTCGGCGTCTTCGACTCGCCGTACCCCGACGACCCGTACAAGTGCATCGTCGCGCATCTGGCCCTCACCCCGGAGCTGGCAAAGGCGCACGCGCGCCTGTCGTACCTCCCGCACGTGAGCACGTTCCCCGAGTACCGGGCACACGTCACCCTCGCCTACGTGAAGGATCAGCCGTCCGGCGTCGACTGGGCTGGGACCACCTCCGAGGCATGGGTGCGGGCTCTGCAAGGTGCACTCCGCGATGCGCCCCTGCGTGTCACTGGGATCGACTACGGAGGCCAACCGTGAGCGCCAGCGCACCTCAGAAGTTCCACAAGAAGCCCGTCGAGATCGAGGCCGTGCACCTGGATCCGGATATCACGGAGGCAGAGGACGTGCTAAGCCCGCACGACGCCGCACACGCGACGATCGCCGGTTGGATGCTCGGCCACGGCTTCCGCGACTTCCGGGTCGTCGGACCTCGGCGGCCGTTCGGGATCGAGATCCACACGCTCGAAGGCGTCATGCGCGCCGAGCCTGGCGACTGGATCATCCGGGGCGTGCAGGGTGAGTTCTACCCGTGCAAGCCGGACATCTTCGAGCAGACGTACGAGCGCCCTGTGCTCGCGTCCGCGGCAGCACCTCCGGTCTCGCACGAGACCGATGAGGACGGCGCCGCTGAGGCTCGCGCGGATCTCGGTCGGGCGATTGCGCAGTACTACGGTGTCGTCGAGCCGGAGGTGTTCGTGGCCGGCTGGGTGCTGGTAGCGCACAAGCTTTCGTCGGAGATGGAGCGTGAGGGTCAGTCTGCGGTCGGCGTCACCACCCCCGAGCAGGCGTGGCCGCTGACGCGTGGCTTGCTCGACATCGCGCTCACCTCGGAGCGCGCAGAGCAGGCGGCACTCAACGCCGAATGAGACGTCCAGGGGTTTCCTCCCCCCGTTTGAGGGCACGCGTCGCCCGAGAAGACGAGAAGAGCGCACCCAAGGTGCCGTTATGTGACGGCTCAAAGTCTCGACCGACCTGTCGAGCGCCTGACGGTCTGACCCTCCGTGAACGAGTCGAGCGCGCGCCACCCGGATGGTGCTGGCTGGTGATCCCAGGGGCCGTAGCGCCTGAGTCAGCCCGCGCGCCCACAACTTCATACGCCAGAGCCGGATCCCCAGGTCCGTGGCTGGCCCCGTCGTTCTAGCTCAACTGGTAGAGCACCGGTCTCCAAAACCGGCGGTTGCAGGTTCGATCCCTGCGGACGGCGCTACTCACACGCCTGGAGGGGCGTTCATGCTCTGCGCCCTCCGCGCGCCCAAGGATCCAGCGACGCCGGCACCAACCGGCTGAGGACACTTGCGCCCCTCCAAACCCTCGTCCGTGCATGCCCGGTGCTGCACGGCCCATCCCGAAACCCGTCCCGGAGGCGGAGAAGGAGATTCACCATGTCCACTGACCAGACCACGAGCGACGACACCTCGACCGACACGACCTCGGGCGAGACCGACGCGGCGACGGACACTGCGGCCAATGCCGCCGTGACGGCGACCGACACCGGTACGGAGACGGCCGCCGACACGACGTCGGATGCGCCGGAGACGTTCTCTCGCGAGTACGTCGAGAAGCTGCGTCGAGAGAACGCGAGCGCTCGGGAGAAGGCGAAGACCGACGCGGCTGCTGCCGCCGAGGCCGCCAAGTCCGAGCTCGCGCAGTCGATCGGCAAGGCGCTCGGGCTGGTCAAGGACGACGAGAAGGTCGACCCTGAGGCCCTGCTGACGCAGGCCCAGGCCGACCGACAGTCCGCGATCGACGAAGCCAACGCGACCAAGCGTGACCTCGCCGTTCTCCGCAACGCCGACAAGCACGGCGCGAACACGGAGGAGCTGCTCGACTCGAGCGGATTCCTGCGCAAGCTCGCCGCGCTCGACCCGTCCGACGCCGAGTTCGGATCCCAGGTGGATCAGCTCATCAAGGACACGGTCGACGGGAACCCCGCCAAGTTCAAGCGCGCCCAGGTGGCCGTTTCGACCGGCGGCGCCCAGCACTCCGGCGAGGGAGCATCCCAGCTCTCCCGCGAACAGCTCGCCGCACTCTCCCCGGAGGAGCGGCTCAAGGCAGCGAAGCAGGGACGACTCCAGTCCCTGCTCAAGAACTAAGGGTTAGGAGCCCATCATGACCATCGCCAACTTCGTCCCGGAGCTGTGGGAAGCCGCAGTCCAGGTCCCCTTCGAGAAGGCGCTCGTGTTCGGTCAGCCGAACGTCGCGAACACCAAGTACGAAGGCAAGATCCAGCAGCAGGGCGACACCGTCCACGTGACGTCGGTCGCGGACCCCACGATCCGCACCTACGACAAGACCACGGACATCGTCGTCGAGGACCTCGCCGACTCCGACACCGCCATGCTCATCAACCAGGGCAACTACTACGCGTTCCGCGTGAACGACGTCGACAAGGTCCAGGCGGCCGGCGACTTCCAGAACCCGGCCACGCAGCGTGCGGGCGTCGGCCTCAAGGACGCCGTCGACAAGTACATCGCAGGCCTCTACTTCGGTGGGGCGCTGGCCGCGAATCAGTACGGTCGCGCGACGGTGTTCGACGGTGACCCGTCGAAGATCGTCACGGGCACGAACATCTCGGCGTACCAGCTGCTCGTGAAGCTGCGCGAGAAGCTCGACAACCAGTCGGTGCCGACCGTCGGCCGGTACGTGGTCGTGCCGTCGCAGTTCATCAGCGCCCTGCTGATGGACAAGCGGTACACGGACCTGTCCGCGTCGGGGTCCACCGACGGGCTCCTCAACGGGCAGGTCGGTCGTGGCTCCGGCTTCGACGTGCTCGTGTCGAACAACATCCAGAAGGTCGGCGGCGCCGGCGCGAACAAGGATGACCTGGTCATCTGCGCGGGTGTCCCGGACGCGGTGTCGTTCGCGAACCAGATCACCGAGACCGAGGCAATCCGCTCCGAGCACCGCTTCGGTGACCTCGTTCGCGGTCTGAACATCTTCGGCGCGAAGGTGTTCCGCCCGGAGGGCATCGCCACCGCCACGGTGTCGTTCACCACGATCCCGTAACCGATCCCGCCCGCCCGGGCCTGGCATCCGTGCCGCCCGGGCGGGCCTCGGGGAAGGACACCGCATGGCCGTGTTCGTCCCCGACCCTGACCTCGCATCGTTCGATGACCTGATCGAGCAGCTCGGCGAGATGCTCGCCGCCCGATACACGGACGCCGAGACGGTGCTGATCGAGGTGGCCGCACGCCGCATGCGCCGGATCCTGGTCCTCGTGCAGGTGGGCGATGAGACGTCGGTACTGCACCAGCGGCACATGTGGGAAGCGGACCTGGAGCGCGCCTCCGCACTCGCAGAGCTCCGCCGCGTCGCCCGAACCCAGGTCGCCCAGCTCCAGCGTGACGGCCTCGCCGAGTACATCGTGCTGACGGCCGCGCAAGCAGGGCAGGCCGCTGCTGCCGCCCAACTCTTCGGAGTCCGCCGCGCCCGCAACCGCATGGTCGGGTCAACGGCCGCGAACGCCGTCGGAGCGCTGACCCTGGACCTGCAATCGAAGCTCGACGTCCTCAACTCGCGCATCACCCGCTTCCCCGACGACGTGTACAAGCAGGTCATGTCGGAGCACTCCCCCCGCATCATCCTCGGCGCGCAGACCACCCGGCAGGCTCAGGCCGCCGCCGTCCAGAAGTTCCTCGCCCAGGGCATCGGCCACATCAACTACCTCCGCAAGGACGGATCTGTGCATCTGCGGATGCCGATCGGCTCCTACGCCGAGATGGCGGGGCGGACCTCCGCGCAGCGCGCATGGGAGGAAGCCGGCATCGCACGGATGCAGCAGTCGGGCGTGAACCTCGGCACGATCGCGGGGAGCCTCGACGCGTGCGCGAAGTGCGCACCGTGGATCGGCTCCGTCGTCTCGTTCGACGGGACGCGCGGAACGGTGACCGTATCCTCTGCCGCCAGCGGCGGACCCGTCACCGTGCAGATCAAGGGAACCATCGACGACGCCCGCAACGCCGGCTGGGGACACCCCAACTGCCGCGACCGCGTCGTCGCCTACCTGCCTGGCGCGACTGTCCTCCCGTCCGGTGTGGAGCATGACCCCGCGGCCGAGAAGGAGCGCGCCGAGCAGCGCCGCCTCGAGCGGGAGATCCGCTCGGCGAAACGCCGCGAGGCGGCCGCGATGAACGACGTCGACCGGCGCCGCGCCGGGCAGGACGCGAACGACGCCCAGTCGAGCATGCGCGACTTCATCAGCCGGACCGGCCGGCACCGCAACTCTGCCCGTGAGCAGCTCTCATTCGCTGACGGGAACTAGACCCGTGCCGTCGCTGGCCCTGCACGGCGACGGCACGGCTAACCGAAGGAGTCTTCATGCGCGTCACACACCCGCGGCCGGAGCTCGGCCGCCAGATGTTCCTCGATGTCGAGTTCATCGACGGGACCGCAGAGGTCCTGGCCTTGCACCCGGAGCGCCGTCTCGCGCTCGAGCAGCACGGTTTCGTCATCGACGACACCGTGCAGCCTGAGCTCGGCAAGATGACGAAGGGGGCGCTCGTCGCCCTCGCCGAGGCGAACCACGTCGACCTGCCTTCGCGTGTGTCCGCGAAAGATATTCGTGGCATCCTCGGCGAGAAGATCGTCCCGCCACCGACGGACGTGGGGATCGAGTCCGGCCCCGAGGAGCTCTGATGGCGCTGCGAGCCTACGCGACCGAGGCGGACTATGCCATCCAGGCAGAGGAAGCGTGGGTCGGCATTGCCGGGTCGCTGGAGAAGCGGATCCTCATGGCGTCGATCGAGGTGGACACCCTCACCCGCCTGTCCGTCTTCCCCGCCGACACCAACGGCATGCCCACGGACCCTGCGCACGTCGAGGCGTTCAAGGCGGCTGCGTGTGCGATTGTCGAGTACTGGCAGGAGACGGACGACCCTACCGGCGCCGATGCGTTTGCCGGGGCCGTGAAGATCGGCTCCGTGTCGCTCGGCACGACCTCGTCCTCGTCTGATGGGCTCACCGCAGTCGAGAAGCTGCAGCGCCGCATCGGCACCCGCGCGATGGACATCCTCACCAACGCGGGCCTGATCGCCCCGTTCGTCGCCCACACGTAGGAGGCCGCCGTGACCCGACTCCGGAAGAAGCATCTCCCCCACCGGGTCACGATCGAAGCGTTCGACGGTGACGGCGCTGAGGGCGACATCTGGGCGGATCCGCGCCCTGACCGTCCCGCGTACGTGGAGCAGAAGGTGCGTCTGGTCGTGGACCGGCGCACCAACTCCCCCACCGCCGGGCAGGAAGTCACCTCGACCGCGTTCGTGGTCCTGCTGCTCGATGACGACTGCCAACCACGCACTCGCGTGACCGTCTGGCCGGGGCTGCCGCGTGAGCGACGCTCCGAGGTCATCGCATCGGAGTACTTCGAGTACAAGGGCACGCCCTCGCACGTCGAGCTCTACCTCGAGTAGGAGGCTGGCATGGGCGTCACAGCGAAGGTCAGTCTGACCATCAACTTCCCGACCGGTCCCGAGCTGGACCAGCGAATTGTCGCCGGCGAGAACCTCGCCGCAGAGTTCCTGCTCGCTGAGGCCGTCGATCGCTCCCCCCGGGACGAAGGCACGCTCGCCGGATCCGGTGCCGTCGAACTCGCGCAGGACGCCGAAGAAGGCGCGGCTGTGACGTTCGACACCCCCTATGCCGTGCGGCTGCACGAGCATCCCGAGTACAACTTCTCGACCGACTCGAACCCGAAGGCGCAGGGCAAGTGGTTGGAGAACGCGGCGATGGAGAACAAGGCCGTCATCGGCCAGATCATCGCGAAGAAGGTGGCCGATGGTTGACGGCGGCATGATCCCGGAAGATGTCCCGGTCAGGGTCCAGACCGACGACCTGGGGTCCTTCATTCCCCTTGACCCTGAGAACCGCCTGCGGAGTCTCGCGATCTGGAATGAGTTCGGGCGGCGTCTGGGGGTGTTCGATGCCTGACGCTCCCGAGATCGTCCTGAACCGGGCGATCGCGCAGTTGCTCCACGACAACAACCTGGCCGTGTATAAGGCGACTGGGGCGATCGTGGAGCGCGGCATCCGCCTCGACGGCATCATGCCGACGACGGTCCAGGAGTTCACGCTCCTCACGCCTCTCCGACCGATCCCGGACGGCCGTGCGGACATCGTCTACCGCACGCAGGTCTACACCCGCCGAATCGGGTCGCCTCCGACCGTGCGTTCCTGGGCGGCCGATCTCCGCGCGCTCCTCGACCAGACGGAGTACACGCCGAACGTGCTCGGCATCTCGTGGGCGTGGGAGTTCTCCGCCCTCGACTTCGACCCCGACACGCAAGGACGTTCCGCCGTCGCGGCGACGTTCCACTTCCGCGGCCGCCGGCCGTAGCCCTCCCATCCAGACCACCCCTCCAATGCGAGGGGTCGTCGGCGCGCGCCGACATCCCCACAGAAAGCAAGGAGCAGATCCATGGCCGACACCACCATCTACGACACCACCGCCCCGTCCGTCGGGTCCGTGTCGCTCGCGCACCAGCGCCTCATCCGTCTGAAGCTCGGCGGCGTGTTCGTGAACATCACGGGCGACATCAACAACCTCGCCCTGAACCCGACCCCGATCAAGGTCCCGAAGGAGGTCTACGGCCAGAAGGGCCGCACCGCCGAGGACATCATCGGTTACAACTACGCGCCGACGTTCAACGTCGAGGTCGTCCGGGATCCGGTGACGCGACAGATCGTCGCCGCACAGGCATGGTTCCGTGACCTCGTCGCCGCTGCATTCTCGACGGGCGCGGCGAACAAGCGCGAGTTCCAGCTCTTCACGGACGCGCTCGACGAGCAGATGCCGGTGGTGCAGGGCACGTTCTCGGTTGCGTACTCCGAGGCGAACACCGGCTACGCCGACAAGGGCATCGTCACGATCACGCTCACATCGAATGGCGTCGTCCCGCAGGTCGCGTCTCCCCTCGCCGGCACTGGCGCACCCATCCTCGACTCCGCCACCCCGACGCTGAAGGCCCCTGGCGACCTGATCGTCGTCCGCGGCTACAAGCTGACGGGCGTCACGTCGGGGACCATGGGCGGCAAGGTCATCGTGAAGTTCCTCCCGTCGGACGACTACACGATGGGGATCCTGGTCCCTGCGACCGTCACCGGCTCTGCGCCGATCGTGCTCACCAACAGTGTGGGCGCGTCGAACTCGCTGCCGTACACCGCGGCCTGATCTGAAGGAAGCAGGGTTCCTGATGATCGACGCAAAGAAGGACGGCCGCAACCTCGTCCTGACCATGGAGGGGCTGGAGCCGTTTGTGATCCGGCCCCTCCCAGGTCACGCTGGCCGACAGATCACCGACGTGCTGATCGGGTCCATGGGCGGCGTCGCCGCCGGACCGGACTTCGCTGCCGCGCTGCAGATCGCTGTCGACGGCGCTGTACTCGATGGAGACAGGTGGATCCCCGTCCCGACCGCGGACCAGACGAACTTCAACCGCATCGGACTCGAGCTGTCGCAGGCTGAAGCTGAGCAGATCCTCATGCCGGCGTTCTTCTGGCAGACGATCCTCGGCATGGACGGCATCCGCCTGTACATCGAGGGTGGTGAGGGCCTCGCCGGCACCCTAAAAGCCGCGGGGGCGCTGTCCACACGGTTGGGGCTCTTGGTCCCGCGGACATCGCCCAGTTCGGAGTAGGTGACCCCGACGAGAACGGGATCTATCCCGACTACCTCTACCCGCCCGGGTGGCGAGAATCCCGCGAGCGGGCCGCCGCGCACGCACCCACGGGCGACTCGCTGAGCGCCCGCGAACTCTGGACTCTCGTTCTCCCGGAGCTGTTTGGGCAGATCGAGCTCGACCTCGCCCAATCCCACCTGATCACGGACCTCGACAACGCGCTCACCGCCCGCACATGGCATTTCGTGCGCGGCGCCGTCGAGCGACTGCTCGACATCGACGGCACTTGGCTGCGAAAGGTGGTGGACGATGTTCGACGCCGGCGCGCTCGTCTTCAAGCTCCAGACGATCGGGGCCCAGGTCTTCAAACAGGACCAGGCTGACGCGAAGGCCGCGGTCGAGAAGACCGGACAGGCGGCGCAGGAGGCCAAGCCGAAGATCGACGAGCTCGGCAAGTCGACGGACGAGACCGGGAAGAAGGCGAGGTCTTCGAAGGCGCCCCTCGATGAGCAGGCGAAGGCGACCGAGGAGGTCGGCGAGCAGTCTCGCAAGGCGAAGCCGAAGCAGGACGAGCAGAAGAAGTCGACCGAGCAGCAGGCGGACGCCGCGAAGAAGCTGTCGCTTGCGATGCTCGCCGCTGGTACTGCCGTCGCCGCGATGGTGACGCTCGCGGTGGTGAAGGCGACCGAGTTCGACTCGGCCATGTCGAACGTGCGCGCGGCGACGATGGCCACCGCCGAAGAGCAGAAGCAGCTCGGTGAGGCTGCGCTGAAGGCAGGTGGCGACACCAAGTACTCCGCGTCCGAGGCCGCGGCTGCCGAGGAGGAGCTCGCAAAGGCCGGCCTGTCCGTCTCGGAGGTCGTCGGCGGCTCGCTGAACGGCGCTCTGGCTCTCGCTGCGGCCGGTCAACTGCAGGTCGCACGGTCGGCGGAGATCATGGCGACCACGCTGAAGCAGTACCACCTTGAGGCGAGTCAGTCGAGTCACGTGTCCGACCTTCTCGCCGCCGGCGCCGGCAAGGCGCAGGGCTCTGTCGATGATCTCGCCCTCGCCCTGCAATACGTCGGTCCTGTCGCCGCCGGACTCGGGATCTCTCTCGAGGAGACGACGGGCACCCTGGCATTGTTCGCATCTCAGGGCCAGATCGGGGAGCGCGCCGGCACTGGCTTGCGCGGCGTGCTCATGTCCCTCACGTCCCCGTCGGCCCTGGCCGCGAAGACGATGAAGGAATACGGCGTCGAGATCTTCGACAGCAACGGCAAGATGAAGTCGCTCGCCGCCGTCTCGCAGGAGCTTCAGGGCGCGTTCGGGGACCTCACGGAGGCTGAGCGCGCTGCGGCTCTCGGTCGGATCTTCGGCAACGAGCAGATCACAGCGGCGCGGGTCCTCTACGAGGGCGGCGCCACCGCGGTGAAGGAGTGGACCGCGGCCGTCGACGAGACCGGGTACGCAGCGCAGCAAGCCGCGATGCGTCAGGACAATCTCGCCGGTGACGTCGAGAAGCTCGGCGGCGCCTTCGACACGGCGCTGATCCGTTCCGGGTCTGCCGCGAACGACGTGCTCCGCGGGCTCGTGCAGGGCGTCACGGCCATGGTGGACGGATTCGGAGAGGCCCCGCAGCCGATCCAATCGACCGCGCTCGTCCTCGGTGTTGCAACGGCGGCGATCCTCCTTTTCGCCGGCGGCGCAGTCGGCGCCCGGGTGAAGTTCCTGGAGTTGAAGGCTCAGCTCGACGCCACCAACGTGAGCATGGGCCGCACGGCGCTGCTCGGTGGTGCGGCAGGGCTCGCGCTGACCGGGATCATCGCGGTCGTCGCCCTCCTGGCCGCGAAGCAGGCTGCAGCCGCGCAGGTTGCAGAGTCGTACGCGGACACCGTCGACAAGGCGACAGGCAAGATCAGCGGAGCCGCGCGTGACATCGCGATCGGGGAGCTGACCAAGGGCGGCGAGCTGCTCTCGTTCAACTGGCAGTCGGCCGCGGACGCCGCCGACAAGCTCGGCGTGAGCATGGACACCCTCACCGACGCTGCGCTCGGCAATCAGGCCGCGACGGCCCAACTCTCGCGCTATTACAAGGCGTTGGGCGGCGACCAGGAAGAGCGCAACAAGCTCATGGCCGAGACGGGCCTGAACACAGTGGAGCTGACTCTCGCTCTCGAGGCGATGACGAACGGCGTCGACCGGCAGAACACCGCCATCAAGGACGGAACGAAGCTCGCAGATCAGAAGGCGCGCGCTGAGAAGGATGGCGCCGATGCGACGAACGAGAGCGCCGACACGGCACAGAATGCCACGGACGCGTACCTCGATGAGTCGAAGTCCGTGGACGATCTCGCGAAGAAGCTGTCCGAGCTCCTGGACCAGATCGGTCAGGCCAACGCGCAGAACCGAGATGCGATCTCCTCGAACATCGAGTATCAGGATGCACTCGCGAAGGTCAACGATCAGATCGCGAAGATCAAGGAAGGGCAGGACGGCTACGCTGCGACACTCGACCTGACTACCCAGGCGGGCCGCGACAACATGTCGATGCTGGAGGACCTCGCCGCGAACGCGTGGGACATGTCCACCGCGCAGCTGCAGCTCGACGGAGATACGGCCGGGTTCAACACTCGCCTGGTCGATGCGCGACAGAAGCTCTATGACGCCGCGATCCAGATGGGCTACTCGTCCGACGAGGCCGCGACCCTGCGGGACAAGATCCTCGCGATCCCCACGGACCGGCAGATCACGGTGATCGCGGACACCGCCCGCGCAAAGTGGACCATCGACGACTTCCGCGCCAACTACGGCTACCTGACGGGAACCATCGAGTACCGGGCGATCATGCCGGACCTCAACGGTGCCGCGTCCGGTAACGGTCGCATGGGCACCTATGCGGATGGCGCCGTTGTCAGCTTCAACGCGGCCGGCAACGTCTACCGATCTGAGAACCACGTCGCGCAGATGGCGCGCGCCGGTGACCTGCGGGTGTGGGCGGAGTCGGAGACCGGTGGGGAGTCGTACATCCCGCACGCACTGTCGAAGCGCTCGCGGGCCGACGCGATCATGTCCGAAACGGCATCGATCCTGGGCGGGACGTACATCCCGTCAGGTTCCTCGTTCTTCGCGGATGGAACCCCGTCCTCCCAGGCGCGCGCTGCTGACGGCCGGCTCTCGCTCGACGGCATGGCGATCACCGGCACTTTGCAGATCGGTGGTGATGGGCTGGCGCAGCTCATTGATGGGCGGATCGTGAAGGCCGCTAGTGGGAACGCGAGGCGTGCGCGGCTCGGCAATGGACGCTACTAGGAGGCTCGCATGACCATCGCTTCGACGACGGTTCGGCATACGGCGGCTATGGCCGCGGATCTGCAGACCGCATCGATCCAGGTGTCCACGGATGCGGCCGCCGTCGGTGACGTGCTGGTCGCGGTGCTGTACGCCGCGGACGTCAGCGTGACGTCGGGGGTGGCGGATGCTTCGGCGTTCGTCCTCCCGGCGGGCTGGTCTGTCGTGTCGTTGACGTCGATGGTCCCGACCGGGGATCCGCGGCGACTGTCGGGTGCTGTGCTGGTGGTGCAGAAGACCGTCACGGTCGCGGGCACCGACGCGTCGATCTTCAAGTGGTCGTGCGTGCAGTGGCGTCCGATGAAGCTCTATAAGACGTGGTCGCAGCTCACGGATGGTGGGTGGCTGACTACGCACATGCAGCACACCGGGTCGCTCACCACGCTCCGGCTCACCGGCGTTCGCGGGGTGAAGTCGTACACGCTGATGCGGCGCGCGAATCAGCCCGTGACGTACCCGGGCATGGGCTCCGACTATGCCGTGTCCGGGCATGTGCTGCGGATAGGTGCGATGAAGCAGGCGAAGGCTGCCGGGTCGCTGCTTCCCACCGGGGGCACGCAGCGTGCCGCGTTCGGCCCGATGCGGTGGGGTGGGATCGATATCCCGGTGACGGGCTACACGTCGATGATGATCTCCACGACCGATGTCACCTCGGTGACCTCGATCCCGGAAGCGTCGGGGACGATGGTCGGCGACGGTGTCGCCGAGTCGATCCTGGTCACGACGACCGTGAAACCGCAGGTGTCGTGGATCTCGCCGGTCCCTGGCTCGGTGGATCTGACACAGCCGCTGCCGGTGACGTGGACGCCACCCGTCGAGGGTGATCAGAAGGGCGTCGCCGTCTACCGGGAGTCTCCTCCCGGGTCCGGGTCGAACATCCAGTGGTGGAACGGGGCTGCCTGGCAGGCGGGCTCGACACTGGTGAGTCCGAAGGCGGACCAGTCGGCGCTGCTGCCTGGGTTCGCTGCGACGTCGGGCACCGCGTACCGGTATCTGCTGGCGACGTGGACGACGTCCGCGCCGGACCTGTCCGACTATGCGGTTCTGGATCTCACGCACCGGCCGGCTCCGGCCGCGCCGACGATCACTCTCACCCCGGCCCCTGTGGCCGGGCAGGTTGCATCCAGGGTGCCGACCATGGCCGTGTCGGGTGCGGCGACCACGGACGGCGGCCCTGTCGTCGGGTGGGAAGCGCAGTGGACGGACGCGACGACGGGCGAGATCCTGGCGTCCACGACGGGCCCGTTCCCGTGGGCTCTGACATCCCCGCTCAGCAATGGGCGGGCGGTGAAGGCCCGGGCACGGTTCTCGCAGGCTGGTGGCGCACAGTGGTCGGCGTGGGCGGAGACTGCGGTGACGATCAACGTGCCGAAGCCTGCCGCGCCGTCGGTAGCCTTCGCAACGGCGACGCACCCGGTTTCGGGGCTGCCGCTGCCGCAGCTGACGGTTACGGCTGCAGCGGGCCTGTCTGTGCGGGTGCAACGCGACGGTGTCACGATCGGTGAAGTCGTGTCGCCAGGGCCGTCGGTGAAGGTCGTCGATCTTGCGGCCCCTTCCGGGCCGGTTTCGTGGACCGTCACTACGCTGTCGGCCACGCCGTACTCGGAGCGCTCTCTGCCGACCGTGATCACAGCATCCATGAGCGGAGCGGACTCGTGGTTGTTCGATCCGACCCGACCGGAGACGGCCGTGTTCGCTCATGTGGCGTCACTGGATGACGAGTCAACGTCCCTCCGGTCGAGTGTGTTCGCTCCGATCGGTGACGCGTTCCCGGTCGTGCAGCCGGGAGTCCCTGCCGCGCCCACCGGTGGCATGGTTCTCCGGCAGGACGACCCGGCCGAGATCGTGAACCTCACCGACCTGCTGAAGTCGGGTGCGGTGCTCGTGCTCCGCGGGTGGGCTGAGGACGGTGGCGCGGACGGGGCACGGCACCCGGACAGCACGTTCCGGCCCGTCGGCGAGATCACGGTCGGGCGGATCACGCAGGGCCCGTTCACGTACCGATCCATCGCGACCGCGTTCGTGGCCGCACCCGTGGTGCAGGCGGGGCTCGCGGTCGTGACCGGCGACACGTTCGAGGACATCTGGTCTGACATCTGGTGAGAGGCGGGTTGCCGTGTGGATTGTCCCTGAACCCGACCCTGTGGTCACGTACCGGACACGGGTGACATGCAAGGGTGGCCCGGCTGACGGGCTGATCCTGCCCGTGACCGCGGGCGGGATCACCGTGGACCGCGGGTCAGACGTCCGCCGGTCCGGGACTGTGACGGTCGCCGCGACCGACCAGTGGACCCCGGACGCTCTCGGCGACGCCCTCGACCCTCGCACGGGCACCGAACTCCTGGTGGAGCAGGTCGGAGCCGCAGGGTGGGTGCCGCAAGGGGTGTTCGGGGTCTCGAAGCCCCGCGTCACCCGCACCGCACAGGGCCGCGGCTTGACTGTGGAGATTGATGACCGGTCGCATCGTGTCCGCCTGGCGGGCATGGATCGACGGTGGGTGATCTCCGCCGGCATGCCCGTGGTTGATGCGATTCGGTCGGTGCTCACTCAGATCGCCCCATGGATCCCGTCCGACCTGGACGACTCTCCGGAGACGGTCGGCGCGGACGTGCTGCTCGAGTTCGGGGATGACCCGTGGGGTGCATGCATGGACCTTGCCGAGAGCATCGGCCGGGACCTGTACGTGAACGCGGAGGGTGTCGTCGTGTGGGAGCTCGCCACCGCGGCACTCTCCGCGACTCCGGTGGACGTGACCTGGTTGAGCATCGACCGGGACATCGACACGGCACAGATCATCAACCATGTTCGGGCGGAGTGGACCCCGGCACGTCCGGACCCGCTGCCGAAAGACTTCGACGACAAGGGCGGGTACGAGGACGCCGTCGACGACTTCTCTTCCACCTCGGTGCTGTCCTGGGTGGGTCGGCGCTGCAAGGTCGTGAAGGGTGACAAGTCGCTGCTGACCTCCGCGGCCGCCGCACAACAGGCGGCGGCGGTGGAACTGCTGCGCGGTCTGGACATCGTCTACTCCGGGCAGGGCACCGTCGCCCCCGACACCAGCCTTGATGTGGGGACGGTGACGGTCCTCGACGGTGACCGGTTCCGGATCTCCCGCCTCGACATCGACCTCGCTGGGGGTGACATGCAAGTCGTGTTGGGGGTTCCCCCGGATGACCTGCCGACGCTCCTGGCCCGCGCGTTGACCGTCCCGCCGGACAGGCGCACCCGCGAAGTTGTCACGTCCCTGTCGCCGTTGCGCACCGCGCTCACTTCGGATCCCACCGGCTCCCAGGTTTCGGTCACCCCGACAGCGGCGGTCTCCGGCGTGCAGATCGGTGACCTGGTGGAGGTGCTGCACACTGGGAAGGGTGAGAGGATCGCCGTCGCCCGGTTCATGGGCGGGCTCGACGCTTACGAGCATGCTGTCCTCGACGACAAACCCTGGTGCTACTTCGGGCTCGACGACGACACCGGCACGCCCGTCGATTCGGTCGGGAACGTGGTCCCCTCGTCGATGTCGGGGGTGACGCTGGGCACGGCAGGAATCGGTGCCGGCCCCACCTGCGCGACCGTCGACGGCGCCACCGGTTCCGGGGTGATCCTGCCCGCATCCGCGTTCGCCGGGGTGACCCAGTTCACGGTCGAGATCGTCGCGAAAGCCGTCAACATGACCGCCTCCCGTGCCGTGTTCGGTATGGAGGGTGCCGGGCAGAACCTTGGTGTCCTGCTCCAGCACGACACGGCCAACCGGGTGTCCGGGTTCACCGGGTTCACGTGGGCGAACCAGATCGGCTCGTCCACCACGGAGACCGCCCCGACCGACGCGCACCATTGGGCTATCAGCTTCGACGGCACGACCGCTGTCCTGTACCGGGACGGTGTGCAGGTGCAGTCCGAAGCACAAGCATGGACACCCGCCACCGCGGCGACCGCCCTGTACATCGGCGGCCGGCAGACGTCTGGCGGCGTGCCCGCATTCTCCGGCCAGATCGCCGGGTTCGCTTTCCACAAGACGGCGCTCAGTGCCGCGCGCATCAAGGCGCACGCGCAGGCTGCCGGACTCTCCTGAAAGGCCCACACCATGAAGTATCGATTCCTCGGTCTCGCCCTTGTGCTGGCCGCTGCCGTCACCCTCCTTGGCGCACCCGCACACGCGGCCACGTCGTGGCTGAGCGGGCACGTGCAGAACGTCGGGTGGACTGACGCGCGCGTGCAGGCTGACGGTGATCGGGTCGCGGAGGTTGGCACGACCGGCCGGTCCCTGCGGCTCGAAGCGCTGCGGGTCAACGACTCCCAGTCGGGGCTCGTCATGCGCGGGCACGTGCAGAACATCGGGTGGGGTGCGGAGTCGTCCGCGGTTGGCACCACGGGGCGGTCTCTGCGGCTCGAAGCGGTCCAGGTGCGGTCGGTGCAGCCGGGTGTCGTCGTGCACTGTCAGGCGCACGTGCAGAACCTCGGGTGGATGCCGGAGGTGACGGACGGTGCGACGTGTGGCACGACCGGCCGGTCGCTGCGGATGGAGGCTGTGCGGCTGTGGGTCACTATCCCCGACCCCATCGACCCGAGTCCGGGCCCGAGCCCAAGCCCGAGCCCGAGCCCGGACGACGTGACCCGGCTGAACGCGGTCGGCGACATCGGCCCTGAGGGGTTCGACAACCTCGCCGCGATCGGACGCACCGGGAATCCGCTGCTGCTGCTCGGCGACCTCGGCTACACGATCTCGGCGCAGGAGTTCTGTACCGGCCTGAACGCGCGGGTGTCCGCCCCGGTCATGTGGGTGCAAGGCAATCACGAGAACGTGGACGCGAAGAACCCGACGCAGCTGACCGCCGAATATCGGAAGTGCATGCCGGGCTTCCCGGATAGTGCTGGGGATGTCGGTGTCGCGCAGGTGTACAAGCTCCCGCACGTGTGGGTCATCACCGGATCCCCGAACGAAGCCGAGCCGGGCACGTACCAGCCGGGCGGGGCACGGTGGACGTGGATGCGTGACCAGATCCGCGCAGCGCACGCCGCCGGGGTGTGGCCGGTCCTGGCCGTCCACGAACCGGACTACACGGTCGGCGCGCACGGCCGCCCCCCGGCCGGGTCCGAGCAGAAGGCGATCAGCGCCCTCGCGAAGGCGGAGGGCGTGCGGCTGGTGCTCACCGGCCACGACCACAACTACTCGCGCGTGCAGGTCGACGGGGTGACGTTCATCGTCGCGGGGATGGGCGGGCACGAGAACCGTCCCCCGACCCCCACCGCCCCGTATGTCTCCTGTGCTGGCGCGCCCGCGGGATATCTGGCGTTGGAGTTCGGTCCGGACCGCATCACCGGGCAGGTCATCGGGACCTGCACGGACGTTTTCACGATCACGAAGGGCTGATATCTTGGGCAACTACGACGACATCGAAGAGGGCATCATCGAGGGTGCTCACGGGCACATCGAGCAGTCGATCAAGGTCGCTCAGGCGATCCACGACATCGATGCCCGGGTGACCGCGGTCGAGCCTGGTCTGCACGCGCAGAACGTCACCGGAGCCGTCACCGTGGCCGTCGAGCACGAGCACACGTACGAGCTCAACGCGACCGCCGCAGCGACGGTGACCCTCAGCGGTGTTCCCGGATGCCAGGCCGCGGTCGTGTGGTCGGGGTCTGCGGGCACTCTGGAGGGTACGGCGATGACGGCCGGGGCCACGGCTGTGGCGGTGAAGCTGACCGCAGGGTGGAAGATCTACGTCGTCGGGGCGTCCACGCCGGGCGACACAACCGCGCCGATCCCGGGGATGCTGACACCGTCGGCGATCAACTCGAGCGGCTTCTCCCTCACCGTGACGGGCGCTTCGGACGACGTGGCGCTTCACGCGCTGCCGTTCGCGTTCACCACTGACAACGGAGTGAGCTGGTCGGCGTTCCAGGCATCGAACGCCCTGGCCGTGACGGGCAAGGCCGCGGCGACGGCATACCAGTGTCACGCGCGCGTCAGGGACGCCGCGGGGAACACTGCTGACACCGCCATGGTTTCGGTCACGACTGCAGCGGCGGGCGATTCGACGCCGCCGACTCCAGGCACGATCGCGGAGTCCGGTATCACCGCGTCGGGGTTCACGCTTACGATCAGCGGCGCGGCCGATGCGGGCGGGCTGCACGCGACCCCGTACGCATTCTCGACGGACAACGGGGCGACATGGTCGGCCTATCAGGCGTCGAGCGTGCTCGCGGTCACGGGGAAGTCGGCATCTACGTCGTACCAGTGCCGTGGGCGGGTGCGTGACGCAGCGGGGAACACGGCGGACACGCTCATGAAGACGGTCACGACCGGTGCGGCGTCGAAGACGCCGGATCAGGTTGGGTCGATGTTCGCATGGTTCGATGCATCGGATCCCGCAGCGTTGACGATGGCTGGGTCGAACGTGTCGGCATGGGCAGACAAGTCGGGGAACTCTCGGAACGCGTCGCAGGCGACGTCGGGGTTCCAGCCCACGAAGACGACCATCAACGGCAAGGATGCGGTGCAGTTCAATGGTGCCGCGGTGACCAGGCTCCGGCATTCGTCAACATGGACCGTCGATGCAACGGTCGGCTACACGATGTGCATCGTGGCTCGGTTCGACAACGCGCCCGGCTCGTCGGAGTCGCCGTTCTCTGCGAACCCTTCAGGAACATTCCGGACGGGTGCGGGCGGATTCGGTGTGAGTGGGGGTGCTTCGGTATCGGGGCAGACCGGGGCTGGCGTGCTGTTCTTCACGGCGATGACGGTGAAGAACGGAGGTCCGTCCTACACGTGGGTCGGATCAACGAAAAGCGCCGTGTCGAACAACACGACACCCAACCTCTCGACGGCGTTCCAGATCGGCGCGTACTCGGATAGCAGCTCGCCGATGACGGGTGCCGTGTGCGAAGTCTGGTTGTACCCGACCATCGTGTCTGATGCTGATATCTCCGCCCTGTACTCGTACGCGAAGACGAAGTGGGGGACCGTCTGATGCTGCTCGCGCTCGCCTCGCAGGTGACTCAGGAAGTACCGCTGTCGCGGAAGATCAAACCGACCGTGTTCGTGAAGACGTACACAGTCGACAAGTTGAACCCGGCCGTGTACCAGACGATCGCGGCGGCATTCAGCGCGATCGACCTTGATCGCCAGACCCTGGGCATCTCAGGCGCAGGCCCGCAGGACTACGTGCTGGTGGATATCGCCCCGGGCGACTACAACGAGCGGCTACCAGCGCGTGAGTGGGTCGCTGTTGTCGGGCGGACAGGCAATCCAGCGGACGTGCGCATCTGGGTTGACCTGGACCCCGAGGGGTTGGCCAGCACGCCTGTCTTCCCGGCGACCGCGGGTGGGTATGTCGAGGGCGTGACGATCGAGTGCTTGAGCCAGACCGATCATGAGGAGACAACGCCGGGCTACACGGGTGCTGCGATCTGGCAGCCGAACGGATTGCCGTTCGCTACGACGATCCTCGTGAACGTCGTAGCGAGGTCACGGTCGATCTATCACAATTCGTGTGCACTGCAGCCCGGGAACAGGTCGTCGATATGGTTCGTCAATTGTGTCTTCGAGCAGATAGCCAACGGCCCTAACCAAATCGGCAAGCACGACTCCGGGACGCAACCGTTCAACATCCAGACAGGCATGGATGTCCGCGACTGGGGGTCGCAGAACGCAGCCGACATGATTGTCGTCGACTCGCATGTCCACACCGACGGAACCACGATGGTCGCTGGGCTCATCGACCTCGGTGGGCGCGACGTGGCGGACACATTCGTATGGTCCGGCGGTTCGATTGACTTCGATCCCTCCTGGCAGACAACTGCGTTCTTCCACGGCGACTTCTGGCACGAGAAGTACGATCAACTGGGGCAGCCCCGCTGGTATTCGTGCTGGACGTGGCTAGACAATCAGGCGGTCACGTCACAGTTGAACGACTGCGTCGTCGACCGATACAGGCTGGGGTTGCCTCCGGACTTCGACGCAAGAGTGCCGCTCGCAGGCATAGGCCCCGGAACTCGGCAGCACTACTACCCGCAGGCGCTCGACAAGGTGTCGACCGTGTTCCCGCCGCAGGTCACCGCGACAACGGGGTCACCGGTCGCGAACCGGTGGTACTTCCTGCCGGTGACGATCAGTGAGGCGTACACGCTGCGTGGTGCCGTGCAGCAGGTGAACGCGTATGCGGGGTCGGGGGGGCAGGTCCGGTACGGCATCTGGACGGGCACGACGAAGCCTTCCGCGTGGCGCAGCCTCGGCGCGCTGGCGAACCTCGCCACCGGGACCGTGACGATGGGTCGCGGCACGTACAAGAACGGCCGCATCTACCCGGGCGACACGCTCTGGTTCGGTGTGCTGTTCACGGACGCCTCGGTCACAATCCCGATGGACTCCGGGCTCGCAGGCGCGAAGACGGTCTACTACCAGGACGTCGCCGCAGGGGCGGGTGTTCCCGGCACGCCGACCGTGACCGTCCTGCCCGCGGGGTCGCTCACCCCGATCGCTGGGATCCTCACCGGGCCAAACCCGTGACGCTTAGGCGGGTAGTGCCACGAACTGACGTGGTGCTACCCGCCTGAGACGATCCTGCAGGGACAACAGGCCGTAGTGCGTCGCGTAGGCGGCGACGAAGGTACCGATCAAGGCGGCCCACCATCCTGCCGGACCGAAGAGCGCGGGGAGCAGGGCCCAGAGCGGGTAGTGCCAGAGGTACAGCTCGTAACTGACCTTGCCGGCGCTTACCAGTGGGCGAGCGGAGAACAGTCCGCTGAAGGCGTCCCGCCGGGTGATGAGAGCCCAAATCAGAATCGCGGCCGCGGCGTCGACCGCGACACGCGTGAACACCGATCCGACGTGCAAGCCATTCAGGACGACCATGGCTCCGATGATCGCGACGGCCACAGGTCCGGCCCACCACGGTGCACGCGGTTTCCACCGGCTGAGAAGCAAGGCGAGCACGCATCCGAGCACGATTCCGAATCCGGACAGGATGTAAGACGAGATTCCGTTCCCGGCGTACCAACGCCATGCGAGCACCATGATGGCGAAGGCGGCGCTAGCTGCGACCAGGGGCGGGATGATTCCGCGCTGGAATCGCAGTAGGAGCAGCAGGATCAGCGGCCATCCGAGGTAGAACCACTCCTCGACGCAGAGGGACCAGATGTGACCGAGGTGCGAGCCGAACGCGTCGCCGAACTCGATCGGCCAAGCAATCGTGTACGTCAAAGACATGATGGAATCGCGCGCGACGAGCCCAGCATCGCGCAGTAGCGTCGCCGGCCACCATGTCAAGGCGACGACGACGACCAGCGCCGGCATGAGCCGGATCAGACGACGGGAGTAGAACCCGAGCAGGTTCACCCGTCCAGCAGCACTTTGCCGCAGAAGGATGCTCGTGATGAGGAATCCGGAGAGCACGAAGAAGATGTCGACGCCGTAGGCGCCGCCTCGGAACGGCTCTCCGCCGAAGTGCGCAAGTAGCACAAGGCCGACCGCGACGGCGCGGATTCCGTCGAGCGCTGGCACGTAGTCGAGTGTGCGGTCGTGCGCGCCTCCTGAACCCATGCGCCTCAGCGTACCGACAACCCCAGATCCATGAAGCCCCGCCCCTTGTGGTGGGGCTTCGTCGTTCCTCCCGAAAGGACACCCAGTATGCACGCGTCTCGGATTCCGGATCATGCCGCGCTGCGGTCGATCCTGCAAGCCCCGGATGGGCCGCCCCGCATGATCCTCGACATCGGCGGGTCCGCGGACCTGGACGGCGACGGTCTCGTGACCGTCCACCTCGCCGACGACGGCGACACCCTGATCTTCGAGGACGCCTGATCATGGCGTTCACGTTCAGTGGGGAGATGGTCGATCTTGGCGGCGGCCGCGGGTGGCTCGACCGGCCCGCCGCCGACTCCGTGTTCCGCATCGACCGGCAGCTTGGGCACCTGCTGCAGATCACCGACGCAGGCCGCACATGGGGACAGCAGAACGTCGAGTTCCAGACGTACCTGCGGGTCGGGTATCCGATCGCGTTGGACCCCGACACCCCGTCGATTCACCAGCGCGGCGCGGCCGTCGATTCGAACGAGGCGCAGCGGATCCTCGCGATCATGGCCGACCACGGCTGGTACCGCACCGTCTACCGGTGGGTGAACGGCGTGTGGACCCTCGTCGAGGAATGGCACTTCGAGCACTCCCCAGAACGCGACAACCACATCAACGACCCCGCGGCCCCCGCCGCGCAGATCCCGTCCGAGGAGGACGACATGCTTGCACTTCGCATCAAGGACGGCGCTGGCCGCTCCCACCTCGCCGCGCTCGGCGTCGGTGTCTTCCGGCACTTCATCGAGGGCGACAACCCCGAGTGGGTCAAGAACGTGATCCGTTCGGATGACGCCTGGGTCGACGTGCCCCTGCCGCAGCTTCCCGCACTGCTGCGCACGTACGGCTGCGACCTGCAGATCTGGGATGTCCGCGACAGTGCGTTCGTGGTCCTCGACCCGCTCGACAACACGGTGCGATCCGGCAACATGTGGTCGGCGGCGAACGCGGCCCGTGCGAAGCTCACCCCGATCCAGGTGAACAGTGCCGAAACCCTCGCGTACGTGAAGGAGCTCGCGGGAAAAGCGTGACCCCGGACCCAGAGCCGGGGAACCCGCAGACACCGGTCGGCCCGCACACGATCGACATCTCCCGCAACCAGAACGGCGGGAACGGATTCACGGCCTCGCAGTTCGCCGCGTTCCGGGCCGCCGGGGTGGGGATGGTGATCCCGAAACTGATCGGCGCGAACAACCCCCGGTACCCGCTGTACACGGAGCTGGTGCACCAGGATCCGGCCCGCGCGGCGGGGATGCGACTGGGGCACTACATCGCCAATGGGCAGGTCGGCACCCCGGCACAGATCGCGAGAGCGGTCACCGCGACGGGGCAGGTTCGACCCGGGGAGATCTTCTGGCTCGACGTGGAGGACTGGCCCGAAGACGGGGTGCGCCGTTGGACGCCCGCGGAGTGTGAAGCGGTCGTCACCGCGATGCGGGACGCGGGCAAGCCCCTCACCGAGCAGGGTATCTACCTGAACCTGGACCTTGCGAACAACGGCGGCTACCGGGAGATGATGGACCGGCTCGGGCTGCAGCTGTGGCTCGCCGCATACCAGGACACCCCGGTCGTGCTCCTCAGGGGCGGGTGGACGAGGAAGCCGATGCTCTGGCAGTACACCTCCGACAACCTCCCCGAGCTCCGCGGCATCTACAACGCCGCCCTGGACGTGAACCGCACCGGCGGTGTGTGGCTGGTCTCCGACCTGCAGACCGCACTCAACCGGGTCGGCGGGTACGGGCTGCTCGTCGACAACGAGTATGGCCGCAAGGTAGCCGCGGCCGTCAGCGACTTCCAGTCGAAGCACGGTCTCGTGGTCGACGGTGATGCCGGGCCGAAGACCCTCGCCAGGCTGGCGGAGGTCGCAGGGTGACGGACTGGGCAGACCTGTTCGGCGACATCACCCTCGTTCAAGGGGTGAGTTGGATCATCGCGCTTGTCGCGTTCACGCTCCTTGCGATCCGGGGGTGGAAGCTCCTCGGATCCGCGAAGGACTTCATGGACGACGTGAAGGGTGAGCCGGCGCGGCCAGGTGTCCCGGCCCGCCCTGGGCTCATGGAACGTGTCGGGGCGATCGAGACGGGCCTCTCCGAGGTGCGTCACGAGGTGCTCCCCAACACGGGTACATCCCTGAACGACTCCGCCCGCCGCACAGAGTCGGCCGTGAACGACCTCACCGAATCGGTCGCCGGCCTCACCGAATCCGTCGCCGAAGCACACAAGAAGCTCGACAACGACAACAGGCGCATCGATCACCTCACGGATATCGCGCGCCGAAACCACCCCGAGGAGGGGCAGTGAACAAGATCTGGTTTCCGAATCAGCGGTGGATCCGCACCGCAATTCAGGTGGTGCTCGCCGCAGTCACGCTGCTCGGCATCATCGTCGCGGTAGCGCCGAAGATCCTCGACGCGATCGCCGACGTCCTCCCGGACGACGCGGTCGTGTGGATCGCCGGTGCGATCGCCGCGCTCGCCGCGGTCAGCGCCGCGATATCACGGGTCATGGCGATCCCCGCCGTCGACGAGTGGCTGCGCAAGTTCGGGGCCGGCTCCGCTCCGGCCGGCGCGATCGTGTACACCCCGCTCAATGGTGACACGATCGGCCTCACCCGACGCCAGTACCGCGCCACAATCGAAAGTGAAGACTCGATGTGAAGTAGTGCATGGCTGTCCACTACCTTGTTGGGAGATTTGCTCAACCACGAGGGGGACACATGGTAGCCATCACACGAGACCGGGATGACATCGAAGACGGAGTAGTGCAGCTCCGGTTCGCTGATGAGGGCGACAACGTGCGTGACATCAGCGCATCGGACTTGGCCGCAGTGCTCAGTGGGCTGGTGGAGTTCAGCTCCGAGCTTGCGAAGTCTGGCGAATTCGGAGATGGCATTGCGCCGCGTGTGCGCGTACGGGCCCCCAAGGAAGGTTCATTCATCCTCGAGGCAGTCGTGTGGATGCAGGAGAATCCCATCGGGGCAGCCGGGCTCGCCGTCGCGGGGACCGCCGCCACTGCGGCAGGAAAGTCGATCGGGGCGGCGGCGGGCAAGGCTGTCGTAACCGCGATCAGTGCGGGCATCCGCAACTTGCGCGGACAGAAGCCGTCGGACTTCACATACCTCGAGAGCGGCGATGTGAAGGTCACGTGGCCGGACAACTCTGTGAGCGAGCTACGCAAAGAGACCTGGGACAAACTGCAGCAGATGAAGCGTCCGACTCGGCGAGCGTTGAGCAAGATCCTCACGCCCCTCAACACCGATGCGGATCGACTTGAGGTGCGCGACGCGTCCGTGGCGGAGACGACCGAACAAATCCTCAGCACGCCGGCCGAAGCGGTAGCCATCCGTGGCGATTATCTCTCCGCAATCACCGAACCGGACGACTCGTTTGAGAACGAACGAATCTTTGAGACCGAGGCAACTCTAGGCAGCATCGACTTCGGGACAAACCAGAAATGGCGAGTAGAGACGACCCGCGAGGGCACCCGGAAAGCTAACATCGAGGATCTAGACTTCCTACATGGCCTCGACCGTGGGGACGCGATCCACAAGAATGACATCTTCTGGCTGAAGATCAGGGAGACCATCACCAAGGAGCGAGGCCGAAATGCCAGCACCGAGTGGGCGGTCATCGAAGTGAAGCGGACGAAGCGAGGTGACACTGATGGCGACTCACGCGACGACACCACGACGCCATCGGACGCGCCGGCATCCTGACTATCGCCGCCTCGCGATCCTGTTCCTCTGCGTCGTGTCGATCACGTTGCTGATTGTCAGCGCGGTCGTGGAGAAGACATCGCCGTTCCTGGTTCTGATCCCTACAGCGATTGGCGCTCTTGTGATCGCTCGAATGGATCGCTGACTGCCATCACCACTTGTCGCCAAAACCGCCCTGCTTCTCCTCGGAGAGGCAGGGCGGTTTCGTCGTTTCAGACGCGGCGTACTGAGAACAGCTGGTAGCCCTCGGAGATGCCTACACCGCCTGAATGACGGTCGGGTCGTCCCGGTCGACGGCGCGGGAGTTGTTGACCTTCCGGTCGACGACGTACTGCTCGATCGTGGACGCGACCGCGGTAGAGGACCCGTCGAGCAGGGCGAGCATCTCGTCCCGGCCGGGACGGTCGAGCTTCACCGGCTCGAGCCATGCGTCCATCGCCTCGGGCGTGAGGAATGCCGGCATGCGGTCGTGCACCTCGCCGCCGGCGTCGCGTGCTTCGCGGGTGACGACGACGAAGCAGCGTGTCTGCTCGCCCTTCACTTCCATGGACCAGGTGAGCCCGGCCGCGGCGAGCAGCCCGTCGCCGTGGAGGTAGTGCGGGGTCTTCGCGCCCTTCTCGCCGGTCCATTCGAAGTATCCGGACATCGGCACGACGCAGCGCGCCGCGGTGAACGCCGGCGCCCAGAACCCGGTGGCAAGCTTCTCCACGCGGGCGTTGATGAGCGGGGCACCGGGGCGCATGTTCTTCGGCTTCTCCCAGTCCCACCGCACCAGCTCCAGGAACCGCCCGTCGCCCCGGTCTCGAACGATCGGGGCCGGGTCGGTGGGGGCGATCGAGTACGAGCCGTGCCATTCCTTCCACCACTCCTGAGGATCCCCGCCGCTCGCAACGAACTCCTGAATCAGCTCGTCGGTCTTGGCATCCATCGCGAATCTCCCGCACATGGCCGCCACCCTACGCCTTGCGCCCGACACCGAACTGCTGGTTGCGGATGTCCAGCTTGTTGCTCAGTTCCGCCTTGGCCGTACTGGCGGTCACGATCTCGTCGCGGCACCAGTTCTCTGCGGCGAGCAGCCCGTCACAGACGGCGAGGACGTGCCGCTTCTTCGGGTCCGGTGCCCACCATTCCACGCGGTGCTTCACCATCGTCTCGCCCGTCTCGCGCAACACCAACGGTCCCTCGACGATGAGGAATCGGGCGTGGTAGTAATTGTCGACCACGAGCCACTGCGAGCGGGCGAGCTGGATCACGTGCACGATCGCACTCTAGCTCGATTCGAATGTGTGTTCTATGGTGTTAACCCATGAGCTTGAGAACAGTCGAACAGCCCGTGACGCTGTGGATGGTCAACGACGTGCCCGCCCGCATGGTCTTCGCCGGGAAGCGGTGGCGGATCACGGACACCCCGACGAGAATCCGGCACTCGCTCTGGTCTGTGCCGCTCGAGAAGCCGCACCCGCTGTACGGGTGGCGCTTCCAGGGGACCGACGATGCCGGCGACTCGTACGTCTTCGACGTGTACCAGAGCAAGGACGGCTGGCACGTCCACCACACCTACTCCTAGGGCTGGTGAAAGTCCGGCCCGTCGAACTCGGGAGGCATGACCACGCCCGTCGGGCGCGGGTGGATCACGCCGTGCTCGGAGCAGACGAGCGCGCCGGCATCGTCGCGGAGCAGCACCCCGCAGAGCGGGCAGAGCGCGGCGTCGAAGCCGTCGTCCCGGATCCTGGTCTGCATGACCACAGGCTACGCGGATCCGTCGTCTACTCATCGAATTCACGATCTAACCTGCCCTAATCGGGTCTACTCGATCCGCGAATCGACGCGGAAAGTAGGCCGGATTAGGGCAGGTTAGAGAGAGCTTCGTAACGCTTCAGTCTGGGTTCGAATCCCAGCGGGGGCACCCTTGCCGCGCGTCATGACCTCGTCCAAGCGGGATAGCGTGACAGCCGCCTTCTGGCAGCGAACCGCCGGATGCACCATCGCGCCTTCCGGCGACGACGAACTCGCGCCGGACGGTGCGTCTTCGTGGAGCACCCAGGGCCGGCGCGACCTGCCGCGCCGGGAACGACGGACGCCCCCGGATCCGCGCGGAAAGCGGGATCCGGGGGCGTCCGGAATGCGGTTCTACTTGGCTGCGGCCTCGGCGGGCTTCTTCGCGGCCGGTCGCTTGGCTGCGGCGGGCTTGGTCGCTGCCGGAGCCGCGGCGGTCACGGCGGCCGGCGAGGTCTCCACGGCCGGACGCGGACGGGCGGCGAACTCCTCGAACACCGCGCGCGGGGCCTGCAGCGCCTCGAGGCCGACGATGTCGCGGCCGAGCCACAGGTTGTTCCACCAGCCCCAGAGCACGCGCCACTTGCGCTCCCACGACGGCATCGCGAGGCCGTGGTAGCCACGGTGCGCCACCCAGGCCACGAAGCCCTTCAGCGCGAGCTTGCCGGACTGGAAGACACCGTTGTAGAGGCCGAGGCCGGCCACGGCACCGAGGTTCTTGTGGACGTACTCCTTCGGGGTCTCGCCGCGCAGCACCGCGACGAGGTTCTTCGCCAGCAGCTTGGCCTGGCGCACGGCGTGCTGGGCGTTTGGCACGCACATGCCGCCGACGCCGCCACCGGACAGGTCGGGGACGGCCGAGACGTCACCGGCAGCCCAGGCACCCTCGACGATCTCGTCCG
>Ga0308169_10001313_pt1 | contig 29515 bp, 23 predicted proteins | sample PhyBR1_2_FD_202139 | JGI IMG/M metagenome (GOLD analysis project Ga0308169, IMG submission 202139) | Phyllosphere microbial communities from UC Gill Tract Community Farm, Albany, California, United States - DLSLSB.R1 | ecosystem: Host-associated > Plants > Phyllosphere > Unclassified | place...
ATGCGAGCTCGAGCTGGTTGTCGAAAGGCATGCCGGAGAAGTTGTAAATCAGCACGGCCAGGGACGCCGTCGGATTCATGACTGCCAGGTTGCCGTCGTGGTAGATCCAGTAGTTACTGAACAGCGCGGTGAACAACAGCGGCGCGGTCTCGCCGGCGGCACGCGCCACGGCGAGCATCACACCGGTGAGGATCGCGGGCATGCCGGTGGGCAAGACGATTTTCCAGATCACCTGCGAGCGGGTGCAGCCCATTCCGTAGGCAGCATCCTTCATGATCTTGGGCACCATCTTCATCGACTCTTCGGCCGTCAGCACCACGATAGGCAGCATCAGTACGGCCAGCGCCACGCCACCTGCCGGTGCCGAGTAAGTCCCGGTGGTCATGACCACCAGGGCGTAGGCAAATACACCTGCCAGAATCGACGGCAAGCCCGTGAGCATCTTGGCGGCAAAGCGCGAGGCGTTCGCCAGCTTGCTGTCCGGCCCCAGTTCTGCCAGGAAAATCGCGGCCAGGATGCCCACCGGCACGGCGATGGCTGCGGCAATGCCGACCATCACGAAGGTGCCTGCCATGGCGTTGCCGAAACCACCGCCGGTCTCGAAACCGGTCGGGGGCAGTTCGGTGAACACTTCCAGGCTCAGGCGCGCACCGCCCCGGGTGATCAGCATGTAAAGCACGGAAATCAGCGGCACGCTGGCCAGCAGCGCGCCCAGCCACACCAGGGTGGTCAGCACCAGGCTGCGCAGGGCACGGCCTTCGAACCGGCGCTGCAGGCTTGGCATGGCGGTGATGGGCGATGAGAGGTCAGTCATTGCTTTGTACCTCGCTGGGCGTAGACCATGATCATCGAACCGATGATGTTCACCAGCAGCGTGATGAACATCAGCACCAGTGCGGCGTACATCAATACTTCTATCTCGTTCGGGCCGGCTTCGGGGAAGTTCAGCGCCAACAAGGCCGCCAGGGTATTGGCCGGTGCGAACAGCGAAAGAGAAATGTTGTTAGCGTTACCGACCAGCATGGCCAGCGCCATCGTTTCACCTAGGGCGCGGCCCAGGCCCAGTACCAGCGAACCAAAAATGCCAGTGGCAGCAGATGGCACCATCACCTTGAGAATCGCTTCCCAATGGGTGGTGCCCATGCCGTAGGCGGCTTGCTTGGTTTTCATCGGTACACCCGTGAGGGCGTCCTGGGAAACGGCGGCAATGGTCGGCAGAATCATGATGGCCAATACCAATGCTGCCGGTAACAGGCCCGGCCCGCTCAAGGAGGTGCCGAAGAACGGAATCCAGCCGAGCTCGCTGTTCAGCCACGCCGTCAACGGGCGGATCGCTGGAATCACCACATAGATACCCCACAGGCCGTAGACGACGCTGGGGATGGCTGCGAGCAATTCGACGATGGTGCGGAATACCGCAGCCAGCTTGGCGGGTAGAAAATCCTGGGTGAGGAAAATCGCCATGCTGACGCCGAAAAAACCTGCGATCAGCAACGCGATGAGGGCGCTGTAAAGCGTGCCCCAAATAGCCGGCAGAATGCCGTATTTACCTTGGTTAACGTCCCAGACACTGCCGAACAGCACGTCAAAACCGTGCTTTTCCATGCCTGGAAGAGCCTTGCGCCCTACTTCGAAGACCAGCGCGAAAACCAGCGCCAGCACCAGCACTACGCCTATGCGTGCAAGCGCACGGAAGGTGCGGTCAACCAGGAAGTCCTTCGTGGACGGCGGCTGGCACGCAGAATCCGGGTTAACCGGTACGACAAAAGGTGTGTTCATGGGCTAATTCCGGAACAAGGGGGGAACGCTCCCGGCACGGTTGAAAACCCCTACCGGGAGCGGCCTGGCGAGCCTTACTGGATGTTGGCGGAAGCTTTACGAACTTGATCGACAACCGAAGGCGGCAATGGGATATAGCCCATCGAGTCGGCGATTTTCTGACCTTCGGTCAGGCTGTACTCAACCATGTCACGCATGGCCTTGGCCTTGGCCGGGTTGCCGTTGTCCTTGCGGAAGATCATCCAGGTGTAGGAGGTGATCGGGTAGGACTTGGCGCCATCCGGATCCGGCAGCCAAGCCACCAGGCTTTCCGGCATTTTTACCGCAGCCAGGGCTTCGGCGCCGCTCTCGGCGTTCGGGACCACGTACTTGCCGGCCTTGTTCTGCAATTGGGCAAAGTCAACCTTGGCGAGTTTGGCGAAGCCGTATTCGATGTAGCCGATCGCGCCTGGGGTCTGGCGCACGGTGGCGGTCACGCCATCGTTCTTCGGCGACTTGATGAATTTGTCGCTGGCCGGCCAGTTGACCGTATTGCCTTCGCCCAAGTCCTTCTGGAACTCAGCGTTGATCGCCGCCAAGTGCTTGGTGAATACGGCCGTGGTGCCGCTGGAGTCTGCGCGCACCACAACGGTGATCGGCATGTCAGGCAGTTTCAGGCCAGGGTTGGCGGCGACGATCTTCGGATCGTTCCACTTGGTGATCTTGCCCAGGAAGATGTTGGAGTAAACATCGCGAGGCAACTTGAGTTCCTTAGGGTTGCCCGGCAGGTTGAACGCCAACACGATTTCACCGGCAGTCATCGGCAGCAACTGGGCGCCTTCGGCAACCTTGGCGATGTCTTCGTCTTTCATGGCCGAGTCACTGGCGGCAAAGTCGACAGTCTTGTTCAGGAAGTCCTGTACACCCGCACCGCTACCCTTGGACTGGTAGTCAACGGTAACGCCAGCACTTTTCTTGCTGAAATCCTTGAACCAGGTGAGGTAGATCGGCGCTGGGAAACTCGCACCGGAACCGGTCAGGCGGATGCTCTCGGCAGCAAACACCGAGGTGGCACTGAGAGAAACCGCAACGGCGAGTGCAGCAGACTTCATCAGACGTTTCATTCAGGAAAATCCTTGTGAATTACGGGCTCGGCAACTCTGCAACAATCTTGTTACGGTTTTATGAACGTGGAATGGCAAAACGCCTCGTTGTCCCCCTCTCCTGCCGCAAACACGCATTTTGATGTAATTGGTTCGTAACAAATTGCGACTAAGACTTTGCCATCCCCCACGACGCGAGTTCCGCCCATGTCCTCAATAGAAGACACCTTGATGCAGCGCATCCACCGTGAGTTGCTCGATCACAGTGACGAAGAGCTGGAACTGGAATTATCCGAAGACGGGCACGACCTGAACGCCCTTTTTGACGAGCACGTCGGTGAGAGCCACGAGAAAGCCGCCCGGCGCATCTACTTCAGTGAACTGTTCCGCCTGCAGGGCGAACTGGTGAAACTGCAAAGTTGGGTGGTCAAGACCGGCCATAAGGTGGTGATCCTGTTCGAGGGGCGAGATGCCGCTGGCAAAGGTGGCGTGATCAAGCGCATCACCCAGCGCTTGAACCCCCGGGTGTGCCGCGTGGCCGCCCTGCCCGCGCCGAATGACCGCGAGCAGACCCAGTGGTACTTCCAGCGCTACGTCTCGCACTTGCCGGCCGCCGGCGAAATCGTGCTGTTCGACCGCAGTTGGTACAACCGCGCCGGTGTCGAAAAAGTCATGGGGTTTTGCAATGACGACCAATACGAAGAGTTCTTCCGTACCGTGCCGGAGTTCGAACGCATGCTCGCGCGCTCCGGCATCCAGCTGATCAAGTACTGGTTTTCGATTTCCGACCAGGAACAGCACCTGCGCTTTCTCAGCCGCATCCACGACCCGCTCAAGCAGTGGAAACTCAGCCCCATGGACCTGGAATCGCGTCGGCGCTGGGAAGCCTATACCAAGGCTAAGGAGATCATGCTCGAGCGCACCCACATCGCCGAAGCGCCGTGGTGGGTGGTGCAGGCCGATGACAAGAAGAAGGCGCGGCTCAACTGCATCCACCACCTGCTCGGGCAGATGCCCTATGAAGAAGTGAATCTGCCGGTGATCGAACTGCCACAGCGCGTGCGGCAGGAGGATTATTCCCGTAGCCCGACGCCCCCGGAACTGATCGTGCCCCAGCTCTACTGATCCCGCGCTTGAGCGGCGAGCGGGCAAGCCCGCTCGTCACAAGTAAGCTACAGCGGTGAGTTGCTCACCACCCGCAGCGCCAGCCCCTCATACGCATCCAGTGTGATCGTGAACGCGCCTTCCGCCGTAAGATCGCCTTCCACCCGCTCATTGATAATGTCCACCACCATCCCTGCGGCAATATCGGGCAGATGCAGGGTTTCGGTGATCGGTGTGGCCCCGAAGTTCAGCGCGGTGATTTGCGTGCCTTTGCCGGCCGGTAATTCGTGGACCATCACCAGCAGCCCCGGGTTCTCGACTTCCGGCACCTGGATCTGGCGGCTGGCGGCAATGTCGTAGGCACGCCGCACCGCGAGGATTTTCTGCAGTTGCGAGGCAAAGGACTCGGGGTCCTGCAATTGGCTGTTCAAGCTGCCATACAGGCTTTTCGAGCGCGGCATCTGCCCGGCGGACAGTTGCGCATCGGGGTTGAGGTCCACCAGGTCATAGGCGCCGCGATGAATCCAGCGTGTGTCGCCGTCCTGCATCAAATGCTCGACCTCTTCGGCCGCCAGTGGCAGTGCACCCACCAAGTCCCAGCCCGACAAGGCAAACACGCCTGGCTGCATGGCGTTGTACATCACCAGCAGCAGGTGGATCTGGCGGATCTGCTGGATATCTGCGCGGGTGATCGCGTCCAGATCCCGAATACCCAGCGCCGCCGTGATGATGCTGGCCGTGGTGCAGGACACACCGTTGGTCACGAACTTCAAATTGTATGGCGCATGCTCGCCGGCCAGTCGTTCGTACATTTGTTCGCGAATGTGCTCGCGCAGGATATTCCCGGGGAACGTCTGGCCCTGGTAAAGGAACGTGTCATGGGCGTGCAGGGTCCAGAAGTGCACCAGCTCCAGGGTCAATTCATCGTGGTTCTGCAGCGCATGGATCAGCGAGCCGGGGTCGATGCCCTGGCGGTGCATTTCGCGCAGCATCAAGCGCAGGAACTCGGCGTCCCCCATCAGCAGCGCGTGTTGGTACGCCGGGCGGGTGATGAAGTCATAGGACAGGTCGGCACCGCCATGGGACATGGACGCGATGTCATCCACGGTGAGGTTCAACTCCTGGAAACTGAAGCCGCCCGCCTTGCGAATCGCCCCGCCCAGTAACTGGTTGCCGGTGATCGACAGCGGATGGCTCTCGGACCACGCCGTGCCATCCAGCTTGCGCTCCACACCGAGGAACCCATTGGCGTCCAGGCGCAGGATCTTGGCGCCCATCACATCGATGGCGTGCAGCGCATCACCGATGATCATCTGCTGCGCGGCGAAGGTGGGGTCCAGCCAATTCAGCGACGGCTGCCCTTCCTTGAAATAATGCAGGTACACCCAGCGACGCGGCTTGCCATCCACGCCCAGTACCACTTGGGTGGCGCTCCAGTCGGTTTCCTTGACGCCAGGCTCGAAGAAGATCACCCGCTGCAACTGGCCGACGATGTAGTGCTTGTCGCGCAATGCATCAACCTGCGCAGGGCTGAGGTTCTGCGCATCGCGGCCCTCGGCCACGTCGGGCAGCAACGGCCAGTCTTCCTCGCGGATTTCTACCATGTGGTAAAGGCCGGGATAGTCCTCGTACGCCATCTCGGCCAGGCGAAAATCCGCGCCCTTGCCGGTGTGGGACGGGATCACATCGTCGATGATCACCGCGTTGTGCGCCGCCGCCATGCGCGTCAACGCCTGCAACTGCGCCTCGGTGCCCAGTTGCGGGTCAATCTCGAAACTGATGCGGTCGAAATTACCGTCGATGGTCGGTGTGTGCTGCATGCCACTCAAACCGCCGGATTTCTTCAGCGGGCCGTTGTGGATGCCCTGGATGCCGATCTTCGACAAGGCATGCCACAGCGTCTCATCCCCCAACGCCTCCAACACTGTGCCGCCTTCACGGGTCACGATCGACGCCGGGTACGCGGTAAACCATACCGACGACAACGCCGAGGCATCGCGTGGTCGGGTCTGCGCGTAAGGCTGCTGCCACAACCGGCCCTGGCCCGAATAGAGCTTGGCCCGCTGGCGTGCCGCGTGCAGCATCGATTGTTCCACCAGCCAGTTCACATGGTTGTTTTCAGCCGCCGTCATAAGCTTGGTACCTGTCGTCGTGAAACATTGCTCGTGAACATATGAGGGTTACGCGGGCCATTCGTTGCATTGCGATCATGGCGCTGGCGGCTCCCCCCTTTGGATCTGTATCAACCCCCAGCGCTTGGGGGTCAGGTATCGCGATACTGCCTCGGGGTAAACCCCGTCGACGCCTTGAACTGGCGGGTGAATGCGCTGTGGTCGGTGTACCCGCACTGCAACGCAACCTCTGTGATCGGCAGGTCGGTGTGCAACAAGCGGTGGGCATGCTCGAGCCGCACCTTCTGGATCATCTGCCGGGGCGTGAGGTGGAACACGCGCTTGCAGTAGCGCTCCAGTTGCGCCACGGAAATTCCGGCGATGCGTGTCAGCTCACCCAGGGTGACGCGACGGTTGAAATGCGCGCGGATGTGCGCATCCACGGCGGCCAGGCGTTGGTAGGCCGGGTGGCTTTCGCTGGCAGTCTGCAGGTCGACCGAAATGCCGGCCAGGCCAATGATCGCCCCCGCGTGGTCGTACAGCGGCCATTTGTGGGTCAGGCACCAGCCGGGTTCGCGGGTGCCGTAGAGGTGCAGTTCCAACTGGTCTTCCAGTACAAAGCCTTGCTCGAGTACACGCCGGTCCTGCTCGGTGTAGCCCGGCCCCAGTTGTGCCGGGAAAACTTCGGCGCTGGTCTTGCCCAACAACGGTTGCAGCTGCCTGAGGCCACAGCGCAGCACCAGGGTGCGGTTGGCAAGTACGTAGCGGGCCTGGGTGTCCTTGATGAAAATCGCGGCGTTGGGGATCACATCCAGCATCGGCAATAGCTGGGCTACACCGGCCAACAGCTGCTCGATGCTGTGGGGACGGCTCGCCTCGCTCCCTTGGCCAAGGGTCGCAAACACGCTTTGCATCATGACGGTTGATCCCCTGCAGATGGCTTCGTCGCGTAGCAGAGTGCCCGATGCCCGGGGGGCTGTCGAGCGGGGAAAACTGTGCTGATTTCGTCATCGAAGCCGGCAAAAAACATCAATCGCGCCGCCGCCCATGCGTTCACTGTATGGCCACTGCATGCCTATCCAATAACTCACAAGAAGGCGACGCTATGTCAGGTCAGGGCAAGTTCAAGAAACAACTTTCATTGATGGACCTCACCTTCATCGGGCTGGGCGCCATCTTCGGTTCAGGCTGGTTATTCGCAGCCAGTCACGTGTCTGCGATTGCAGGCCCTGCGGGTATCATTTCCTGGCTTATCGGGGGGTTCGCGGTGCTGTTGCTGGGCATCGTGTACTGCGAACTGGGCGCCGCATTGCCCCGCGCTGGCGGCGTGGTGCGTTACCCGGTCTATTCCCATGGCCCGCTGTTGGGCTACCTGATGGGCTTCATCACGCTGATCGCGTTTTCCAGCCTGGTGGCCATCGAAGTGGTTGCCTCGCGCCAATACGCGGCAGCATGGTTTCCAGCGTTGACCAAGGCCGGTTCCAGTGACCCCACTACCCTCGGCTGGCTGGTGCAATTGGCCCTGCTGTGCCTGTTCTTCATCCTCAATTACCGCAGCGTGAAAACCTTTGCCATCGCCAATAACCTGGTGAGCGTGTTCAAGTTCATCGTGCCGTTGCTGGTGATTGGCGTGTTGTTTACGTTCTTCAAGCCGGCGAACTTCCAGGTGCAAGGTTTCGCGCCATTTGGCCTGTCGGGCATCGAGATGGCCGTGTCGGCCGGCGGGGTGATTTTTGCCTACCTGGGGCTCACGCCGATCATCTCGGTGGCCAGTGAAGTGAAGAACCCGCAACGCACCATTCCCATCGCCTTGATCCTCTCGGTGCTGCTCTCCACGGCGATCTACGTGCTGCTGCAAACCGCGTTCCTCGGTGGTGTGCCCACGCAAATGCTCGCCAATGGCTGGGCCGGGATCAGCCAGGAACTGGCGCTGCCCTACCGGGATATCGCCCTGGCGCTGGGCGTGGGCTGGCTGGCGTACCTGGTGGTGGCCGACGCGGTGATCTCCCCCAGCGGCTGCGGCAACATCTACATGAACGCCACCCCGCGCGTGGTGTATGGCTGGGCGCAGACCGGCACGTTCTTCAAGCTCTTCACGCGCATCGATGAGAAGTCCGGCATTCCGCGCCCGGCGTTGTGGCTGACCTTTGGCTTGTCGGTGTTCTGGACCCTGCCGTTCCCGTCCTGGGAAGCGCTGATCAATGTGGTGTCGGCGGCGCTGATCCTCAGCTACGCGGTCGCGCCGGTCACCGTGGCGGCGCTGCGCCGCAATGCACCCCATATGGCGCGCCCCTTCCAGGTCAAGGGCATGGCGGTGCTTGGCCCGCTGTCGTTCATCATCGCCGCGCTGATCGTGTACTGGTCCGGCTGGAGCACTGTCTCCTGGCTGCTCGGGCTGCAAATCCTGATGTTCGGGGTGTACCTGCTGTGCGCGCGGTGGGTGCCGACCGCGCACCTCAATCTCAGCCAGCAAGTACGCTCATCCGCCTGGCTGATCGGCTTCTACGCGGTGACCATCCTGCTGTCCAAACTGGGCAGTTTCGGGGGCCTCGGTGTGATCAGCCACCCGTTTGACACGCTGGTGGTCGCCGCCTGCGCGCTGGGCATTTACTACTGGGGCGCAGCCACTGGCGTGCCAGCCCATCTGGTGCGCCTGGAACACGAAGCCGACGAAAGCGAAACCGTCGACGAGCCCCATGGCCGTGCCCCGCTGACGCCGGCTACCCACTGATTGGAGCGTTTTATGAAGCGATTGCATGTGATCGACTCCCACACCGGCGGCGAGCCCACCCGCCTAGTGATGAGCGGTTTCCCCACGCTCACTGGCAGCACCCTGGCTGAGCAGTTGGAAAACCTGCGCAGCGAGCATGATGAATGGCGCCGCGCCTGCATCCTGGAACCACGGGGCAATGATGTACTGGTGGGCGCGCTGTACTGCCAGCCGGTTACGCCGGGCGCCGTCTGCGGGGTGATCTTTTTCAATAACGCCGGCTACCTGGGCATGTGCGGGCACGGCACGATCGGCCTGGTCGCCTCCTTGCATCACCTTGGGCATATCGTCCCCGGCGTGCACCGCATCGACACGCCCGTGGGCCTGGTCGAGGCGACGCTGCACGACGACGGCGCGGTGACACTGGGCAATGTGCCCGCCTACCGCCATCGCCGCCAAGTGCCCGTAGAGGTGCCAGGCCACGGCGTGGTGCTGGGCGATATCGCCTGGGGCGGCAATTGGTTTTTCCTGGTGTCCGAGCATGGCCAGCGCCTGCAAATGGACAACGTCGACGCCCTCACCGACTACACCTGGGCAATGCTCAAGGCCCTTGAGGAGCAAGGCATCCACGGCGCAGACGGCGCCCCGATCGACCACATCGAACTGTTCGCCGACGACGACCATGCCGACAGCCGCAACTTCGTGATGTGCCCCGGCAAAGCCTACGACCGCTCCCCCTGCGGCACCGGCACCAGTGCCAAGCTCGCCTGCCTGGCGGCCGATGGAAAGCTCGCCCCCGGCCAGCCGTGGATACAAGCCAGCATCACCGGCAGCCAATTCGAAGGCCGCTATGAATGGGACGGCGAGCGCGTACGCCCGTTCATCACTGGCCGCGCCTACATGACCGCCGACAGCACCCTGCTGATCGACGCGCAGGACCCCTTTGCCTGGGGCATCTGAGCCCTCCCCTTACTTGACTGGAAACTGGAGTTAGCACATGAGCGACAACATCTTTACCGGCTGCATCCCCGCCCTGATGACCCCGTGCACGGCAGAGCGCACACCGGACTTCGACGCCTTGGTCGCCAAAGGCCGCGAGCTGATCGATGCCGGCATGAGCGCCGTGGTGTACTGCGGCTCCATGGGCGACTGGCCGTTGCTCACCGAGGCCCAGCGCCAGGAAGGCGTGGCGCGCCTGGTGGCGGCCGGTGTGCCGACCATTGTCGGTACCGGGGCGGTCAACAGCCGTGAAGCCGTGGCCCATGCCGCCCACGCGGCCAGGGTGGGCGCCCATGGCCTGATGGTGATTCCGCGCGTGCTGTCCCGCGGTGCTTCGGCTACTGCACAGAAGGCGCACTTCTCGGCGATCCTCAAGGCCGCGCCCAATCTGCCGTCGGTGATTTACAACAGCCCGTACTACGGCTTCGCCACCCGCGCCGACCTGTTCTTCGAACTGCGCCGCGAACACCCGAACCTGATCGGTTTCAAGGAGTTCGGCGGGGGTGCCGACCTGCGCTACGCCGCGGAACACATCACCTCCCAGGACGATAACGTGACCCTGATGGTCGGCGTCGACACCCAAGTGGTGCACGGTTTCGTCAACTGCAACGCCACCGGCGCCATTACCGGCATTGGTAACGCGCTGCCTCGGGAAGTCCTGCAGCTGGTCGCGCTGAGCAAAAAGGCCGCCAAGGGCGATGCTAAGGCGCGCCGCCAGGCACGTGAGCTGGAGGCCGCGCTGGCGGTGCTGTCGTCGTTCGATGAAGGCTGCGACCTGGTGCTGTATTACAAACACCTGATGGTACTTAACGGCGACAAGGGCTACGCGCTGCACTTCAACGAGACCGATGTGCTCAGCGAGGCCCAGCGCCGCTACGCAGAAACCCAGTACACACTGTTCCGCCAGTGGTACGCCAACTGGTCGGCAGAACAGAACGTTGCTTGATGCCTCGCGTGCCGCTGCGGCGATCGCAGCGGCCCCCCCCCTTTTTTCCAGGACGACCCCATGACTCTGACGGGCAAGATGCTGATCGGTCAGCACGCCATTTCCGGTGACCGCGAGGCGATCCGGGCGATCAACCCCACCACCGAGGCAACCCTGGAGCCCGCCTACCTGGGCGGCAACGGCGACCACGTCGCACAGGCGTGCGCACTGGCGTGGGCGGCGTTTGACGCGTACCGCGAAACATCGCTGGAGGCGCGTGCCACGTTCCTTGAGACCATCGCCGCGCACATCGAAGCCCTCGGCGATGAACTGATCGACCGCGCCGTCGCCGAAACCGGCCTGCCCCGCCCGCGCCTTCTCGGCGAACGCGGGCGCACCTGCGGGCAACTGCGCACCTTCGCCCGCACCCTTCGTAGCGGGGAGTGGCTGGATGTGCGGGTAGACAACGCACAGCCGCAACGCCAGCCCCTGCCTCGCCCCGACCTGCGCCAGCGCCGCATCGCGTTGGGCCCGGTCGCCGTGTTTGGTGCGAGCAACTTCCCACTGGCGTTCTCCGTGGCCGGTGGCGACACCGCCTCTGCACTGGCCGCCGGTTGCCCGGTGATCGTCAAGGCCCACGGTGCTCACCCTGGCACCAGCGAACTGGTGGGCCGGGCGGTGGCGCAGGCGGCCAAGGCGTGTGGACTGCCGGAGGGGGTATTTTCGCTGCTGTACGGTTCGGACCGTGAGGTCGGTATTGCCTTGGTCACCGACCCCCGCATCAAGGCGGTTGGCTTTACCGGCTCGCGCAGCGGTGGCGTGGCGTTGACCCACGCCGCGCAGGCACGACCAGAGCCCATTCCGGTGTACGCGGAAATGAGTTCGATCAACCCCGTGTACCTGTTTCCGGCGGCATTGGCGGCCAGGGGCGAAGCACTGGCCCAAGGTTTCGTGGCGTCGTTGACCCAGGGTGCCGGCCAGTTCTGCACCAACCCAGGGCTGGTGATCGGGGTACAAGGGCCGGCCCTGAATCGCTTCATCAGCACCGCCAGGGAGTTACTGCCAAGCTGTGCCGCGCAGACCATGCTCACGCCCGGTATTGCCCGTGCCTACGGTTCAGGCGTGGGCGCGTTGACTGAACACGCCAAGGTTGCCGCAAAGGGTTTGACCGCAACAGGTCCCAACCAGGGCCAGGCGTATATGTTCGTGACCCCGGCGCAGGCCTTCCTGGCCAATGAACACCTGCAAGCCGAAGTCTTCGGGGCCGCATCCCTGATCGTCGTCTGCGCCAGTCCTGAAGAAGTACGCGAGGTTTCTGAACACCTGGAAGGCCAGCTCACCGCCACCTTGCACCTGGATGAAAACGACCTGCCCGATGCCAAGGCACTGCTGCCGGTGCTTGAACGCAAGGCCGGGCGCTTGCTGGTCAATGGCTGGCCGACCGGCGTGGAAGTGTGCGATGCCATGGTCCATGGCGGCCCCTTCCCAGCCACCTCGGATGCGCGTAGCACATCGGTGGGCACGGCGGCGATCCAGCGTTTCTTGCGGCCGGTGTGTTACCAGGACTTCCCCGACGCATTGCTGCCCGATGCGCTCAAGCACGGCAACCCGTTGCTGCTGCGGCGCTTGCTCGACGGCCAGAGAGAGGCATAGGTGATGTCCGATCCCGATATCGCAGTGATCGGCGCCGGTATTATCGGCGTTGCCTGCGCCCTGCAACTGGCGCGCCTTGGCCGGCAAGTGGTGGTAGTCGACCAACAGGCACCCGGCATGGGCGCGTCCTATGGCAACGCCGGGCACCTGGCGACGGAACAGGTGTTCCCGATTGCCGACGTGTCGATCCTCAAGCGCTTGCCCGCCATGCTGTTGGACCCCATGGGCCCACTGCGCCTGGATTGGAAGTACCTGCCGCACGCCCTGCCCTGGTTCCTGCGCCTGTTGCTGAACCTGCGTCCGGCGAGCTACCAGCGCACGGTCGCGGGGATCCGCGCGCTCAATGAAGGCAGCCTGGGCGCCTGGCAGCGCCTGCTGCACAGTATTGGGCGCGCGCATCTGCTACGCGAGGACGGCTCGCTGCTGGTGTTCGAGCAGGGCGACTCACGCCCGGCCCTCGAGGCACTGCAACGGCGCATGCAACAGCAGCAGGTGCCCGTGGACTTCTGGTCCGGCGAAGCCATACGCAAGGCTGCGCCGCTATTGAGCGACAACATTCAGGGCGGGCTGTTTTTTCCCGCGACCGGGCACTTCATAGACCCCTACCACGTGTTGGGAGAACTGGTTGAGGCCGCCAAGGCCAGTGGTGTGCAATTTCTCCAGCGTCGGGTGCTGGATGCCCGTCTTGAGGGACAGGGCGTGTTACTGACTACCGATCAGGGCACGTTGGCCGCACGCCAGGTACTCATCGCCTGTGGTGCGCATTCGGCCAGGCTCACTGCTGCATTGACCGGCAAAACAGTCCCACTGGACACGGAGCGCGGCTATCACCTGATGCTGCCCCACGAGCAGCATCGCTTGCCATTTGCCGTCACGTCCCTGGAACGCAAATTCATCATGACGCCTATGACCGACGGCTTGCGCCTGGCCGGCACGGTGGAATTCGCCGGTCTCGACACACCCCCGAACATGGAGCGTGCCTGGCAGTTGCACCGTCTAAGCAAAGGGTTGTTCCGCGAAGACTTGAGCGCACAGGATGCAACGACATGGATGGGGTTTCGGCCGTCCCTGCCGGACTCGCTGCCAATCATCGATCGGGTGTGTGGAGGGAAAGTGTTGCTTGCGTTTGGGCATCAGCATTTGGGGCTGACGCAGGCGGCGGTGACAGCGGAGTGGATCGGTGAACTGGCGAGTTTGAACTCGGCACAGCCATTGGCGCTTTATCGCCTGGATCGGTTCTGAACAACGCAGGCCGCTCCACCACAACAGGGGCGGAATGCTCACTCAAGGATGGTCCTTTCAGTCGCGGCGTTAAACATGGCCTCGGCCATTTCCTCGATGTCATCACGCATGCATAGCTTCTCCAACCAGCCCGTCGGAATGCCTTGCACGCCATAGAACGCTCCCGCCAGCTGACCAACGATGGCGGCAGTGGTATCAGCGTCATCACCCAGGTTCACGGCCGCCAACACTGCATCGACGAAGCTGTTCGTGTGCTGTACGCACCACAGCGCCGCCTCCAATGAAGCGACGGCGTAACCGGAACCGGTGATCTGCTCGCGGGGCTTGTTGGCGTATTTCCCTTGGGCAATTGCCACGACGTCTGGCGCAGTCAGGTCGGCGCAGGGGACGCTGAGCAGGTGCGTCTTGTGCGCCCCGTTCAAGGCGTTACACATTGCCCGTGCCAGCACCACGCAGCATTCGATTGCCTCCTGGGCGCCATGGGTCGTACGGGAGCCTTGACGGCAAAAGTCGTCGACGCTGTGCAGGTCGGGGAAGTAAAACAGCACCAGGGGAGCAAGGCGCATCATCGAACCGTTGCCCGCAGAAAAGGGGTCGGTTGAACCTGCAAACGGGTCGCCGTTTTTCTCAAACGCCTCGAGCGCCGTGCGCACGGTCATGCCGATGTCGAAACAATCACCCGTGGAGCTCAAGTAGCCCCACTTCCACCAATTCAGGTAGCGCCCCATCTGGTCGGCCGCATCGAAACCACCTTTGCGCAGCAGGCTTTCAGCCAGGCACAGCGCCATTGAGGTATCGTCCGTCCATTGGCCGGGCTTCAGGTTGAACGGCCCTCCCCCCACCATATCCGTAACCGGTGAGAATGTGCCGCGAGGCATGAACTCGACAGTGGTGCCGACCGCATCGCCACACGCCAGGCCGAGCAAGCTGCCGCGATAACGATCCAAAAGCGTGAGAGACATGGGTCTTCCTTGAAAAGGTATTGAGTCAGGCATCACTCTACTTGACCAACCGCTTCTCCTTGGAGGGGCGGTATCCGAAATACGAGCTGTAACACTTACTGAAATGACTCGGCGACACAAACCCACACGCCACCAGCACCTCCACCTGCGACAACTCCGTGTGCTGCAACAGGCGCCGCGCTTCGGTCACGCGTAATTCCATGTAGTAGCGCTGCGGTGTGGTGCCCAATTGTTCCTTGAACAAACGCTCCAACTGGCGCCGCGATCGGCCGGCATAGACCGCCAGTTGATCCAGTTCCAGGGGTTCTTCGAGGTTGGTGTCCATCAGTTTCACGACTTCACGCAGGGGCGCGCTGACGTTGACGTTTTCCGTGGGCTTGATGCGGCGATAGCGCGACTCTTCGAAGGCCAGGATGTCTTCGATGCCTTCCACCAGCGCCTTGTCATGCAGGCCCTTGATCCAGTCCAGTGCCATATGGAACGCGCCGGACGGGCTCGATGCCGTCAGGCGATCCCGGTCGATCACGTAGGGTTCGCTGGTGACGTGGGCAGCCTTGGATACTTCCGCCAGCGCCGGGCGGTGTTCGGGGTGAATCGCGCAGCGATAGCCTTGCAACAGGCCCGCGCGACCGAGGAACCACGAGCCGTTCCACAAGCCAGCGAGGCTGATACCGTGTTCGGCGGCACTGCGCAGCAGGTGGATGAAGTCTTCGCTGGCCTTGAGCTCGGTGCGAAAACCGCCACAGATCACCAGTAGCGCCAGGTCTTGCAGGGCCGCCACATCAAGGCGCGCGTCCGGGCGGATGACCAGGCCCAGGTCGCTGATGACTTCGCCATCGTCCCAGCCAAAGGTGCGCGTGGCGAACAGCTCCGGACGCAGCAGGTTGGCGGTGACGAGTGTGTCGAGAGTCTGGGTGAATGCGGGCAGGGAGAAGTGTTCGAGCAACAGGAAGCCAACGCGGGTGACCGACGCAGGGTTGCAGGTTTCGTTGAGGTAGCGCAGGTTCTTGCCTTTCATGCCACCGCTGAATTGACGTCTTTCCATCGAGGGTTGGCCCACTTTTATTGTTGAGGCATGGCCGCCATCTTAGGGGTAAACACGTTGCCTGTCTCAGGCACTGAGCCTGAAAAAACCGTCCGCACTCAAAGCCCCCGGCACAACAGCTGCAGGCGCATCTGATACGGTTTTTTCTTTGCCATCTGCATCTGTATCGAAAAGCCTCCTGGGCGGACAATAGCGCCATCCCCACCCCCTTCCCTTCGGAGGCCTTATGACCAAGATGGCACTTTTCCTGTTCGGCTTTTTGGTACTCACTATCGGTATCGGCCTGCTGGCAACCATCTCACCGGTTTAAGGCCGGCCGCCTCAGTTGACAAACAGCATCGGGTACAGCGAGAGCACCAGCAGCAGCGCCATCGACCCGTTGAACAGCCGCAACCAGCGCGGCTCGCGCAACACATTGCGCAAGCCGCTGCCGCAGCCGACCCATACACACACGCTGGGCAAGTTGACCACGGCAAACACCAACGCAATCACCAGCACATTGGTGACGTAGCCTTCGGCCGGCGTGTAGGTGGTGATGGCGCCCAGCGCCATGATCCAGGCCTTGGGGTTCACCCACTGGAACGCCGCCGCGCCGAGGAAGGTCATGGGCTTGCCTTGCTCGTCGTCGTTGTCGGACATGCCGCCCGCCGTCGCGATCTTCCACGCCAGGTACAGCAAGTACGCCGCCCCCACGTAGCGCAGCACGGTGTAGGCCCAAGGGAATACCTTGAACACCTCGCCCAATCCCAGGCCGACCGAGATCACCAGCACCATGAAGCCGATGCTGATCCCCAATGCGTGGGGCATCGACCGGCGGAAACCGAAGTTCACGCCCGAGGCGAGCAACATGGTGTTATTGGGCCCCGGCGTGATCGAGGATACGAAGGCGAACAGCACAAAAGCTGACAACAGGCTGGTAGACATGAACATGACGCGGCATCCAAACAGAAGTGGTATGCCCGTGACAGTAGAGGGTTAAGGGCCGCCCTGCCCCGTACAGCCAGGGGCGGATTGAGGCATACACTTTTTTGCCGAGGCTTTCACAAACCTTTCACAGACGACCGCCTATGGTGATCCCAGCTCCTAATGAACATCCTTTTAGCCCGCGCGCCCCACGCGGGCTTTTCTTTGCCCGCGATTTGCCACAGGCAAAAAAAGAGGCAAGCCCTCTGCAGGGCTTGCCTCTTTTGGGCTGTCCGTTAACGCGGGCCTGGACCACCGCCTGGGCCGCCACCCTGACCGTGTCCGCCGCCATGCCCCCCACCACCGCCACCGCCCGGTGGCATGAATATCCAGCAGCCCGACAAGGTCGACAACAACGCGACCACCACAGCCGCCTTGGTTAGAACACTCAACTTCATGGCAACACTCTCTTACTTGGCGAGATCAACTTCTCGCTAGGTTTGACAGTGCCAACCGAAGTCCGTCACGGCGATCGTGTAACGCGTTGGTAGGCTTTGTATGCCTGACGATACAACGTGCCTTCACGTTCTGCGGCCGTGGCTCAGTACGCTGAACTGGCTGGATCCGGAGCGCACGGCTACCAGGTGCAGGGCCGGATTTCGAGGGATGCCCAGTTTTTGAAGAACCTCGCTTCGCCGCATAAGGCGTTAGGGCTGGGCTGGGCGTTGTGACACACTTCCTTGCCAAGCGCCGCCTGACACGAGGAAACCATGCTCCGTATTCATCAAGCGACCAGAACCGACATCGATGCCCTGCGCGAAGTCGGCTGTAGGACATATCAAGAACACTTTGCACAGATCTGGTCGCCTGCCGGGTTGCAAGCCTTCCTCGACCGCGACTTCTCCCCGGCCGCACTGGGCCAATCACTCGAATCATCCGACAGCCAGCTGTGGCTGCTCGCATCGGACGAAAGCTCGCAGGTTGTAGGCCTGGCTAAAATCAACTGGTCAGCGCCTGCTCCGATAACGGCTAAAATGGGCGCTGAGCTGCGCAAAATCTACTTTCTAAAATCTGCCGCTGGGCATGGGTATGGCAGGCAGCTTGTGCAATTCATTTGCGACCAAGCCGTACAGCGGGGGCATAACTTTCTTTGGCTGACGGTACTCAAGTCTAATCCGGATGCCCGGCGTTTTTACGAGGCGTGTGGATTCCAGTCGGTGGGGGAAATCCCGTTCAAGACGGACTTGGCTGAAATCGGAATGGATGTCATGGGTCTGAAACTGCAACAACCGGGGGACTGAATGGACGAGTTGATACAAGGGCTCGACGGCCCGAGGACCGCTCAGCAGGAATTGTTTTTCGACCTGGAGGACGCGGCGGCGATTATCGGTTGGTCGGTGGTTGAACTCACGGCGATGGCAGCTCGCGGCAGGACGCCGGATGAGGCCGTGACACTGATGAAAATATGCGCATTGCTGGCGGCGCAGCAGGAAAAAATTCACGGGTACGCAAATGAGGTGAAAGACCAGCGCATCGCCAGGTCTGAAATCATATAGCTGCGCTCGCTGACACACTCAAACAGGGAATTTACGCGTGGCATTTTCATTGGAAGAAAGAACGGCTTTACTCGCGCTCAAGGGCGTAGGTCCCACCGTTATTAGCCGATTGGAGCAGATGGGGATCGAGTCAATGGACGCGCTTGCGCAATCGGACATCGATGACATCCTGGCGCAAGCGTCCGCCGCACTCGGGTCAACCTGCTGGAAGAACAGCCCTCAGGCGCGCGCAGCGATTACTGCGGCGGTGGAGCTTGCAAAGCGTCCAGGCAGGAGGAACGCAGGCCAGTAGTGGTGTTGATATGCTGGGGCAGACCATTGACGCTCGCCTATCGTGGTCTGACCCCGTTTTATCCCGGTTTACGCTTCAAGGAACGATGAAGGACGCTGCATCTTCAATCATATACGAAGCACTCATCACCATCATGCCCGTAATAACGATGATGACAGCGCCAGCGAAGCACCAATACACAAAACTGAGTGCTCCAAAACAGTACGTTCGCCCCACCCAAAGCGCCCCTTGAACAACCCCCACTACGCACCCCAATGTCACCAAGACGACAATCATGGTGATACTGGCGACCCACGCGATCTGCCGAAAACTCATCCCTTCGAACAGCAGGCTCGCGCTAAACAGTGACATACCGGTTATTGACGCTACAGAACTCACCACACTTAGCACTTCTGACCACTTCATATCCATTCCTTAGAAAACACCTACCCAACGGGCTCAACTCACGCAGGGTTGACGGCAGTACGGTTATCAATCGAACTGACTGAAAAACTCACCCGAAATCATACTGTCCAGAAACGCTCTCTGTTCCGCCGTAACGAGGTTCCGTTGAGTAAACCCCTGTGCGTCCGGTGGTGCCAACCAACGAGCCTGTCGATCCATCGCAACGGCGACGAGCGCGGCTTTTTCTTCCGCGGTCATCGCGTTCACGTAGACCCCCAGCGATGACAGCCACCGTACTGAGAAATCCAAGTCGAGGTACTCTTCCTCGGTAAATGCCAGGTGCCAGATGAACTCGAATGAGAGTTCTGCAAGGGCCTTCATCCATCGATTTCCTTATTCCGTTCCATGCCTGGTTATACGCATTGGCCATGACCCTCCAGTAGAGGCTGGGAGCGAATGCCATAACGACCATTGTGCGTTGCTTTTTAAAAGCCAATAAACAACCCCGTAGACGTTAATCTACGGGTTTTTTAAGAGTGGAGGCCGAGGTCGGAATGAACCGGCGTAGGCGGATTTGCAATCCGCTGAAAAGCCAATATAAATCATATACCTACAGTAAATTAAATTCCGCAGATGACAGATATTCGAGTGGCAGAAGCTCAACAAAAACAAGCTGAGCGTTTGGGGTTGCGAAACTGATTTCCTTACTCGCCCGCTCCTGCGCAAGGCTGTCATTGTGCTACTATCGATCCTTCGAATCTGGCATACCTTGGAGCGTTTCACAAATGGAAAACGTACATACAGTACCTTTGGAATATGAGATTGACGGACTGTCCATGACTGTCGACACCTGGCATTCCCTGCAAGGAGTTCGAGGCACCCAAATTTACGACGACATTGAAAAACTGGTTACGAGACTCGTAGCTGATAATAAATATTTTCTGATTTACGACCCCAACCAGAACGGCGACGTCCAAAACCGCTGTGACAACACGCAACAGGTCGAAAAGCTATTTCACCCGACCACTCCGGACGCCTCCTAGCCACACTTCGATTGCGTAGGGGGACGGGGCGGTTTTGACCGATAGGCTTGTGGTTACACGCCCGTATCTGATTGCATAAATGCACAATTGGCGTTTGGATCGCATAGATTGGCGTACGGTTTTCCCCATCTTTGCTCCATGAGTATCGCTCGGGCTCAGCCTACCCGCCGCCCCGATGATGGATTGGACGTAGGACTACCGCGTCCTACTGATTTAGCTGGCTCCCAGACCTCCACCCTCGTCGCTTGTAGCAATTCCCAAGCAATGACGTTTCAACCTTTATTCTGCTCATCAGCTAGGATTAAGGTTGCTCCAAGCAATTCTTAGGATAGGCAATACAGCAAAATCTGACGCGACACTCTGCCAAAATACTTAGCGCCCCCTTGAGCAGACGTAAAATTTATTCAGAAAATTTTTAGGGATCACTTACGTGATATAAACGGCTGCTACCTTGGCGCAACCAAAAGTGATATCGTTTAGCCTTCATTATGAAGGACTACATACATATGATGGAAATTACACTCGATTCCGCAGTAAAGATTGCGGCTCCTTTTTTGACGGCCGTATTTGGCGTATTGACAAAAATCTACTTAGACGCCAAACCAAAACTTGTATTTTATATGATTCAGTCTTTTGCAATTCCCACGCGCAACCAAAACGATCCAAACGCTCAAGGGATAACAGTTCACACTCACACTATTGCAGTTCGTAATTCAGGAAAGAAATCCGCTACCAATGTACGTATTGGCCACCACTATCTTCCAGACTTCCAAATCCACCCTCCTCTAGCTCATGAAGTCGTTAGAAACCCAGACAGTACAGGCGAAATTTTAATTCCAACTCTAGTCCCGGGCGAACAAATAATTATTGGTTACTTATACTTCCCGCCCCAAACATATCAAAATATAAACAGCTACTGTAAATCCGACGAAGTCCTGGCAAAATATTTAAATGTAACCCCCATGGTTCCTGCTGGAAAAATTCAACTTTTTATACTATGGCTTTTGGTATTCATTGGCGCTTCCAGCCTCGTATATTGGCTACTGACGCTCCTCTTGATCTGGGCACAATCCCCTACTTGACTTATACAATCGCGCGCCAACTGCAAAGTGCTGTGGGGTCCAAGCGACAGATTAGTGTTCTGTAAACCGTAACATATAGGAATATATGAATCAAAAACCAAACAATACAAGCTCAACAATCAGAACCGATTAGCCTTAACGCTCAAAATATCAATATCCAAGGAAGTACCTTATGGCAACCTCAAACATGGATAGACTTGAAACAATCCTGAACGGACTTGGCCCTGGAATGGAGTCCATGCCCATATCAGTTCGAGAACTCATAAGTTGGTTTGGGGCTGAACGTCGCGGCTATATGGTAGCCTACAAGATTCGCAAAGCACTGGAAGCTTTAGGTGTAACTACAAAGCCTGACTTTGATAGCGTGCCCTTGGACTCCAAGATCACTCTTTATGCTCCTACCCAGGAGGAAATCACTCAGAGCGACACTCTCGAAAACGTTGGTGACCCAGTAAATACAGTAGGTACACAACTCAACGCAAGCGAGTCTGAATCATTACCGCAAAAACAACTTATATCTGGAGCTGTATCAGAGCCCGCATTTAGAGTAAGCCGGCTTGAAGCAGCGAACGTAAATCTCATAACCGTAAAACCAGACAGCAGCCTCAATGAGGCAATCACGTTAATGCTGCGCCACGACTACTCACAACTCCCTGTAATGACCAATGAACGAGATGTAAAAGGCGTTATCAGCTGGGAAAGCATCACACCAAAACTGGCCTTAGCAAACTCTCAATCCACATTCGTCCGAGACTATATGAAACCACATAGAGAGATAAACTCTATGGACTCCATATTCTCAGCACTTCCTAGAGTTGTCGAATACTCATACGTTCTGGTTCGCGCCCCCGACCAGCGTATAAGTGGCATAATCACCACAACCGATCTTAGCACTCAATTCAAACAGCTTTCCGAACCATTTCTTTTATTATCCGAGATCGAGAACCATATAAGAAAGTTAATAGATGGAAAATTCACAAAAGAAGAATTAATCAGCATTGTAAACCCATCGGACAGTGAGCGCACGATTGAATCAGTTGCAGATCTAACGTTTGGAGAGTACATCCGTCTCTTTGAGGATCCAAGCTTATGGTTAAAAACCGGTCTTAAAGTTGACAAAAAAACCTTTACCAGAGAACTCGACAAGGTACGCATCATTAGAAATGACGTGATGCACTTCGATCCGGACGGAATTTCAGAGGACGATCACGAACTACTTCACCATTTTGTCCGTTTCATTCATACAATACAAAGTTTGACATTTAAGACTTTATAAAGCCTTCTATCGCGACGCAGTTATACAGTTTATAGTTGCGTCTTCGTAGAAATCAATTATCATAAACAAGGTACAGCACCCTCACGCTACTGACATTTCACGACCCAAAGTTGATCAAGCTTTGTTGTATAGCTCTGGCTCACCATCTCGCGGCGCATGGCCCAAGAGGGGTCTGCTGGCACGCTAACGGAGCGCAGAGTGTGCCTGCCCCATCTTTCGTTAATCTGGTCGAGTACTGTCATCACCCGAGTCGCCTTAGCCGGCTGTGATATTGCAAATAGATCATCGGTGTACTCGCCTGGCTGGCAGAGGTTAAGCAGCATCACTTCAGCTTTGCTGTAGTTAAAGCCTGCTCTAAATATCCCATCAAGCGCCCCCACCGCAGCTTGAGTAAGTGGCCGCACGTCATCAGTGGGATACGGCATGTCCACCACTACCCCATTGGCATACTTCGCCTCCTCCGGGTTGAACATGCCGGTGCGGATGCACACTCGCACCTGCTTGCACAGCGAGCTCTGAGCCCGAAGCTTCTCCGAGGCTCGCATCATGTAGGTGGCCACCGCCTCCTTGATGGGCGGCAGTTCCGTCAGCCGTCTACCGAACATGCGGCTACAACAGATCTCCTGCTTCGGCGGATCGGGCTCATCCAGCTCCAGACAAGGCCTGCCGCCCAGCTCCCTCGCCGTCTTCTCGATCACAATGCTGAACTTCTTACGGAGCGTCCACAGGTCGGCCTTAGCCAGGTCCATGGCCGACTTGATACCCATTGCATCAAGATGGAGTTTCATCTTTCGACCGACACCCCACATCTCTGCCACGTCCGTATTGCGTAGCACCCAATCACGCTTAACCGGATCGGTGATGTTGACCACCCCGCCGGTTTGGGACTGCAGGCGCTTAGCGGTGTGGTTTGCCAGCTTCGCCAGGGTCTTTGTGTGAGCGATACCAACACCGACAGGGATACCGGTGCAGCGAAGCACCTGGGCGCGAATCTGCCGGCCTAGGGTATCTAGCCCACCGATACCAGTAAGATCGGCGAACGCCTCGTCGATGCTGTACACCTCAACCGCCGGCACCATCGCCTCGATCATGCATTTAAAATTGCACGCGAATGGGGGCTGACTGACAAAGCAAGCCCTTGCTTTGGCGTTCGACGCAACAAGGAAAAGCCACGGGATTACTATGCTGGTGAAACCGTATGGAACGGGGTATACGCGGAGGCAGTGCAAGAGCTCAAGGACGCGATGGATCTGGCCTACCTGACCGGCCAACGTTCCGCCGATGTGCTCAAGATTGCAACTACAGACTTGAACAACGGCTTCTTGCTGATTGGCCAGGGCAAGACCGAAAAACGCCTACGCCTACGTCTGGAGGATGCAGGCATGCAGTCCGGGCTGAGTGCCTTTATTGAAGACCTCCAGGAACGTAGAGCCATCAATGGTATTCGGACCTCAACCTTGATCACCAATGCGTCTGGACTTCGAATGAGCCAGCAAATGTTGCGCAACAGGTGGGACGACGCACAGGCGAAGGCAGCAATCAAAGCCGCGGCTGATGGTGACCCAGCGCTGGCCACCAGCATTCGGAAATTCTAATTCAAGGACATTCGGCCGAAAGCTGCCAGCGAGATCGAGCTGACGCACGCAAGCCGCCTGCTGGACCACTCAACCGAGGAGATGACTAAGAAGGTCTATCGGCGAGTCGGTGAGATTGTTAAACCCACAAAATGACGCGCAGGCAGTAACAATCAAGATCGATAACAAACAGCCAAAAACCATCACGTGCTCTAACCTGAGCCACTACCGAAATAGCAATATATCGGCGGCCCTTTGAATAATTGCATCACTGCATCAGCAGGCCCAGCGATGCGATGGCACTATAGTGGCAAAATTGAGTATACTATTACGAGACTATCCAAAATCATTTTTGACTTTTGCTAAAGTCAATGACACCCGACTCAACTCAACTTTACATGGATGAATAATGAACGAGAGTGAGCAAGAATTAGACCTCAGCCAGTTCGATCTTGAGGCGTTGATGGCCGCGGCGGCATCTGGCACTGAAAGTGAAATGCTCGAGTCAGTGATAAAACGTTGCGGACTGTTCGTAAAAAGACTTGAGCAAGCCTGCCCAGTGAGGACGGCTGCGGTTTACGGCGGATTGCTTCTCAAAGGAAAGTTTCATAAGAACTGCCTTCGCCTTGAGACGCTCGTACATATGACAATTGCTATGGCGAACGGAACGCGTCCTGCTCCCCCTCAAGTACTTATCCAAGGCTATCATGCAACGGGGCAGGCCTGCGGCTACTTAGAGGACCCACCTGAAGATATATTTGTTCATAACATTCTCTCAAACCGAGGCGATTACAAGGTGGTCGGGGGGATATGGGAGGGAGCAGGATTTTACCTTCAGCGGTTTATGCACCTCGTAGATGGTATGCCCGACCGAGGAGTCTTTGCAAGAATTGCCAATGCCGCACACGCTCTACTCAAGGTATCAGAGTTTGTCTGCACACGAGCAGGGTTACAACGTTATGAACTCGGCGACGAAGTTGGAGAAGATACCCTATCGGCAAAATTTGCAGGCAAAGCCAGTGAACTGCGCGCTTTAGTCGCTATCACAACTGACGACCTCAAGGGGATCGGCGTCGATTTTGACGACTTAAGTCGATTTATATTCAACCCCTCAGACCGTAAAACTTTAGTTACCCAACCGCTTGGGAATACTGATCTTGAGCGTTACCCCTTAGCAATGATGGGGAGTACCCTTTACTTAGTTCTCCCCACCGCGGTTTCATTAGCAATTCGTTGGCTGTGTATTGAATTCTTAGGGACAGAGAACGCCAGATCCTCTTTCGTCTATAACTTGGGAATTGAATATTCTGGGCTCTTCAGCAACACACCGATACTTGGTGGAAACTCTGTAGAATTTGAGTTTACTCACGATGAAAAAAGTTCGTACCATTGTGTGACGCAAATGATCGATGTCGGACGCTATCTGAACTTGATTTTCGTCATGGATACACTGCAGGGAATTACAGATAATGGCTTCATCGGCATGTATGACGGTGGTGAGGATCTTGGCTCCAAGCTGGCACACATCATTGATGACATACAGAAAAATGCCTCTGCGGCTCCAGGCTTTCGTGATGGCATCACGTTACTAATTTGCTGTGGTGTGGGACGCGGGATCGGTATGCCACTTTCGCTCGCTCCATGTAAAAACTGGAGATTCGAGGCCATTAGTGCACATGACCTTTACACACTTAGTCATATTAGCCAGTTCAAACCATTGGACTTATGGCGTTTGCTTGACGCTCAATCAAAATTGAGCGAAAGCGGTGTCTGGCTGCAAAATATGAATGGCCTGCTGAACCTGTATGCCTGGGGCGACTCTCTTAATGGACATATGGTGCCGCATGCAGAAATACCCAAAGGCGCTATAGGCTCTAAGTTATTAATGGCGATAGAGCAGAATGGTTTACGCGACGTTCGTCATAAAGTCGCACTTTCTATGGATGACCACGCCCAAGAATACATCGACGGTACATGGCTGACACTCCGAAAAGAGGGTTCAAGCTACTTCGAGGAGGATGAGCAGAGACCCTTCTATGGAAGCCTGAACGCACCTGGCCGCCCCAAAGGTGCGTATATCACAGAGAACAGGTGCTGGTGGAGTGAACTCGCTTCACCTGAAGGTGGTCCCGACACGCAAAATTATGATCGCTGGAAAATGCTTGGGGTTTGGATAGTCCGCGCAGCACCTACTCTCGATCGAGTTTTTTCTGTTGGGCTTGGCAACGGGCCGGTACGCTGGAAATGTACTTTCGAAAAGTCTCACCAAACGGAAGAACTGACCTCTTGGGGGAGTGAAAAGGATGCTAAAGATTCAATTACACTGGCGGTCGACCGTACTCTAAGGACGATTGAACTACGCATAGATGTGGGATTTGATCGAGCACTTTTCAATCCTGAAAACGTGGCTGAACGCGCCTTAGTTCGCGCTTTAGTAGAAGGCGTGGCAATACTGGCAAACTCGTCATTGACGTCTATAGAAAACCTGATAGATGAAATTGTTCCGAACGCCCAAGCTCGTCACTCGCATGTTTTTCAAGCCAAAAAATTTAGAGATTACATCCCGAGCCTTTCAGACCGTTCACTGATTTCCATCAATCGTTTTGACGAGGCATTGGAAAAAATCGGTATGGGTTGGCAAGTACGCAATAAACAAGATGGTAGTGTGATTGAGGGTAAGCTGGAGTGCCAACAGTACTTGAATTCGCTCGTAAGCCGCCTAGAGCAAGAACTATGCGAAGAGCTTCGCCTATTCGATCGTCAGAATATTATTACTCAGCTCCTTCTCAATCATGAGATCGCCTGCGTATCCCGCGACCATTGGCACAGAACCGCCGCTGCAGCTCTTGCACTGCGGGATGACCAAGCCGCAGCGCTCAAGGCGATGCGCGATTACGAGTTTAAGCTCAACGGGATATTCCAGCCCTCTCGGAACCTACTAGAGATGGCAATTTGCGAATCCCCCCTTGAAGGAGGGATGCCTCTAGGAAAATTGGATACATCTCGATTACTTGGCAAGGCCTCGCGCCTTTATCACATCGGGGGATGGTCGGATCTACTGCGCTGGGATCTAATGAAACCAAAAGTCTTAATTCACCCGCTGGGTGATGTTCATGTGGAACATGATTTCATAGACACAGTATTAGATGGCTACGGATCGGCAACCAGCGCCGCCCGGTATATGTCATCTGTGCGCCGCTACCCCAAAAACCTAGAACCTCTGGCAGTCGCTGCGTCGGTTGCTGATGATAGCGATCCGAAATTTACTCAGGCATGGACAGAAGAGTTTGGCACAGACCTCGACACCTACCGGCGATTTATGGACGCGATCGAGAACTGGGCTATCCAACAAGAGACCTCATCCTACGTAATACTACGCTCTGCACTCATCGAGCTGGCCGACTCTCCTGCCGCTGGCCAGTCAATTTTGGACAATCTTACGCTGACTCCACGGCAGTCTTGGCTGCAACTGCCAGAAGGGTTTGATAAGAAGGATATTGCACCTTGGCGCTTCCGGCGGCGACTAAGCGCACTACGGCGCCCATTATTGCAATTGACGACCGACGATGATCCGCTGCTAGTTGTTACCCCCGGATTGGTGCGAGAAGGATTCGCCTCAACAGTGAGCAATTACTATAGCGGCACGTACCCAGATCGGCACCTAGGACCGGCAATGAGGCGGTATGCAGGCTATGCACGTAATCGCGATGGAATGGCTTTCAATACGAAGGTCGCAGAGCGGCTAATTGAACTAGGCTGGCAAACACAGCCCGAGGTTAAGCTCACCAAAATTCTCAAGCAGTCGCTTGATCGTGATTATGGTGATGTGGACGTGCTGGCCTGGAGCGCGGATCTGAAGCGTATTCTAATTATTGAATGTAAGGACCTTCAGTTTAGGAAAACCTATGGTGAGATTGCCGAGCAATTAAGTGACTTTCGAGGCGAACAAGTAAACGGCAAGCGCGACTTACTGCGTAAACATTTGGACCGTGTGGTCGTTCTACGGGAACATACGGCGAAAGCGCAGAAGTATTTGGAGATGGATAGTGAATCTTCCATCGAGAGCGTGGTGGTATTCAGCAACCCCGTGCCTATGCAGTTTTCAAACGGCCCAATTCAAGACCTGGCAGATCTATATATCTTCGACACATTACACCAGTTGCGAGACGCAAGTCCTTCAACTAAGTAGCTGCTTTTTCCGGACGCGGCGCCGTAATTTACACAAGGCAGTTGCCGCCTCAGTTGCTTGTAGGCGGCACGTCAAGCTGCCAAAACCCCCCACAAGTTGCGGAAGCGATTCAAAAAATTGCGGAAGTGATCCTTAAATCCCAGGCAACAAAAAACCCCGTAGACGTTAATCTACGGGGTTTCTAAGAGTGGAGGCCGAGGTCGGAATCGAACCGGCGTAGGCGGATTTGCAATCCGCTGCATAACCATTTTGCTACTCGGCCTCAAACGATCAATGTCCCAACTGCTGACACTCACCGCATAAAAACTTGAGTGGGCTGTATAACCCTGCCTCTACTCTAACTTATTGAATACATTGAAGTTTTTAATGCTTCGTTGCGTTCGATGGGCGCCATTATGTACGTATTTGCGAACGCGTGCAACCCCTTGATTTCAAAAATATTTCGTATTGGCATCAAGGGGTTGCGGTGTTGCCCTACTCCTTGATGCGCAGTTGTTGGTACTGCGGGTCGGCCTTGATCTGGGCTTCTGTGAACGGCAGCGGGTTGAGTTTTTTCTGGGAGAACGCCTGGGTTTGGTCCTTGGCATGCGCGGAGGCCGGGTTGCTGGACTCGGAGAACGCGAGGACGCCCTGGGCATGCGGGCCCTGGTCGTCGAAGGTGACGATTTGCAGGTAGCTGGTGCCACTGACGACTTCGCGTTTGCCGTCGGCGCGGGGCACGGTTTGCATGGCGTTGTAGATGCCCAGTTCCTGCGGGCCACCGTGGATGGGGGTTTGGCCGGAGACCTGGATGTCGCCCCATGTGCTGTGGGCGGTCAGGCCGAGTTTGGCGACGTCGGCCGTCGAGGCGAGCATGGCTTCGCGCAAGGCTTTGGCGACGTCGGCGCGGTCGATGGCCACGCCACGTGGGGTGGTGAGCGGCTGGGCCGGGTCAAAGGCCACGCGCCAGGCGTCAGGGATTTGCTGCAGGTGCTCCACCAGGTTGATGAAGTGCACCAGGCCAATGCCGCTGTTGAGGTTGGCGCGCTGGTCCCAGTTTTTCAGGCTGCTGCACAGGGGTTGCAGGGCGGTGGCGTCGGCGCCGAGGTGGTTGGCGCAGAAATCGAGCAGGTCGGGCATGACTTGGCCAGCCAGGTACACCTCGTTGTCCATCACCATGTTTTGCAGGTCGGTGACGCTGATCGGCTTTGTCAAAGATTGCAGGCGTTGCAGGGCAAAACGTGCGCGCGGGCCGAGGCCGATGTGGTCTTGGCTGATCACCGGGGAAAAGCCGGTCAGTGGCGCCTTGGGGTTGGCCAGCCACGCCGAGTCGTTGGAATGCTGGACGTAGTCGGTGCGTTGCAGTTGCGGCAGTTGGTCGGCCGCAAAGATACCGGCCTGAGCGGCGCGTGGGTTGACGTCCCAGGCACAGGCGCTGTGGGCGCCGTCGAGCATGATCATCTGCAAGCCCGCGCGTGGGTCACTGCACTGCGCGAGCTTGGCCGCGCTGACGTTGGGCACCACCGACTGGTTCATGTACAGGCTTTCGCCCTGGTCATCGGTGGCCAGGGTGTTGACCCACGGGATGCCTTGCAGGGTGTGCACCGAGGTTTTCAGTTCATTGA
>Ga0308169_10001315_pt1 | contig 29502 bp, 34 predicted proteins | sample PhyBR1_2_FD_202139 | JGI IMG/M metagenome (GOLD analysis project Ga0308169, IMG submission 202139) | Phyllosphere microbial communities from UC Gill Tract Community Farm, Albany, California, United States - DLSLSB.R1 | ecosystem: Host-associated > Plants > Phyllosphere > Unclassified | place...
AAACGTTGCAAACAATCGAAATTATTTTTCAAATAGTTTGAATTTCATCCTTAAAATCGTTCTTTTTGTATTCAACCTTTTAATACAATGGCCGCATCACAATTACTTATTCTAAACAAGAAACAAATTCAGCAAAAGATAGATCGTATCGCTTATCAGATTTTAGAAGATAACCTGAACGAAAAGGAAATTGTGCTTGCGGGAATTTGGGACCGCGGCTATAAACTGGCTTTGAGGTTAGAAAAAGTGCTTAAAAAAATCTCTGGTTTCAAAATCACCCTGTTGCGCATCGATTTACAAAAAGAGAGCAGCAAGCTGATAGCCTCAACTGATTTAGACGAAAGCCATTGGAAAAATAAGGTGATCATCATTGTTGATGATGTATTGAACAGCGGCAAAACCCTGGCTTATGGCTTAGGCGTTTTCTTGAATACGCCGCATAAAAAAATCCGTACCGTAGTTTTAGTAGATAGGAGCCATAAAATTTTTCCTATTGCAACCGATTTTGTGGGCCTCGAACTGGCTACCATTTTGAAAGAACATGTAGATGTGGTAATGGATGTGGAAGGTGAAGAAGACCGGGTGTATTTGAGTTAAGGACAAATCTAAGATATTACGATCGTCCTCGTTTTTAACGAGGATGTTTGAGAACAGTGATTTTATCGCTGGCTAATAAATTATTTGGTTTTATTCCACATTACAAATGTGGCTCTCGCTAATCCTCGTTGCAAACGAGGACTATGGCTTTGTTATCGTCCTCGTTTGTAACGAGGATGTTTGAGAGCAGCGATTTTATCGCTGGTAAATAAATCGTTTTGTTTTTATTCCATATTACAAATGTGGCTCTCGCTGATCCTCGTTACAAACGAGGACCATGTCAGGGAACAGTGATTCCATCGCTTATAAGGAAATAGTTTTGTTTTTAACCACATTACAAATGTGGCTTTCGCTGATCCTCGTTACAAACGAGGACCATGTCAGGTTAAATTATCTCAATATCTACAAGCCCCTTTATACCAGTGTAATCTCTGGCACTACTGTATAGGTATTGCTCAGGAAACTCCACAATGCCGGCTTTAACCGGATTTTCATGGATATAGTTTAATTTCTGGTCGGGATCAATTTCTTGTAAATCGATTGGATGATTGTTGTCTTGCCAGATTTTATAATTTTCGGCCCGACTGGTTCTTCTGGCTTCAAAACTAAATTTATCTAAAAGCCAATCTCTTCTACTTTCGGGAATTTCTACAATTGCTGCTGTAAGTTGTTTTGATGTAAATTTTTTAAAATCTCTTAAGAAATCAGACATTTTGTGAGGCTCATTGCATCTTCCAATAAAATGGAGGTGGTTAGTCATAAGCACCCAGGCATTTAACACTAATCCTTTATTGTGAATGCAATAGTTTAATGAATCTACTATAATGTTTTTATATTCCGGCCTTGTAAATAAATCAATCCAACCAACTAATGTGCAGGTTATAAAATAAGTTTGGTTTTGATCTGTAATAATATATCGACTTCCTCCCATATCAAATTAGGTTTTTGGTGCATTGATAAAAAAATATGGGAGATTTTTAATGAATATAATGATTTTTTATTCCACATTACAAATGTGGCTTTAGCTAATCCTCGTTGCAAACGAGGACTATGGCTTTGTTATCGTCCTCGTTTGCAATGAAGATGTTTGAGAATAGTGATTTTATCGCTGGCTAATAAATTATTTGGTTTTTATTCCACATTACAAATGTGGCTTTCGCTAATCCTCGTTGCAAACGAGAACTATGGCTTTGTTATCGTCCTCGTTTGCAACGAGGATGTTTGAGAACAGCGATTTTATCGCTGGTAAATAAATCGTTTTGTTTTTATTCCACATTACAAATGTGGCTTTCGCTAATCCTCGTTACAAACGAGGACCATATCCATAAAGCATTTGCAATTCAGCTCAATTTTTTGCAATTTCCCGAAATGTATCAGCCCAAGAAAAATAATTTGATTTTTAGCTTTTTCTCCTGGTACATTCAGTTTATCATTAAAAAAGATTTCGCTGCTTTTCATTTTGATAGCATTGAAACCAAATCTGATGCTTCAATTCTCATTTTAGCCAATCATTTTAGTTGGTGGGATGGCTTTTTTATCTTTTACCTCAATAAAAGGGTGTTTAAAAAGCAGTTTCATGTATTGGTTAATGCCGACAATTACAATAAAGTTGGTTTCTTGAAATATTTAGGCGCTTTTGCTGCCGAAGGTAAAGGAAAAGATGTTTTAGATACACTCGGTTACGCGGGCGAATTGTTAGATGATCCCAAAAACTTGGTTCTTGTCTTTCCCCAAGGCAAGCTGTATTCCAATCATTTAAAAAGCATCAGTTTCGAAAAAGGGGTAATGCAAATGATCAATGCCAGTAAAAAAAAGATCAATATCATTTTTGCGGCTACATTTATCGATTACTTTGCCAAAAGAAAGCCAACGGCTTATACTTATCTCCAAAATTGGGAGACAGAAGAATACATGAGTTTGCAATTGTTGAAAAGCGCGTACAATAAACATTACGATCAGTCGGTTATTAAACAAACACAAATCACCGAATGACAATTTTTATTTACGCAGTGCTGATTTTTCTGGTGATCAGGTTCTCGGTTACTGTTTTCAATTTCTTATCCAATCCTAAATTGCCTCGGGTAATTAAACATTATGAAGATAAGGTTTCCATTCTTATTCCTGCACGCAACGAAGCGGATAACATAATCCAATTATTAAATTCCATTCGAGAACAAGATTATATCCATTACGAAGTAATTGTTTTAGATGATGGTAGCAGCGATCAGACATTTGCGCTGGTAGAATCGTTTTGTGCACATCATCCAAATTTTAAGGTAGTTAAAGGGCAGGAGCTTCCACCAAATTGGCTTGGGAAAAACTTTGCCTGTCATCAACTTGCTGAACATGCTACCGGAAATTACCTTTTATTTGTTGATGCTGATGAAACCATCAATCACGGACTGATTAACAGCTTAATTGCACGCATGGAAACGGGCAACCTGGCATTACTTAGCGTTTTTACCAATCAGGTAATGTTATCGCTGGGCGAACACATAACAGTGCCCTTAATGCATTTCATTTTGTTAAACTTATTGCCTTTGCGACTGGTTAAACTTTCACAGAATCCGGCATTTGCTGCAGCGAGTGGCCAATGTATGTTTTTTAATGCCTATAACTACAGCGAAAACCAGTGGCACGAAAAGGTAAAAGGGCAGGTAGTAGAAGATGTTGAGATTATGAAGCGCGTTAAACTCGAAAAATTTAATGCTGAAGCACTTTTGGCCAACGAACTGATTTATTGTAGGATGTACAAAGGACTGAACGAAAGTATTGCGGGGTTTAGTAAAAATTTACTCGCAGGTTTTGGTAATAACATCTTAATCTTATTACTTTACCAGCTTTTGGTAACTATTGGCCCGGTAATTTTAATCTTAAACTTTAATATTTCTTTGCTGCTATTACCCTTAACTTTAATAATTTTAAGCAGAATAATGATCTCCTATTTATCGGGACAAAATGTTTTGATAAATTTGATATTGCATCCTTTTCAGATGTTGTTCTTCTTAATTATTTCATTGATTTCTATAAAAAAGCATATTTTTAAAACAGGTACATGGAAGGGCAGAAAGATCAAAGCGATTTAAAGGTTAAAAGAATTGCAGTTGCTGTAATCATCATTTTTCATTTGGTTGGTTTGCTCGGTTTTTTGATTCCGGCTACACAGCCTTATTTCCTCAAGCTCGTTCCTTTCCATTTATTGCTGATGTTTGCCGTAATTGTTTTTGCTTACAATGCCGATGTTAAACGTTTGTTGTTATTTGTATCGGGCGTTTTTCTTTGTGGCTTTCTTGTTGAAGTTTTGGGGGTACACACCGGTAAAATATTCGGTAGTTATTATTATGGGCCTACACTGGGCTACAAAATTGCTGCAGTGCCCTTGCTGATGGGCGTAAACTGGGTAATTCTGATTTTTAGTGTAGGGCAGATGATGAAAAGCCTGAAAATAAGGAACAGTATTCTCGCTTCTGTATTGGGTGCACTGGCTTTGGTAATTTTCGATTATTTTTTAGAGCCAGTAGCCATGAAATTTAACTACTGGCAGTGGGACTGGCATGAAATACCCGTTCAGAATTATGTAGCCTGGTTTATTGTTTCTGTTATTTTATTGAAATTTTATTATGCCCTGGGATTAAAACAACAAAAATACCTGGGTACAGCTATGTTTATGGCACAGTCTATCTTTTTTGTTGTCTTATACATGACAACGGGAACAAATATTTTTGCTTAATTTTGTAGTATTATTTCAATTAATCTTATAAAAATGGAAACACTAATCGTACAGCCCAAAAATAAAAAGCAACTTTTGGCAGTTGAGGCTGTGTTACAGGCATTGAACGTGGCTTTTAAAAAAGAAAAAAGCTATAGCTCTGCATTTATAAATGAAATAGCTAAAGGTGAAGAAGATATAAAGAATGGGCGTTTAACAAGAGTTAAAGATGTTCGGGATATATGGGGAAGTATTTTGTAGAGATTACTGATCAGGCCAAAAAGCAATTAGCCGCAATCCTAAAATCCGGAGATAAAGCATCTGTCAAAAAGCTTGAACAAATTTTTATAGAACTCAGTATTCACCCAGCTTCAGGAGTAGGTAAACCTGAAAAATTGAAATTTGAATTTTCTGGCTACTGGTCAAGGCAAATAAATAAAAAAGATAGGTTAGTCTATAGGATCGATGAAGAGATTATTACGGTATTCGTAATTTCTGCAAAAGGGCATTATGACGATAAATAACTAATCCTGAAAAAAAATGAGCAATTTAAACTTACAGGTCAACATCGATAAATCATCAGGCTTTTGCTTTGGCGTAGTGTACGCTATAGAAATGGCCGAAGACATTTTAGATAACGAAGGTTATTTATACTGTTTGGGAGATATTGTACATAACGATGAAGAAGTTGAGCGTTTAACCAAACGTGGCCTGAAAATTATCGATCACGAAATTTTAAAAGATTTACGCGATGAAAAAGTGCTGATCAGGGCACATGGCGAAGCGCCATCTACTTATCAGCTGGCTTTAGAAAATAACCTTACCTTAATTGATGCCTCTTGCCCGGTGGTTTTAAAATTGCAGAACCGGATTAAAAATTCGCACGATGACGATGAGCAGGTGCTTATTTTTGGAAAGCACGGGCATGCAGAAGTAATTGGTTTACAAGGCCAAACCGATGGTAAGGCGATTGTTTTTCAGGATTTGGCTGAGCTTGATAATGTTGAGCTTCCGGCTAAGTTTACCTTGTATAGTCAAACCACCAAAAGCACCGATAAATTTTACCACATTAAAGATGAGTTATTGAGTCGTGGCTACGAGGTGAAAGCTAACGATACCATTTGCAGGCAAGTATCTAACCGTTATCAGGAACTGGAAGACTTTGTGAGCCATTATAATAAGATCGTTTTCGTTTCAGGTAAAAAATCATCCAACGGGAAAGTGCTTTACGATGTATGTAAAAAATACAACGAAAATTCTTACTTCATTTCTAATGTAGAAGAGTTGGAGCAAGCCTGGTTTACCGAAAATGATAAAGTAGGTATCTGCGGTGCAACTTCTACACCAATGTGGCTGATGGAGGATGTTAAAGCGGCTTTAGAAAAATATTAGAGAGTCTTCATTTTTGACCTGATAGCTATTCTATTGATTTCAGAATCTTAATTATAGGAGAGATGCTGAAACGAGTTCAGCATGACGGCAAGGGGGAATCAAAGATTGTAATCATTTCAATATAAACTGTAAATTGAAAACTGTAAACTCATTTACCGGAATATTGGTTGCATTAACTGTAATTGCCTGCTGGTTCCTATCCCTTTTTTTCTTGCTAAACTGGGGCTTTACCTGGAGTAATCCTTTAGTTTATTTGATGGTTTTGATACAAATGCATTTGTACACGGGGTTATTTATAACAGCCCACGATGCCATGCACGGTACGATTTCGGCCAATAAAAAAATGAACAAATTTTTCGGTTACCTTTCGGTGTTTTTGTATGCAGGCTTTTTTTACAACCGCTTGTACGCCAAACATCACCTGCACCATGATCATGTGCATACTGTAAGCGATCCTGACTTTGCCCCGCATGGCTTTTGGAAATGGTATTTTAGGTTTATGCTCAATTATGTAACGGTACTACAACTGGTAATTATGGCCGTTGCCTATAATGTGTTGAAAATCTGGGTGCCGGAGAAAAATCTGTTGCTGTTTTGGGTGTTGCCATCGCTGCTAAGCACTTTTCAATTATTTTATTTTGGCACCTATTTGCCACATAAAGGAGAGCACGATAACGAATATCATGCTTCTACGTTAAAGAAGAATCATTTCATTGCTTTCATTACCTGTTACTTTTTTGGCTATCATTTAGAACATCATCAAAAACCGGGTATGCCCTGGTGGCAGTTGTATAAGACAAAATAAAAGCTATCGGTGGTGTCAGCTGTTTCCAGCTTAAATAAAAACAGATTTCATAATCAGAGATTTAACTGTATCATGGCCAGCTGGGTTAAACAAGTTGGGAATAATTGGTGCTAAATATTATTTTCTGTTGACGAAAAAATGTTTTTCATCACTTTTTAACATAGGTTGAAAACAATAAATAAGCGATATTTGCGCAAATAACATATTTTAATATCAATGAGCAAAAAGGGAATTTTACTGGTAAATTTAGGAACACCCGATAGTACGGCAACAGCCGATGTCAAAAAATATCTTGATCAGTTTTTGATGGATGAAAGGGTAATCGATATTCCTAAACTGAACCGTACACTATTGGTTAAAGGGATTATTGTTCCTTTCCGTAGCCCTAAAACTGCTAAATTGTACCGCGAAATATGGAGTGAAAATGGTTCGCCGCTTTTGTATTATAGCAAGTTGCAAGCTAAAATGCTACAAGAAAGATTGGGCGACGAATACCATGTAGAGCTAGCCATGCGCTACCAAAGCCCTTCTGTTGCATCGGCGCTTGCAAATTTAAAAGCCGGTTTGGTAGAAAGTATCCAGGTTATTCCAATGTTTCCGCAATATGCATCGGCCAGTAGCGGTTCGGTAATACAATTGGTGATGGAGTTAGTAAGTAAATGGCCAACTGTTCCACCTATCTCGTTTGTTAACTCTTTTCATGATAACGAACTGATGATAAAAGTTTTTGCAGAAAATGCCAGAAAACATGATGTGGCAAGCTATGATCATGTTTTATTCAGTTTCCACGGTTTACCTGAACGTCAACTCCTGAAATGCGATCATACCGGCAGTTATTGTTTAAAAAGTGCCGATTGTTGTCAAACCTTAAACGATACCAATAAATTTTGTTATTCGGCACAAGGGCATGATACAGCCAGATTAATTGCCAAAGAATTAGATTTATCAAAAGATAAATACACCGTTTGTTTTCAATCTCGTTTAGGTAAAGAACCATGGGTACAACCTTATACTACCGATGTACTTAAAAAATTAGCCGGCGAAGGTAAAAAGCGTTTGTTGGTTTTTAGTCCGGCTTTTGTGGCCGATTGCCTGGAAACTTTATACGAAATTACAGTAGAATACCACGAAGAATTTAAAGAATTGGGCGGCGAACACGTTCAGTTGGTAGAGAGCTTAAACGATAGTCCGGTATTTATTGAGGCACTTGCCGGAATGATTAAATAATTTTAAAATGGCAGGTTTTATCGTTTTAATGGGCGTTTCGGGTAGTGGTAAAACCGTTATAGGCAAAGCCCTTGCACCACGAATAAATGCCGAATTTATTGACGGCGATAACCTGCATTCGCAGCGCAATGTAGATAAAATGGCTGCTGGCATTCCCTTAACAGATGAAGACCGTTTGGACTGGCTGCAGCTCATTGCCAAAGTTGGTCGCGAGCATGTAGCGCACGGCACCTCGTGCATTATAGCTTGTTCTGCATTAAAAAAGGCGTACCGTGATTTGCTGCGGATTGATAACCCTGCCATCAGCTTTGTTTATTTAAAAGGTAGTTTCGATTTAATTCATGATCGGATTGTGAAGCGTTCGCATCAATATATGCCCTCTACTTTGCTGCAAAGTCAGTTTGATACACTTGAAGAACCGCAAAATGATGAACGGGATGTGTTAACTGTCTCAATCGATCAACCAATCGAAGCTATTGTTGAAGAAATAGCTCAGGCTAAGCCTCTTTCGCAATTACCGAAATAATCTGATCGGTTGCCCCTTTTTTATCAATTACATATTTACGGGCTGCCTCGGCGGCATTTTTATTATCGGCAAAGGCATTAAAAGCATCCATAAGCGCTTCCGTTGATGATATACTTTTCGCCGCACCAATGGCAATTAAATCTTTTGCTTCCTGAAACTTATCATATTTAGGCCCGAAAATTACAGGTAAACCAAAAGCGGCAGCTTCTAAAGTGTTGTGTATGCCAGCGCCAAATCCACCACCAATGTAAGCCACTTTGCCGTATTGATACAAAGCAGAAAGCATGCCGATGTTATCGACGATTAAGATTTGAGATTTGAGACCTGAGATTTGAGCATTGTTAGCTTCTAACTGCGCACTTAATACTGAAAACCGCAAACTGCCAACCGGAAACTGTTTTTCTATGCTTTCGATATGGCTGGTATGAATTTCGTGCGGGGCGATGATAAATTTCCAATCTGGGTATTTTGCAGGCAAAGCCGCAAGTAATTTTTCATCTTCGGGCCAGGTACTGCCACAAATTAAAGTAGGTTTACCATCAATAAATTGTTCTATTAAAGGCAAGTGCTTTGGGACTTGTGCATTTTCGTAAACACGATCAAAACGGGTATCGCCGTTAATGGCTACATTGGTTAGGCCAATAGCTTTCAAAAGCTTTTCACTTTCTCCATTCTGAACAAAAAAGTAGGTTACAGCTTTTAAGATATTGCGGTAAAAGCCACCATACCATTTAAAAAAAGCCTGATTCTCCCTGAAAATGCCCGATATTATATATAAAGGAATGCTGCGGTCTTTCAGTGCTTTAAAATAAAAATGCCAGAATTCATATTTGGTAAAAATGGCCATCTCCGGGTTAATACTTTCAATAAACCGTGCAGCATTCTTTTTGGTATCAATTGGCAGATAAAAAACATCGGCTAGTGCATAGTTTTTTCTAATTTCATAACCCGAAGGCGAAAAAAAGGTAACCACGATTTTTTTAGCGGGGTAAAGTGTTTTCAGTTTTTCCAATACCGGCCGGCCCTGCTCAAATTCGCCCAAAGAGGCAAAATGGAACCAAACGTGTTTATCGTTCGGATTGATGCGCTGGGCAATTTGTGTGTAGACGTTTTTACGCCCATTAATGAACAGTTTAGCCTTAGGATTAAATAATGAAAAGATCCTTATCAGTAAAGTGTAAACGCGAATTCCGATTATGTAAAGCAAAAGCATTAGTGTAATTTCATATCTTCGTGCCAAGATAAAACGAATATATTTAAAAAGCTTAATAATATACGAAACCGTCGGGATTTAGCCTGTTAACCAAGGCAATTAAATGAGTCAGGATCGTTTCGTTACAGACAAAATAAATTATACTCTAGATGAAATTAGCCGTTATTGGTACAGGATACGTAGGTTTAGTTACCGGAACCTGTTTAGCAGAAACAGGAAATGATGTTATTTGTGTTGACATTAATGAAGCAAAGGTGAAACAAATGCAGGCTGGCGAAGTGCCTATTTATGAGCCAGGCTTAGATCTTTTGTTCCATAGAAATATTGAGCAGGAAAGGTTAACTTTTACCACCAATCTTGCTGAGGCCGTGAAAGATGCACAGATTATTTTTATGGCTTTGCCAACCCCTCCGGGTGGTGATGGTGCAGCAGATCTTTCTTACATTTTAGGTGCGGCTAAAGATATTTCGAAGCTAATTACCGGCTATAAAGTAATTGTCAACAAATCTACTGTTCCGGTTGGAACTGCCGATAAGGTTAAAGCTGTTTTTGCCGAAAATACATCGATCGAGGTAGATGTGGTTTCGAACCCCGAATTTTTAAGGGAAGGTGTTGCGGTTGACGACTTTATGAAACCTGACCGTGTGGTTTTGGGTACTAAAAGCGAAAGAGCTAAAAAACTAATGACTGAGTTGTATGGGCCTTATGTACGTCAGGGAAACCCGATTCTTTTTATGGATGAGCGTTCTTCTGAGCTGACTAAATATGCAGCAAACTCTTTCCTTGCTACCAAAATTACCTTCATGAACGAGATAGCAAACCTTTGCGAACTGGTTGGTGCTGATGTTGATGCGGTAAGACGTGGCATCGGATCAGACGACCGTATCGGTAAACGTTTCCTTTTTCCAGGCGTGGGTTACGGCGGTTCATGTTTCCCGAAAGATGTGCAGGCGCTGGTAAAATCATCTGATGATTATGCCTACGATTTCCAGATTTTGAAATCGGTAATGGAGGTTAACGAAAGACAAAAGACGATCCTGGTTGATAAAGTATTGAAATATTATAAAGGCGACATTAAAGGCAAACACTTTGCACTTTGGGGTTTGGCTTTCAAACCCGAAACCGACGATATTCGCGAAGCACCAGCTTTGTATATTATTGATGAACTGGTTAAAAATGGTGCTACGGTTACCGTTTTTGATCCGGAAGCGATGGGTAATGTTAAAAATATTTTGGGCGATAAAATTAAATACGCAAAAAACCAGTATGAGGCATTGGAAGGTGCTGAAGCACTGTTGATTGCAACAGAATGGTCGGTTTTCCGAAACCCCGATTTTGATAAAATTGAGAGTATTTTGAAAAATAAAGTGGTTTTCGACGGTCGAAATTTGTACGATTTGCAAAAAATGATCGATCTTGGCTATTATTATAATAGCATAGGTAGAAAACTAATAGATTAAAATGGGTCGAAAAAGAATTTTGATTACAGGTGCAGCCGGATTTTTAGGTTCGCACCTTTGTGATCGTTTTGTGAAAGAGGGCTTTCATGTTATCGGAATGGATAACCTGATTACAGGCGATATGGCAAATATTGAGCATTTGTTTAAACTCGAAAATTTTGAGTTTTACAATCACGATGTTTCCAAATTTGTACATATTCCGGGTAAACTTCACTATATCTTACACTTTGCCTCACCGGCAAGTCCGATCGATTACCTTAAAATTCCAATCCAGACCCTTAAAGTAGGTTCTTTAGGAACACACAACCTGTTGGGTTTGGCCAGAAATAAAAACGCGAGGATGCTCATTGCTTCAACTTCTGAAGTATATGGCGACCCGAATGTAAATCCACAACCAGAAGAATACTGGGGTAACGTAAATCCCGTTGGCCCTCGTGGTGTTTATGATGAGGCCAAGCGTTTTCAGGAAGCCATTACCATGGCCTACCATACCTTTCATGGTGTAGAAACCCGTATTGTGAGGATTTTTAATACTTACGGGCCAAGAATGCGACTGAATGATGGCCGTGTTTTACCGGCTTTTATCGGTCAGGCGCTAAGGGGCGAAGATTTAACTATCTTTGGCGATGGCAGTCAGACCCGCTCTTTCTGTTATGTTGATGATTTAATTGAGGGGATTTACCGTTTACTGATGAGCGATTACGCCCAGCCGGTAAACATTGGTAATCCTGATGAAATTACCATCAAGCAGTTCTGCGAAGAAATTATCAAACTTACCGGTACCTCGCAGAAAATTGTGTACAGGGAACTTCCGCAGGATGATCCGAAACAACGCAGACCGGATATTACCAAAGCAAGAGAGATATTGGGCTGGGAGCCAAAGGTAGACCGTGCCGAGGGATTAAAAATTACATACGAATACTTTAAATCATTGCCTCCAGAGGCTTTGGAAAAGATAGATCATAAAGATTTTACCACATTTAACCGTTAAAATGGCAAAAATATTAGTTACTGGTGGAACAGGATACATTGGTTCGCACACAGCAGTAGAATTACACAACGCAGGATACGAAGTTGTAATTGTAGATAACCTTTCTAATTCGAACATTAAAATTTTAACCCAGCTTCATGCTATCACTGGCAAATGGTTCGATTTTCACGAAATCGATCTTCAGGATGATAAAGCTGTACAGGAATTTGCAGAAAACCATACTGATATTGATGGAATTATCCACTTTGCTGCTTCAAAAGCAGTAGGCGAATCGGTAGAACAACCTTTAAAATATTATAAAAACAACTTTTACGGATTAATTAACCTGTTAACTTCTTTCAACAGAAAAATTAATTTCGTATTCTCTTCTTCATGTACCGTTTATGGTCAGCCAGAAAGCTTGCCGGTAACTGAAGCAGCACCAGTACAAAAGGCAGAATCGCCTTATGGTAACACCAAGCAGATTGCTGAAGAAATTTTAGCTGAAACTGCAGCGGTAACACCTGATTTAAATATCATCGCTTTGCGTTATTTTAACCCGGTAGGCGCACATGAAACTGCTTTAATTGGCGAATTGCCAAATGGCGTTCCGGCAAACCTGGTTCCATTTATTACCCAATCGGCTATTGGTAAACGTGGCCCGATTACCGTTTATGGCGATGATTACGATACCCCGGATGGTTCTGCTATCCGCGATTATATCCACGTGGTTGATTTGGCCAAAGCACACGTTGCAGCCATTAAACTTTTAGAAAACGGAAACCCAAATGGCAATTATGATGTTTTCAATATTGGTACCGGTACGGGTTCTTCAGTTTTAGAAATCATTGCTGCTTTTGAAAAAGTAAATAATGAAAAACTGGATTATAAAATTGGCCCGAGACGAGCTGGTGATATTGTTCAGATTTATGGCGATGTAACTAAATCGAACGAGCAACTGGGCTGGAAAGCTAATCTGGATATCAACGAAATGATGCGCTCGGCATGGGAGTGGGAAAAATATATCAAGGCTAACCCTTTTTAAATGAAGTTATCGGAGCACAAAGATCTTAAAGAAGCAATTACCAGCTTACCTGTTAAAGAAAAAGACAAGCTACTGCTGCGTTTAATTGCAAAAGATAAAGTGCTTACCGAACACCTTCATTATAAATTGCTGGAGGATGAGACGGATTTAAACGACCGCAAAGAAAAGATTAAGGCCGATGTAGATGAACAGGTTTCGGAATTGCATAAGCTGAATGCAAAGGAAGCTTTGGTAAAAGTCCGGAAAATGATCACCATGGTTAATCATTTTTATAAGGTTACGAAAGATCCGTTAGGGGAGGTAGAACTGAAAGTGTTTATCCTCAATGTCATTCCTTTTGACTATAAGAAATCAATTTTTGGTTACCGCGATTTTATGATATTATTTACAGCATTTTATCTGAAAACAACCGCGGTAACCTTAAATAAATTTAAAAAACTTCACGAAGACCATCAGTTTGACCTCAGCGAAGATTTTAATCATTTGCTCCATAAAATCTATTCCTCTAAATTTGCAGGTGCAGCCGAGGCCAGTAATCTGCCGAGGGAATTAAGTTAAACCACGATCTACCATTATGTTCGGATTATTTAAAAAGAAAAAAATAGTACCCGAATTTAATTTCTCCAATATTGGGACTGATATGCACTCGCACATTATCCCGGGTATTGATGATGGCGCACAAACCATAAAAGATTCTTTATTGCTGGCTAAAAAGTTTAAGGATCTGGGCTACCGGAAACTGATTGCCACACCGCACATCATGGCCGATTATTACCGCAATACACCCGATACCATTCACCGTGGGCTTGATGTATTGAGAAACGGACTAAAAGAAGCTGAAATAGCACTCGAGGTAGATGCAGCTGCTGAATATTATCTGGATGAAACCCTGGAGAAAAAGATCAGACAAAAAGAAGTGTTAACCTTTGGTTCTGATTATCTTCTTTTCGAGTTGTCTTATATCAATGCACCACAAAACCTGCTCGATTTTATAAAAATGATTCAGGATGCGGGTTATAAGCCTGTTCTAGCCCATCCGGAAAGATATCCTTATTACCATAATGCTTTCGAAAACTATCACCAGATCAGGGAAACGGGTTGTCTGTTACAGCTCAATACCATTGCTTTAACCGGCTATTATGGTACCGGCGCAAAAAAAGTAGCCGAGGAAATGGTTGAAAATCACCTGATCGATTTTATTGGTAGCGATATGCATCATTTAAAGCACGCCGCTGCATTAGAAGATAGCTTAAGCACGCCTTTAATTGAAAACTTGCTGAGCCAGAACCAGTTGCGGAATGTCTTGTTGTAGGGTGGTTAACCGTTTGAATCGGTTAACTGGTTAACTGCTCAAATCACCTAGCCTTTCCTGGCTTTAATTGTTAAAGGAACTTAAACTTTCTAGACGCCATACTACAATTAACCAGTTAACCCTTTTATTCGTATCTCAACGCCTCTACCGGATCCAATTTCGAAGCCTTCTTGGCAGGATAATATCCCGAAAGGATACCTACCAAAACGCACAATACAAAACCGCCGATAATGAACAGCCAGGGAATAAGGAATGCGCCGCCCATGGCCAGCGATATGATATTGCCGAGTACAATGCCTAAAAATATGCCAAGTACGCCACCCATCAGGCAAATTACTACCGCTTCAATTAAAAACTGGCGACGTATAACCTGGGGATTGGCACCAATGGCTTTACGGATCCCGATTTCGCGGGTACGTTCGGTTACCGAAACCAGCATAATATTCATTAAACCAATTGAGGCACCAATAAGCGTAATAATACCAATGGCTACACCGCCAATGGCCACAAAAGCCAGGTTTTCGAAAAGCGTTTGCGCAATAGCATCGCTCTTGGTAATTTCGAAGTTATTGGTTTCGTTTACCTTTACCTTACGGATATTTCTGAACAAAGCAGTCGATTCTCCGATAATGGTCTCCTGCATCTCGTTGCTTGGCACCATTACCGTGATGGTATAAGATGGGTTAGCATTTGCATTAATCTGCTTCGCTTTTAATAAAGGAACATAAACAGCCCTGTCGCCGCTAAAGCCCATGCTCGATCCTTTTTTCTCTAATATGCCAACAATTTTAAAACGGTTATTACCTACATTAATCAGTTTATCGAGCGGATCAGCATCTTTAAACAATTTTTCTACTACCTCGCCACCAACAATACAAACATTACTACCGAGTTGAATTTCAGAAACACTAAAATTCCTTCCTTGCGATAAGTTTAATCCTTGCGAGGCCAGGCCATTTTCGTCAATCCCCTGTACGTTGATATTTGGATTGGTTTTTAAGCTACCATATTTTACGGTAGAACCACCGCTGGCAAATACACTTACAGCTACTTTGGCCGGTGTATTTAAGCTGTCTTTAAATTTTACAGCATCTTCGTAGCGGATAACTTTAAAAGGTTTAGGTCTTTTACCGTTGCCAATTCTGATACCTGTACCCCGGTTGCGGATGGTGAATGAATTGGCCCCCATGCTACTAAAAGCATCGGTCATACTTTTCTTTACAGCATCAAGCGTGGTTAAAATCCCAACCAAAGCCATTAAACCAATGGCAATAATTAAGGCGGTAAGCATGGTACGCAAGCGGTTACCTTTAATAGATTCTAATGCCAGTCTGATGTTTTCTCTGTAATTCATTTATTGTAAGTACCAAGTATAGTATTGAGTATCAAGTATGAAGATGAGATTAGCCTCATGCCCTACACCTTTTGCCTTTAACCTTTATGTGTAAAAATAAAAAAAGTCCCGATGTTTAGACAAGGGGACTACACGATATGTTACAATAATATTTTATTTATGCTGAGAAACTCGTGCCACACCCGCAGGTGCTGGTTGCATTCGGGTTTACGAAGGTAAAACCGCGGGAGTTTAATCCGTCTTGCCAGTCGATCATCATGCCCATAAGGTACATTTGGTGTGCTTTGTTCATGTAAACTTTGATGCCTTCGATCAAAAACTCCTGATCGCCATCTTTTTTCTGATCAAAACCCAGTACGTAGTTCATGCCAGCGCAACCGCCGCCTTCTACACCAACGCGCAAACCGTAATCTTCGCCAATCTCCTGCTGATCTCTTAATTTATATAACTCTTTGGCTGCTCCTTCCGAAAAAGTAACCGGTGCAAATGATGTATCAACTGTTGTGCTCATGTTATTTAAATTTTATCTGTCACAAATATAAATAATAATGCACATTTTTGCTTTTAACGGTCAGCTAATATTACCGTATTTAAACAATACTTATGAATACCCAACAGATTATAATTGATGTAGTGATCTTATTTGCAGGCATTTTTACCGCACTAATGGCTGTTTATTATATTTTAAAAGGCGATATCCAGCGTTTCTTTAACTTAAAAACTATAGAACTGAATAAAGAAACCAGGGCGCATATTTTACCATTAAGGTTGCAGGCGCACGAGCGGTTAATCATCTTTGTTGATCGGATTAACCCGGCAAACCTGTTGGTACGCCTCCATCAGCAAGGTATTGATCTGGCTACTTTACAAGCAGGTATTTTAAGCGAAGTACGTGCAGAATACCAGCATAACGTTACCCAGCAGTTATATGTAGATCCGGTTACCTGGAATGTAGTACGTAAATTAAAAGATGATACCATCGGGATGATCAACAATGCGGTGCAAGGCTTACCTGCCGAATCGAACGGGATTGAACTGAGCAAAGCTATTTTACAGCATATGGCTACTATTCAGGAAAATCCTTACGATTTAACATTGGAGTTGATTAAGAAGGATATTAGCCGGTTGTTTTAAGAGAAGTTTAACTGGTTAATTGTTTAAATCGGTTAACTGTTTTGAGTAACGCGACTAGTGATGGGCGGTTGGCGTTGGTTAACCAATTACCAGTTTGAACAGTTAACCGCTATGCAGCTTGGAGTTGAGCGTTTGGGTTTCGAACCGATTAGCTGTAATGCAGTTTACAATTGGCAGTTTGCAGTTACCAATGACCAATGAACATTTGAACCAATGAACTAACCAAATATATGAGCACGAAGAAACATACCACTACATCAGGCATTGAAATAAAAGGGCTGTACACTTCGGCCAGGCCAATGCAAGAGCAGCCGGGGCAATATCCTTTTACCCGCGGTATACAAAAAGATATGTATCGTGGTCGCTTGTGGACCATGAGGCAGTATGCTGGTTTTTCTACTGCTGAGGAATCGAATAAACGTTATCATTATTTATTGGCTCAGGGCACTACGGGCCTATCGGTGGCATTCGATTTGCCTACCCAGATTGGTTATGATTCTGATCATGAAATGGCAGATGGTGAAGTTGGGAAAGTAGGAGTGGCAATTGATTCACTTCAGGACATCGAAATTTTGTTCGATGGCATTCAGTTGCAGGATATCACCACCTCAATGACCATTAATGCAACTGCATCTATTCTACTGGCCATGTACATTGCACTGGCTAAAAAACAAGGGGCAGATTTAAAACAAATTTCGGGAACGATACAGAACGATATTTTAAAAGAGTACGCCGCAAGGGGGACTTATATTTATCCGCCTAAGCAGTCGATGCGTTTAATAACCGATATTTTTGAGTTTTGCAGCAAAGAGGTGCCCAGGTGGAATACCATTTCTATTTCAGGCTATCACATACGCGAGGCGGGCTCAACAGCGGTGCAGGAACTGGCTTTTACGCTCGCTAACGGAAAAACCTATTTGAAGGCTGCACTAAACAAAGGTTTAGAGATTAACGTTTTTGCCAAAAGGTTATCTTTCTTTTTTAACTGCCACAATAATTTTTTCGAAGAGATTGCAAAATTCAGGGCGGCACGACGCATGTGGGCCAAAATTACCAAAGATTTGGGCGCTACGGATGAAAAGGCACAGATGCTCAGGTTTCATACCCAAACCGGCGGTTCAACCTTAACGGCACAACAACCCTTAAATAACGTAATCAGGGTGAGTAACCAGGCTATGGCTGCGGTTTTGGGCGGTACACAGTCGCTACATACCAATGGCTACGATGAGGCACTTTCGCTCCCTACAGAATCGGCGGCCAAAATTGCCTTGCGTACCCAGCAAATTATTGCTTTTGAAAGCGGGGTAACCGATACCGTCGACCCACTGGCAGGTTCCTTCTTTGTCGAAAATTTAACCGATGAGGTTGAGGCGGCTGCCTGGGTGTATGTCGACCGGATTGATGCCATGGGTGGTTCGGTGAATGCCATCGAAAGCGATTACATGCAAAACGAAATTGCAGATGCAGCTTATCAATATCAAAAGGAGATTGAAAGTGGTGAGCGGATTTCGGTAGGGGTGAACAAATTTACCCAGGAAGAAGAAGGTTTAACCGAAGTTTTTAATATCGACGATTCTATTCGTAAACTACAGGCCGAAAAACTGGAGCATTTAAGGGCAACACGCGATCAGGCAGCGGTAGATGAAGCCTTAAACTTATTGAAAGAAGCGGCACAGGGCGACACCAATTTAATGCCTTTGATTATTGATGCTGTTGAAAAGTATGCAACCCTTGGCGAGATTGCTGATGTGCTGCGAGATACCTTTGGCGTTTATTAAAATCGTGTTCCATCATGTTAATAAACAGTTGATTTGACAATTAATAGCAGGTTGGTTATTTAATTCAAAATGATTTTTTCGCTGTCGGATAATTGCTACAAAAAAAGTATTACAGGGTTTAATCAAACAGTAATCTGAAGCGTGCACTTCAACTACATATTATTTATACTTTGTAGCTGTTTGATTATCAGTGTTTTTGGTTGGTGAATAGCAGCGTGCTGGCAAAACGGGCTTGAAATGGCTTGGAATTTGCTTTTTAACGTTGATTTGAAATTAATTGGAGACAATCACGTTAAATAATTGTAAATGTTGAAAACCGGTGTTAATAAATAGTTATTAACATAAAAAATTGAGGTTAACTAGGCTACTTTATTCCTTATCAGTGGGTTACGATTTATTTGAAATTTTTGTTTAAAATGTTGATAATTTTCTCAATATTCGTAGTCCCGAAACGGACCATCCCTTTATATCGAATCGGAACTGAAAATCAATAAATTATAGAAATCGCAATGGAAAAAACTTGTACAGAAGTATGGAAGAACTGTCTCCAAATTATTAAGGATAATATCCCGAACCAAAGTTTCAAAACCTGGTTCGAGCCAATAACTGCCCTTAAATTGGAAGGTAAGGTTCTAACTATACAAGTGCCAAGTTTATTCTTTTACGAATGGCTTGAAGAGCACTATGTAGGCTTGCTACGCAAGACAGTAAAAAAACAACTTGGAGAGGATGGCAGGTTGGAATATAATATCGTTGTAGATAAATCATCAAACAGCGGTAATCCTTATACTACCAATATGCCCTCAAATGGAAATGGTGCGGAGGCAAAGGTACAATCGATGCCGATTCCGGTTTCCATTAATAAGGATATTAAGAATCCGTTTATTATCCCTGGATTAAAAAAATTAAATGTTGATCCACAATTAAACTCAAACTACACTTTCGAAAATTACATTGAGGGAGATTGCAACCGTTTGGCACGTTCGGCAGGTTACGCTGTTGCAGCAAAACCAGGTGGTACATCTTTTAACCCTTTAATGATTTATGGTGGAGTAGGTTTAGGTAAGACCCACCTGGCACAGGCCATCGGAAATGAGATTAAACGCAGCATGCCAGATAAACTGGTAATTTATGTAAGCTGCGAGAAATTTTGCCAGCAGTTTGTTGATTCATTAAAAAACAACACCATTAACGATTTCGTTAACTTTTACCAGGCCATGGATGTGATCATTATGGATGATGTGCACAACTTTGCCGGAAAAGAAAAAACACAGGATATTTTCTTCCACATCTTTAACCACTTACACCAATCGGGTAAACAGGTAATTTTAACTTCTGATAAGGCACCGAAAGATTTAGCCGGTTTGGAAGAACGTTTGTTAAGCCGTTTTAAATGGGGCTTATCTGCCGATCTACAAATCCCTGATTTGGAAACACGGATTGCCATTTTAAGAAAGAAAATGTATGCCGATGGTATTGAGTTACCAGGCGAAGTGGTTGAATACGTGGCGCACAACATTGATAACAACGTACGTGAGCTGGAAGGTGCAATGGTATCATTACTGGCACAAGCTACTTTGAACAAAAAAGAAATCGATTTAGCATTGGCAAAACAAATGCTGAAAAACTTCATCAAAAATACCTCGAAAGAAATTTCAATGGAGTACATCCAGAAACTGGTTTGTGAGTATTTTGAAGTTCCGGTTGATATGGTTAAATCGCAAACCCGTAAACGCGAGATTGTTCAGGCGCGTCAGATTTCGATGTACCTTTCTAAGAGCCATACCAAATCATCACTAAAAACAATTGGTGCTTTCTTTGGCGGCCGCGATCACAGTACCGTAATTTATGCTTGCCAAACGGTAGAAGATCTGATCGATACCGATAAGAAGTTTAAAGCTTACGTACACGATATCCAGAAAAAACTAAAAATGAGTTAAGCTTTTACGAGCCTATTGTTCAATAAAAAAGCAGCCAGATTATCAATATCTGGCTGCTTTTTTGCCTGTAATTTTTGAGATAGGAATAAGGGGCCTGTCTCAGAATTTTATTTATCCTTTCGCTATTTCTTCCAGTCCGTAAAACAAAGCTGCAACGTGTAATGCCTGGGCAATTTTGTTTTCTTTAATCAGTTGTTTTACTTCGTCAACAGTATATTCTTCCACATTTAAAATTTCGTGTTCGTCTAAATGTTGTTCGTGGGTTTTAACGCCACCAGTTAAGAAATAAGTAGAAGTAATGTTGTTTGATGTAGCGGGATTAGGATAAAGCTCTGCAATTAATTTACAGGTTTTAAAGCTATAACCCGTTTCTTCTAAGAGCTCTCGTTTTACAGCAAATTCTGGTGCTTCGTCACCATCAATTACACCACCTGGTACTTCAAGCGAAACAATATCGGCCGCATGGCGATACTGGCGCACCAAAATTATTTTTCCTGCTTCGGTTAAAGCAATAGCATTTACCCAGTTTGGATATTCTAAAACGTAGTAATCGTCTTTAATAATACCATCAGGCAGTTTAACCTCGTCTACCCTTAAGGTAGCCCACTTTTCTCTCACTAAATATTTAGAGGCAATTTTCTGCCACTTTTCTATAATCATTTATTATATGTTAATTGAATTTACTCCAAACTAAATACTGCCAACTGTTAACTGAGGTACTGTTGTATCGTTTTCTGACGGTGCAGGTTAACCAAATGTACAATCTTATGCTGATCTGATAAAAATTCGTACACTAAATTTAATTTTGGTGCAATAGTTAAATTCCTTTCGGCACTAATGCCCAACTCGTAATAAAGAAACTCGCTAAGCGAATCTAGTTTCTCGGGCGCAAGATTACTTTCGTTAAGCCAGTTCTCAAAAACCGCTAAATCCGGTCCTTCCAAAATATGAACCGGAAGCGTAAAACTTTTCTCCATGCTTTCATCAAAAAGCGACTGGGCTTCTTTAAACTTTCCTTCCAGTTTCAGGCCCATAATGCGGGCCAGTACTTCGGCTAGTTTTTGTATTTCTGCTGTAATTAAATCTTTTCTGTACATGGTTGTTGTAAGGTTAAAGCTGTTGTAAAGTTGAAAAGGTTCTGGTTCATTGACAATCGACTATTGACTAATGAACCAATGAACAATTGAACTGCTGATGCTACCAGCTTCCGCTCGAGCCGCCACCGCCAAAACTTCCGCCTCCAAACCCGCCGAAGCCTCCGCCACCGCCTCCTGAAGAACCTCCGCCCCAGCCACTGTTTCCGCCCCAGCCACCACGGCCACCACCGCCGCTGCCAAAAAGCATCGCCCAGAATAAAGCATTGGAAGCACCACGGCCACCAATTACTTCACTACCACCGCCACCACCTTTTCTCATGATAATCAGAATCACGATAATAATAATGATGACAATTATAATGCTGCCTGCACCACCACCACTCTTTCTGTTGGCTACCTTTGGGTTATCGTTTTTGTACTCGCCTCTGGTATATTTAATGATAGAGGTTGTTGCTGCATCCAGTCCGGCATAATAATTTCCAGCCCTGAACTCGGGTTTAATGTCGTTATCGATAATTCGCTTGGCATAAACATCGGGTAGGGCGCCTTCGACTCCATAACCGGTTTGAATAGAAATTTTACGATCGCCAACAGCCACAACAATCATAATACCGTTGTTTTTGCCACTTTGGCCAACACCCCATTTTCTACCCAGGTTTACTGCGTATTCGTTAATGTCGTAATCGCCTACCGATTTTAATATCGCTATGGCAATTTGTGTAGATGAAGAATCATCGAAAGCTACCAGCTTACTTTCAAGGGCTTGCTTTTGCTCAGCAGATAGCACGCCAGAGTAATCGTTAACCAGGGTATTCGGTTTCTCCGGATAATCCTGTGCAAAAGCGAAGTTGAATAATAAAGCCAGTAACGATAAAAGAAATATTTTTTTCATTACTTATTTTCTTGATGATCCATAAAAACAATGTCGTTAGGCAATTCATTAATATCGCCTTTTTGCGGCGGGAAAAACAAAGCCAGCTTTTCTCCAGCCAAGGTTACCCCGGCAATAATGCCCTGGGCCAGGTCGCCTTTTGCAAAATGAGCTGTCATGGCAATTTTGGTTGTTTCCCAAAAATCACCAGGCACCAGTTGGTTAATCCCTACATCGCCAATAATGGCAAATTTGTGGTCAACATGGGCCAGATAAATCAGTACTCCATTTCTTCTGGCTGTTTTATCCATATCCAGTTTAACAAAATATTCAATGGCTTTTTCGTAGGGATCAGCCTCACAATACTTATCAATAGCAATCCTGATTTCGCCAGAAGTTGCTTTTTCAGCATCGGCAATGGCATTGGCTATTTTTTCCTGTTCAATATCCGAAAATAACGACATGTGCTTAATTTATGGTGAAGTAAAAAGGGTAGTAAATGTTCAGATAAACATTTACTACCCTTAAATGTTATGGTTAAAAAAATTAAAACTCTACTTTAGGTGCATCTTTGGCGGTAGCATCAGCTTCGAAATAACCTTTTTGCTTAAAGCCAAACATACCGGCAGTTAAGTTGGTTGGGAACGATCTGATTTTGCCATTATATTCCTGTACAGCATCGTTAAAATCTTTACGGGCAACTGTAATCCTGTTTTCAGTGCTTTCTAACTGTGCAGATAAATCGCTGAACTGTTGAGTAGCCCTTAACTCAGGGTAACTTTCGGTAATGGACAATAATTTACCTAGAGCCTGGGTCAACTGACCTTGTGCAGCCTGGTATTTCTGAATGTTCTCAGGTGTTAATTCATCTGCTTTTACCGTCATTTGTGTTGCCTTCGCACGGGCTTCGGTTACCGCTGTTAAAGTTCCTTGCTCAAATTTGGCAGCACCTTTTACGGTTGCAACCAGGTTCGGAATTAAATCTGCTCTCCGTTGGTATTGGGTTTGTACCGTTCCCCATTTCGATTTTACGTTCTCATCAAGTTTAACCATGCTGTTATACCCGCAAGAGCTTAAAGTGCTTACTGCAATTACTGCAGCTAAAATCCCAAATATTAATCTTTTCATTTTTATGGTTTTTGTTGTGTTAATCCAATTGATTTTGCTCAATTTACGAATTAGATATCAAATTGCATGCCTTTGTTACAGTTTCCATTTTTATCTGACAGGTTGACAAGTTCTTCATAGTAGCTCATCAGTAGTATTCAGTTCGTCTTGTTTAAAAATAGCTACTAATTTGACTCTCTTTTTTGTTGAAGCGTAGGGTCTTTATCTACTGGCTGGTGTCTCACCAGCCAGCTTAGCTGGCTTAGTGTATGATATCAGGTTAGCTATTTCGGTCAGTGCGGCACCAACCGATAGGGATCTAATAATTTTGGTATCCTTCCGAAATCGCCAAATATGCTTTCAGATGTTTATCTTTGTAGTAATTCGGGATAAAAACCCGACATGATATGCAAAAAGACATCGAAATTACTTTGCTCCCAAACCAGGTAGAGCAAACAGAAGTGATTAAACAGAAGCTTGCCGACGGACTTAAACTACCTCTGGCAAGAATTAAGGGCTACGAAATACTGAAAAGATCTATCGATGCCCGCTCCCGTAAGGTTATTTTCAGGTTACAGGTAAGGGCTTTTGTTGATGAGGAAGCCATTCCGGAAGTTTATACTGTTAATTATCCCAATGTGGCTTCTGCTAAACCCGTTATCATTATTGGGGCCGGTCCGGCTGGTTTATTTGCTGCTTTACAATGCATCGAAAACGGTTTAAAACCCGTTATTGTAGAGCGTGGTAAAGATGTAAAACAACGTCGTAGGGATTTGGCTGCCATTAACAAACAGGGCGTGGTTAATACCGAATCTAACTATTGTTATGGAGAGGGTGGCGCCGGTACTTACTCTGATGGTAAATTATATACCCGATCTAACAAGCGGGGTGATATTAATAAAGTACTTCAGGTTTTTGTAAGCCACGGTGCCGAGGCCGATATCGCCATTGATGCCCGGCCACATATTGGTACCAATAAATTGCCGCATATTATTACCGCCATTAAAGAAACCATTTTAAATGCTGGTGGCGAGGTTATGTTTGATAGCCAGATGACCGATATTTTAACCGAGCATGGCCAGGTAAAAGGGATCGAAATTAATTTCCAGGATAAACTTATTGCCGACCACGTTATTCTGGCAACCGGTCACTCTGCCCGTGATGTGTACGAATTGCTGAACAGAAAAAATATATTAATTGAAGCAAAACCTTTTGCTTTGGGGGTCCGGATAGAGCATCCGCAAGAAATTATCGATGCGGCCCAGTATCATTGCGATATCCGTTCAGAATTTTTACCACCAGCTTATTACAGTTTGGTAGAGCAGGTGGGCAGCCGGGGCGTGTTTTCTTTTTGTATGTGCCCGGGTGGAATTATAGCGCCATGCGCCACTGGCGAAAACGAAATTGTGGTGAATGGCTGGTCGCCATCCAAAAGAAATAATCCTTACGCCAACTCCGGCACAGTAGTGCAGGTTACTTTAAACGATGTTCAGGGTTACGATCCGCTTCGGATGCTTAATTTTCAATCAGAAATAGAAAAAGCTGCTTTCGAAGCCGGTGGAGGTAATTTGGTTGCCCCTGCGCAACGCATGGTCGATTTTGTAAACAATAAACTATCGGTCGATTTGCCTAAAAACTCCTATCTACCCGGTACAAAAAGTGCTATGCTTGATAATATCTTACCCAATTTTGTATCCGATAGCTTGCGTGCAGCATTGCCTTTATTTGGGAAAAAAATAAGGGGTTACTATACCAACGAAGCTATTTTGGTAGGGGTAGAGAGCCGTACATCTTCTCCAGTACGTATTCCTAGAGATAAGGAAATTTACCAGCATCCGCAAATTAAGGGGCTTTATCCTTGTGCCGAAGGGGCTGGTTATGCGGGCGGAATTGTATCTGCTGCTATTGATGGTATTAACTGCGCAAATGCAATATTGACCGCATCTTAACAAACTTTATAGTACCCGGGTTGTTAATTGTTTATGTTTAATATCACCAACGAAATAAAAAAGGCTTTTAATGGCGATGCATGGCATGGTAACCATGTGATGCAAACCTTAAATAATGTGGATCCTGAAAGGGCATTTAAACATTTTATCGCAGGCGCACACTCCATTGCCGAAATTGCCTTGCATTTAACCGCCTGGACTGAAGAGGTAACTTCGAGGCTAACCGGAAAGCCTGCTGCTGAGCCCGAACGCGGCGATTGGCCGCTGCCAGAAGGTAAAACGCCACAGGCCTGGGAAAGGATTATTTTTAATTTTAAGGTGGCCAACGAAGAATTGATCCGCATTGCCGAAAATATGAAAGCCAACCATTGGGAAGATGAAGTGAAAGACGAAAGGAATCCGGCCTTAGGAACCGGGGTAACCAATACCGAGCTTTTAAGTGGTTTAGCCCAGCACCATGCCTACCATTCCGGGCAAATTGCCTTGCTTTCTAAATTTTAGGCCATTTATAGCTAGCCCCTTTAATCATTAATCCATATAACATGAATAAAACACTCATTATAGGCGCATCGCCAAATCCATCACGCTATTCGTATAAAGCCGCACACATGCTTAAGCGATTTAATCACGAGATTGTTAATGTAGGTATTAAAGAGGGATCGGTTGCAGGAGTTGAAATAGAAAAACCCGGCCATATCCATCACGATATTGACACCATTACGCTGTATATCGGCAGGCCTTTACAAGCTCAATATCGCGAATATATTCTGGCAACCAAGCCCAAACGGGTTATTTTTAACCCGGGTACGGAGAATGCTGAATTGGAAGAACTATTAATTCAGCACCATATCGAACCTATTGAAGCCTGTACCCTGGTTTTATTAACTACCGGACAATATTAAAAACGGTAAACCACTCCCCAGTTCACATAATCGGCCTGGGCAAAATGCATATAGGTTTTCGCTTGTAAGCCAATATGTGGGGTAATGTTAAAAGTAGGGCCAAATGTCCAGTACCACGTTGCTTTTTCCATCAGCCTGTTGTAGTGGATGTATTTACCAATTTGAGCAGCAACAGTAACCCGCCATAAGTTAATATCGGCTCCAATACTTAAGCCTGTACGCCATCTGTCGTAAGAAGTGCCATAATTTTGGTAAGTTTCTCCATTACGGTTCGGATCATATACACTAAAATAATAAACCGCATCTGCGCCCGCTTTTAGCGACATGATATCGTTTAAATAGAAGTTGTAACCTGCATACAGCCCGCTTTTGTAAAGGCTTTTGGTATTATCTGCAAATACGCCCCTGGCGCCAAACCCCGCGCTAAGCTCGATAGCGTTGCGCTGCAAGGTAGTATAAGTACTTTTTCTTTCAGCAGTTAGTTGCTTTGGATTGCTGATTTTCAGTCCTATATATACATTTCCTGTGTTTAACCCGCCGTTTGGTACCGTAGCACCACCATTTGATACATGGAGGAAACCAAAACCAGCCATTAAATCGGCATACTTACTTAATGGCAACTCCATGCCCAGGTCAGCCTTAATGGTTTCGTTAATCGGGCTACCCAGGAAACGGTTTTTCGTATTATTAAAGTAGTATTTGTTGGTGTAGCCCAAACCTACCCCCGGCGTAAAGTTAAATTTAGCCCTTCCAATTTTAAACAACTGGAAATCGAGCTGAAATACAGCGCCATAAACCTGTCCAAAAGCATGAGCTGATGTATCTTTAGTGCCTTTCAATTTACTCAGGTCTCTGAAAATAAAACCAATTCCGTACGATTTAGCTCCACTAAAACCTATCCATTTATCGCTGTTTTGGCTAATATCCTTAAAATAAGCGGCATCAAATCCGGTAATCCGGTCTTGAAACAAATGTCCCTGATCGTTGTTTACATGCGTGCCGAATACCGGTTTAAAAATAATAGAATGATTTTCCGGAGCAATTTGAGCCTTCGTAAAAGATAAACCTGTAAAAAGTAAGGCAAAAGAAAGTAGCTGTTTTTTCATATTAACTTTTACTAAAACGGTAAGCAAGACTGTAATAAGCATATCGGTAGCCCGTTGCGCTGTTTTTAACCTCGTTTGAGGTAAATGTGGCCGTGTAATTGGCTGTCCACCGGGCAATGGCAAAGGTTAAACCTACCTGCGTGGTAAAAACCATGGGCTTCGGTTTAAAGGTGATGGGGCCTTTATCGCTCAAAAACAATCCTCCCTGTAAGCTCGAATCAAATGCTACAGCGTGTAATTGCGGCGCTACCGAAAGAAAAAGTTCGTATTTACGTTTAGCATTGTTTGTATTGTGGTTGCTCACCAAACTGTTAAAAGCAGCTGAGCCGTCCATTTCGTTAAATCTACCCAATCTCAGTAATGCACCCACATTTGCTTTCGTTATTACATTGCCTAGTGCCGCCGATGCCGTTCCCGTAACATCAAATATTTCATTAGGGGTAGCCAGCAGGCGTTTGTTATATTCTATGCCCAGGTTTAAAGTTGGTTCGCTGTTTAATCCATATTCCCAGCCCTCAATTTGGTTCTGGCCAGCAAATTTATGGTAGGCCTTCTGAAATTCTTCTCCCAGGGCATCTTTACCCGTAAGACCAACTTGTGCTGTAACCTTTAATAATTGCTTATTTTGGTAAAACCTACTGTAATTGGCCTCGCCATATAAATAAGCAGTAAACGGACGATCGTGCAAGGCGGGGTTTGGCGCAAAACTATAATAGGGATTATATATTTTTTGGCCCAGCTCAAAGCCAATTACTTCTTTGCTTCGGCCGGCTTTCAGGTTTTCGCCATTTAAAGCGTGCCTGTATTTAATAAAAAAACCATTGGTATAATACCGGTCGCTGGTAATATCTATATAAGCGTCGTTCTCGGTAATAACTACCAGCTCGTTTTTGTAATTCTGAGCCTGGCAAAACTTTGCAATAAAGATAAAGAGCAAAGGCAAGTATGTTTTAAGCGCAACTTTCATTAATAATAAGGATGATTTATTAAAGCGGTAAAAGTATTAATTATTGTTCAATATCCCGATAGTATACTATTCACTAATATTTAAACGATTTTTATTAGCAAAACAGGTTCCTGTGCATTGTAGTGTATGGTAGTCCCGCTTTGCGTTACAAGCGCCACAGAAGGAGCGGCGGCTTTTCACTGCAATCAGGTTTAGGTGGCACAGGCAGTGCAAAACACCCCGTCATGGCGCAAAAAAAAAAACAAAGAAACCTTAATTCCTTAACTGCTTAATGGTGAGAAAGCGGTGCGCGAGAGGCCAAAATACCCCCTAAACCCCTAACCTGCTTAAACGGTTTTGTTCCAATCCTGATTATTTCCTGCTGTAAACCATCGAGTTAACTGTAAATCTGAATTATTCTTTCCAATCCATTTGTTGGCGTATTAATTTTTTCTACCTTTGCAACCCGCTCGGAGGAGAGGGCAATAAACTGAAAAGCGTACAATAGGGAAAGGAGAGCAGGATTTATTTTAAAATAAAGCTTGCAGATAGAGAAAAGATTGTTACCTTTGCAGCCCGCTTCGGAAGGAACGGGAAGCTGAATAAAATTAGCGTATTGAAATAGCGAAAGAGGAAAAAACAAAACGAAAAAATAAAAATTATTTTATTTGGAAGTTAAAAAAAGATTCCTACCTTTGCACTCCCAACCGAAACGAAGGGTAAAAAAGCTGAAGCGGCGGATGTCGCAGAAGGCGAACAAAAAAGATTGAAACGGACGAAAACTGAAGGCTGGACAAGAAAGACCGGCTGAAACCAAAACCCGAAGATATATAAAAAGGCAACCGTGAGGTTAAAGCCGAATAAGTTCTTAAAAGAGATGTCAATGTAGCGAAAGCGGGTTTAATGAAGTACTGATCGAAGTACATGATTAAGGAGCTTTATTTTAAAGGTGATGTCTAACAGACAAAACAAAAGAAGACTATTTTTAACAATAGTTAAAACTGGTCAGAATCTTACAACACATTTTACAATGGAGAGTTTGATCCTGGCTCAGGATGAACG
>Ga0308169_10001316_pt1 | contig 29499 bp, 26 predicted proteins | sample PhyBR1_2_FD_202139 | JGI IMG/M metagenome (GOLD analysis project Ga0308169, IMG submission 202139) | Phyllosphere microbial communities from UC Gill Tract Community Farm, Albany, California, United States - DLSLSB.R1 | ecosystem: Host-associated > Plants > Phyllosphere > Unclassified | place...
TCAGCGTCACGGAGAAATATGCCCAGGAGCACCCGCAAACCATCAAGACCGTCCTCGCCGCGTATGAACAGGCTCGCGAGTGGTCGGTGCAGCATCCGCAAGCGTTGGCCACGCTGCTGGCGGACGAATCCGGCCTGCCGCTCGAAGTGGCCAAACTGCAACTGTCACGCACTGACTTGGGCAGTCCGCAGTTGAGTGCCAAGGATGTATTGGCCTCCAAAGCTGCCGCGCCGATCCTGGTCTCGGAGGAATTGGTGCGTCGTGGGGTAAACGTGGATCAGGTGATCGACCAACTGCTCGACACCGGCCTGCAGCAGGCCGTGGCCCGTCAATAACCATCGCCACGCGACGTCGGGTCCGCGCCAGGCGCGAATCCGGCGTTGCCGGAGAACCCCATGAGCCGCAACAGCAACGACCTCACCGGCAAACATCTGGACGCTCGATTGGCTCTGTCCGCATCGGGCAAGATTCCCCTGTTCGACTCCGCTCGCTGGCAATTGCGGGCCAAAGGCCTGGTCCTGCCGGTGCTGATCATCGTGGTCCTGGAGATCATCGTGCGCATCGGTTGGCTGCCCTACTACCAGATGCCGGCCCCCAGCGAGATCGCCATGACCTTGGGTGACCTGGCCGAAGGCGCGCTGTGGAAGCACATCGGCGCCAGCCTGCTGCGGGTCCTGCTGGGCTTTGCCATCGGTGCGGGGCTGGCGCTGATGTTCGCTGCCTGGGTCGGCTTGAGCCGGGAAGCCGAGGCCTATCTGGAGCCAACCTTCGCCGGCCTGCGCTCGATCCCGAGCCTGGCCTGGGTGCCGTTGCTCCTGCTGTGGCTGGGCATCGACGAAACCTCAAAAGTGGTGCTGATCGCCATAGGTGCGTTCTTTCCGGTCTACCTCAACGGCGTGGCGGCGATACGCAACATCGACCGCAAGCTCGTGGAGGTCGGCCATATGTACGGTTTCAGTCGCCGACGCCTGGTGCGGCGGATTCTCCTGCCGGCCGCCCTGCCCGGCCTGTTCACCGGCCTGCGCAGCGGCATGAGCCTGGCCTGGATGTTCCTCGTGGCCGCCGAACTGATCGCCGCGACCAAAGGCCTGGGCTACCTGCTCAGCGACGGTCGCGAAACGTCGCGGCCGGACATCGTGCTTGCCGCAATCATCGTGCTCGCCGTGCTGGGCAAGCTCAGCGACGGCATTCTCGCCAGCCTGGAAAAGCGCTGGCTGGCTTGGCGCGACACCTTCAATGGCCAGAGCACCTAGACCAAGGATTGACCATGACCCAAGCCCTGCTGGACATCCATGTCGAGCGCAAGACCTTCGCCGCCACCACGGTCCTCGACAATATCCACCTGCAACTGCAACCAGGGGAAACCGTCAGCCTGCTGGGCCCCAGCGGCTGCGGCAAAAGCACCTTGCTACGCATCATTGCCGGCCTGGAAACGGACTTCGAAGGGCGGCTGATCAGCCGTACCGAGCCCTTGGCGTTCGTGTTCCAGGAGCCGCGCCTGATGCCGTGGCTGACGGTGGAGCAGAACATCGGGTTCGTTGATGACGACCGTTACGACAAGGCCTGGGTCGCGCAATTGATCGAGGAAGTCGGTCTCGCGGGCTTCGCCGCTGCGTTGCCCAAGACGCTGTCCGGTGGCATGGCGCAACGGGTGGCCATCGCCCGCGGGCTGTATTCGCGGCCACGGGTGCTGTTGCTGGACGAACCGTTCAGCGCGGTGGACGCCTTTACCCGGATGAAACTGCAAGACCTGTTGCTGCAATTGGCCCAGCGTCACGCCATTGCCCTGCTGCTGGTGACCCACGATGTCGACGAGGCGCTGTACCTGAGCGACCGGGTACTGGTGATGGACAACCGCCCCAGCAGCATTCGCCAAGAGTTGAGCGTGCGACTCAATCATCCGCGTGATCGCCGGGACTCGCTGCTGGCCCAGCTAAAGGCGTTGTGCCTGACCGAATTGCATCGCGCCCATGTAATTTGAGCGGGCGACCTCTAATAACGTAAATGAATTAATAAATAAATAATCAGTATTTATGGTTATAACCATAACCACGTACTCTCAACCCATCCCGTCCCATTGGTCACGACAGCGAAGTGCCTCATGAAACAGACTGACAACGTTATCGACCTCGTCCAATACCGCAAGCGCAAGCAAGCCCAGCAACTGGCGCGGGCCATGTGGGAAATGTATGCGCGCAATGCCGGTTACCAGGCGTTCCAATGGGTCCAGGCAACCCAGCCGACCAAGACGTACCACGCGTGAGCGCCCAGGAACCCTCGCGCTTTCTGGCGAGCGCCGACGAACCCGAAGTGGATCTCAATAACCTGGAAGCCTTGGATGAAGATCCGATCTGCGAACGGGTTGCGCAGAACCTGCAACGCCTCAGAGGCAAGCGGCACCTGTCCCTCGACGCCCTCGCCCGCCAATGCGGAGTGAGCCGGGCGATGCTGGCGCAGATCGAGTCCGGGCGCAGCGTGCCCTCGATCAAGGTGCTGTGCAAGATTGCCAAGGGTCTGAAAGTGTCGGTGGCCGCCTTTCTCGAACACCGTGCCTTCGAAGGTGTGGCGGTGCTGTCGGCCAGCCAGAGCAAACGCCTGGTCAGCGCCAACGGTGCCTTTGTCAGCCGTACCCTGTTTCCTTTCGACGTGGCACGCCAATCGGAGTTTTACGAATTGCGCCTCAGCCCGCTGGGTGAGGAGCAGTCCGAGGGGCACGGCCCCGGCGTCCAGGAAAACCTGGTGGTGTCCCAAGGGGTGCTGGAAATCAGCGTCAACGAGGAACGCTACCTACTTTCCACGGGCGACTCGATCCTGTTTTACGCCGACCAGCCGCACCGCTATCGCAACCCGGCCGACAGCGAAGCGGTGGCGTACCTGGTGGTGACCTACCCGGAACGCCTGGACTGAAAGCCCGGCTGCGATCAGCAGGTGCAGCACATCACTGGCATGCCATTGCAGCTCATCATCATCGGCATGCTGCAGTCGCTCATCATTTTCATCATCAGGGCGCAGCAGTTTTTCATCATGTCCATGTTCATGCCCGCCATCGGCATGACTTTGCACATCATGCAGTCGGCCATCACGGTGCATTCCATCACGCACTTCATCGATGGCATCGGCATGCCCATCATCGGCATCGGCATCATCATGCTCGACATCGGCATGGCCATGCTCGCCGAGGACATGCACATCATGCTCATGTTGCCGCAGTGCATCATCATCGGCATGCCGCAGTTGATCATCATCTGCATCATGTCGGCGCTGTTCTTGAACATGGCCATGTCCATGCCGGCGGCAGGCATCATTTTGCACATCATGCCATCGTCCATCATTTCGCAGGTCATGGTCGCCATCATCATCGGCATGCCCATCATCGGCATGTTGGCGTTCATCGGCATTTGCATTTGCATGGCGTTCATCATGGTGGTGTTTCCTGTAAGGATCGGTAGTTGGACGAAGCTGATGGGGGCGATTCTAAGCATCGGCCCGCGTCCAACAAGATGGCGATCGAACAGCTGGAATGAACGTTCAAGCAGTCTAATCGGGGCGAAGAATGCCGGTTTGTCTGCCGCTGCGCGGGTATGGATTCGATTGCAGAAAATCCACAAACGACAGCTTCGATTCCACGGTCATGGATATGCAATTGGCGCCTATATTAATAACCGTAAGAAATAAACGTTCTAACCTATTCACTCATCACGTTCGCATACACCGGTCGGTCGATATTCCCGCCTGAAAGAATCACAGCCACCTTCTTCCCTTTCATCGCTTCGCGCTCCTGCATAAGCGCGGCGAGGGCTGCTGCCCCTGCTCCTTCGGCAAGATTATGGGTGTCGGTGTAGTAGACGCGCATGGCCTCGGCAATTTCATGATCGTTGACCGACACGATCCGCGCCGCGCCCGCCGCATAAATGGCGAAAGCCTCGGGAATGGGTTTGCGTACCGCAAGGCCGTCGGCAAAGGTATTCGCCGAAGCGGTCTCGCAAAGGGTTCCCGTCTCGAACGAAGACTTCGCCGCCGTCGCCTCGCTGGACACCACCCCAACCACATGGGTTTTCAAGTCCAGGGCATCGCGGGCGGCGATCACCGCGCATATGCCCGAGCCACAGCCTATGGGCACGTAGACGGTGTCCAGGTCCGGCACAGCCTCGAACAATTCAAGGGCGTAGGTCGCCACGCCTTTGACCAACTCGCTGTGGAACGGCGGCACCAGGAACAGATCATGCACCTGCGCCAGGCGTGCCGCCTCGTCTCGGGCCTCATCGAAATCGCGGCCATGCTCGACCACTTCGCCGCCGAAGCCACGCATGGCAGCGTTCTTTTCCAGTGAATTGCCATTGGGTACCACGATCAAGGCTTTCAGCCCCAGTGCGCTGGCCGCCAATGCCAGGCTCTGGCCATGGTTGCCCCGAGTCGCCGTGACGATGCCCTTGACCTGAGGGTGCGTGCGTTTGAGCCAGTGCATGAAAGTCAGACCGCCGCGCACCTTGAAAGCACCGGTGGGGGTGTGGTTTTCATGCTTGACCCATACCGTGCAGCCAAGCCGTTGTGCCAATAACGGCCAGGCGTATTGGGCTGTAGCGGGCATGGATTGGTACACGTGGCGTGCCGCCTGTTCGATATCGTCTCGCGTCAGTTTGTGCATGGCTGTGCCTCCTGGTTTTTGCCCAGTCTAGCCAGGGGCATCACAGGCCGGCTTTCAAAAAACCGACCTGACTTTTATGCCCGGTCTTCACTACTATGGCGCTCATGAGCCATCGAAATCGCCAGCCGCCCCTCCCGCCAGAACCGGTCCGTCGGATCGAGGCAGGGCCTTGGGCGATCGAATTGCTGCCCGGCTGCGCTTATGCGACCCGCTATGTAGCGACCCAGTCGGCAATCGGCTTTGCCTTCGACAGCCAGCGCGGCCGGCACGCCATTGGCAGCGATCGGGTGCTGCCGTTCGAGGCCATGCCCAATGGCCTGGCGTTCGTCCCGGTCGGGTGTGACGTATTTTCGCAATCCCCCACGGGCGGCGAATACCTGCGGCTCATGCGCACCGACGGCGCTACGCTGGAGGGACCGCATGCGTTCAACAACCGGATCGACCAACAGGCCATTGCCGTCGCCCTGCGAATGCGCCGCGCGCTGTTACATCCCGGCGTCGAGGACGATTGGGAGGCCTGGGCGCTCGGGTTGGCGCTGCGGGTGAAGGGAAGCGAAACCTCTCCGGCCTCCTCGCCAGCGTCCATCACCGGCAACCGGATGCGCCTGCTCGACGAATTCATCGATGCCGGCCTCGAAGGCCCGCTGGACGTGCAGGCGATGGCCGACCTGCTGGGGTTGTCCGAAGGGTATTTCATGCGGGCGTTCAAACATGTAACCGGCAAGAGCCCACACAGTTACCTGATCGACCGACGCCTCGCCAAGGCCAGGGCCCTGATGCGCGACTCAACCGCCAGGCTGAGCGAGATCGCCCACACCTGCGGCTTCAATTCCCAGGCGCACATGACCACGGTGTTCAAGCAACGCCTGGGCCTCAGCCCGGCGCGGTTGCGCAGATAACCGTGACGAGCCGGGCAATCGGCTGATGCCAATCATTCGGCGACTAAATCCGGCTTCAAATCAAATTGCCATCAGATGGCCTTGCAAATATACGTTGGCCGTCTAGATTCAACCCTGTACCCCACCACTTCATGAACCGCATCTAAACCAGCCCCTCGGGCGAGGCGTCCATCGACCTAAAACATACACTCGGCGTTGCTTTCAATTACTGACATGGAATCAGTCATAACAACAAGAGGGATGCTTGATGAAGCATGGCCGTGGGTATCGTTTGCTCTCGCAAAGAGGGGCAGCCGGACATTTCTGGCTGTCACTGGTTTGCTTTTCTGGCCTGGTGATCGCCAGCTTCCTGTTGTTCGAACAACAGATCCAGGATTTCCTGGCCCATCTCAACCTGTACCTGCCCTCCACACCCTCGCAGAAATTAAACCTGGCGCTGCTGCTGATCGCCCTGCTGGCACTGGACGTGGTGCTGCCGGTCCCATCGAGCATGGTCGCGCTGCTGGCCGTGGCCATGCTCGGCAGCCTGGGGGGTTACCTGGCGATTTTCATCGGGCTGTGCCTTGGCGCCGGACTGGGCTATGCGCTGGGCGCCGGCTATCTACGCCTGCTATCCGGCCGCCTGGGCCTGCATCAGCGCCAACCGGGGCAACTGGCCTATCGGTTGGGCACGCTCTCGCTGATCTGTCTGCGCGGCGTGCCGGTCCTCGCGGAAACATCGGTCGTCGCCGCCGGCATGCAACGCTATCCACTGCGCCCGTTCATCCTGGTCACCACGCTGGCCAACGCCGGCCTCGCGTTGGCCTACACCGCCATCGGCGCCTTCCTCGTCGAACAGAACGCGTTGCTGGTGACGCTGCTCGCCAGCATGGTATTGCCGGGGCTTTTTATCGCTGGTTACAGCCTGTTCAAGTCCCTGCGCCGGCATGACGCGGATCCACCCTTGCACGGACGCTTCAAGGTCAGCTACGACTACCCGGTGCTGTTTACCGATCATCTGTTCGATCCGCTCAATCCCTGCCTGCACCACCAGCTCATGGCTGGGCACAGGGGGCCGGTGACGGTGCTGGTATTCGCCGATGAACAGTTGCTGCAAAGCGCCCCGCAACTGCCCGTGCAAATCAACGCTTACTTCGCCAGCCATTTCCCGGATCTGCATCTGCAGGCCCCGACAATCGCGGTCCCAGCCGGCGAGTCGAGCAAGGATTCGCAAGTGTTGCAACGCCTGTATAGCGACATGCTGCAGCATGGGTTGGACCGGCATTGCTATGTGCTGGCCCTGGGTGGCGGCGCAGTGCTGGATGCGGTGGGCTACGCCTGCGCGACGTTTCACCGCGGCATTCGCCTGATACGTATCCCCAGTACGGTGCTCGCCCAGAACGACGCCGGTATCGGTGTGAAAAACGGCATCAATGCCTTCGGCCAGAAGAACCTGCTGGGAGCGTTCTACCCCGCCACCGCCGTCATCAACGACTTCCAATTGCTCACCAGCCTGACCCGACGCGACCAGATCGCCGGGCTGGCCGAGGCTGTGAAGGTGGCGCTGATCAAGGACCAGGTTTTTTTCCAATGGATGGAGCAACAGGCCGACGCCCTCGCCCATTTCGATCATCCAGCCAGCCGCTACGCGATCCGCCGCTGCGCCGAATTGCACCTGGCGCACATCACAGGTGCCGGTGATCCGTTCGAGCGCGGCAACGGGCGCCCCTTGGACTACGGGCACTGGGCCGCCCATAAACTGGAAAACCTCAGCCACCATCGGCTACGCCACGGTGAAGCCGTCGCGGTGGGCATGGCCCTGGACGGGCTCTATGCCAATGCCCTGGGGTTGTTGAGCGACAGCGACACCGAACGGCTGCTGCATCTGCTGCTCAAGCTCGGTTTCTGCCTGAACCCGCCGGAACTGACCTTGAAAGACGCCCAAGGGCGCTCGCAGGTTTTGCTCGGGCTGGAGGAGTTCCGCCAGCATCTGGGCGGCCAACTCTCCATCCCCATGCTCAACCGGATCGGTGAGTCGGTGGACGTGCACGAAATCGATACCGCACGAATGGAGCAGGCGCTACAGCGGCTGTCCACCCAGGTCGACCTTGGACTTTCCCTGAACGAGGGGTGTGCGCAATGAGCCAGGCGTCGCTGGACCTCAAGACCTGGATGACCCTCGGCCGCGTGTCCAACCTGCCCACGGTGTGGACCAATACCCTGGCCGCCGCCCTGTTGGCCAGCAGCGCCGGCGCCCTGGCACCGCCGTCTTCCCTGGTGTGGATCCTGCTGTTGGCAGCTTTGTCGCTGCTATACTTGGCCGGTATGTTGCTGAATGATCTGTTGGACGCCGACTGGGACCAGCAACATCATAATCCGCGGCCGATCGCCCTGGGCCTGGTCAGCCGCCAGCAAGTACGGCTGGCCACGGCGTTGCTGCTGGTGCTGGCCGCGGCCTCGCTGCTGGGCCTGAGCCGGCTGATCGAGCAACCGCACTGGCTGGTCGGCAGCGCCATTCTGCTGGTGAGCTGCATCCTGGGCTACAACCTGCTGCACAAGAAATACGCCCACAGTGTCTGGCTGATGGGTGCCTGCCGCTCGGCGCTCTACCTCACCGCAGCGGCAAGCCTGGCGGTACCGGCGCAACCGATCTGGCTCTGTGCCCTGCTGCTGGGCGTCTACATCAGCGGCCTGACCTACCTGGCTCGCCAGGAACATCGCAACCAACTGATCAGCCGCCTGCCCCTGTTGCTGATGCTGAGTCCGCTCGCCCTGGCGATCTATAGCGACAACGTCTGGTTTTGGCCGGTGTTACTGATATGGCTCGGCTGGTTGGGCTGGAATTACTGGCGCAACCTCGCCAACCCGCGGCAACGACAGGTCCGCGCCTTTATCGGCGCAGGCCTGGCGGCCCTGCCGCTGTTCGATGCCCTCGTGCTGGCCGTGGCTGACCAACCATTGGGCAGCCTGCTCTGTGTACTGGTGTTTTTCCTGCTCCCTCATTTCCAGCGCTGGGTCAAACCAACATGAACACGGACCTCACGGCACAGGCGTCGCCGGCCCTCGAAATGCGCCACGACTGCCTGAACACGCAACGCCAGAACTTCACCCATCCGCTCGATGAAATCGAACGGCGCTGGTGGCGTCAGGCCCAAGAGCAGCTTGCCCAACGCCCGGACGCCAACACCGCAGCGCGCTTGAGCAGCCAATGCAAACGCAACCTCAAAGAGTGTGCGCTGCCCGACAGCGACGGCTGGAGCAACGTGCAACTGGCGCGGGCACTGATGTTGGCCCAAGTGCTGGAGCAGCAGCCCCTCGGCGAACAAGTGCCCTTGCTACGCCAGTTGTTCCTGTGGGGCGACGATCAGGAAAAGATCGCCACCTTGAAAGCCCTCGATTGGTTCGACAGCCGTGGGGTGTGCGTCGACCTTGCGCTCCAGGCCGGGCGCACCAGCAACAGCCAGGTGTTCGCCGCCCTCGCCCTGGACAGCGCCTACCCGTCGCGTCATTACGACGAACGAGCCTTCAACCAACTGGTGTTGAAGGCGCTGGGCATGGGCCTCGATGTGCGGCGCCTGGTCGGCCTGCCGCAACGACAAGGCGTCACCCTCAATCAGTTGGCCCTCGACCTGCTGGACGAACAACTCGCCGCCGAACGAACGGTGTCCGCCGGCTTGCCCCACGTGATCGCCTTCGACCTGCTGAGCCCGGCGCAACGTCAGCGCCTGGCCGGCCTGAGCCAGCAACAACGCTTGCCGCTGCAATGGCGGGTTCACCTGGACGGCCCTTCGCCGAACTGATGCCCCGCCCGTCCCTGCCCATACGACGAGGATTCACCATGCTCAAGTACTTCGACCCGCACATCCATATGGTCAGCCGCACCACCGACGACTATCAGAACATGGCGGCCGCCGGCATCACCGGGGTCATCGAGCCGGCTTTCTGGCAGGGCCAGGCCAGGACCAGTGTCGGCAGCTTCATTGACTACTTCGACACACTGCTGGGCTGGGAGCGTTTTCGCGCCAGCATGTTTGGCATTCATCATTTCTGCACCATCGGCCTGAACCCCAAGGAGGCCAACGACCTGTCGGTGGCCAATGAGGTGCTCGAGATACTGCCGCGCTACCTGGTGAAGGACGGTGTGGTGGCAGTGGGCGAAATCGGCTACGACGACATCACGCCGGAGGAGGATCGCTTCCTCGCCGCTCAATTGGAGCTGGCCCGGCAATTCAATCTGCCGGTGCTGGTGCACACGCCGCACCGCGACAAGATCGGCGGTACCAAACGCACCCTTGCGGTCATTCGCGAGGTCGGTATCGCCGAACATCTGGTGATCATCGACCACCTCAATGAACTGACACTGCCCCTGGTGCTGGACAGCGACTGTTGGCGCGGCCACTCCATCTACCCCAACACCAAGATGTCGGAACAGCGCATGGTCGCCCTGCTGCAGCAGTACGGCACCGAAAAAATGGTCGTCAACAGCGCCGCCGACTGGGGCATCAGCGACCCGCTCAAGGTGCCCAAGACCGGCCAGGCGATGCTGACGGCCGGCTTCAGCGAAGCCCAGGTCGAGCAAGTGCTGTTCCATAACCCGGTGGACTTTTTTGCCCAGAGCGGCCAGTTGGACAAAGCCTTGGTCAGCACGCCCCTGCCTATCGACCAGCGGCGGCAGTGGCAGGAAAACTCGGCCCTGCGCGGCCAGGAGCCGGTGATCAAATGAGCGCTGCCACGGGTTGGACTGCCACGCAGATCGGTTATTGCAGCAACGTGCACCCGACCCATGACCTGGGCGGGCTGCGTGCATCCATCGAACGGCATTTCCAGACCGTACGAACCCTGCGCGGGCTGGACAGGCAGGACAGCGGAATGTGGATCAGCGCCCGCGCCGCCGCCGAACTCCAACAGGCCTCGGCACGCACCGACTTCCTCGACCTGCTGCAACGCAGCGGGCTGCGCCTGACCTCGCTCAACGGGTTTCCCTACGGCCAGTTTCACCAGGGCGCAGTGAAAGCCGACGTCTACCGGCCCAGTTGGGCCGACCCCCGGCGGTTGGCGTACAGCATGGACCTGGCCCGGTTTCTCGCCCAGGCCCTGCCAGCGGACTGTCACCAGGGGGTGATCTCCAGCGTGCCGCTGGGCTACGCCGCCCATTGGAGCCCGACGTTGCAGCAACAGGCCGAGCAACAACTGCGCGAGCTCACCGCCGCGCTGGCCCGGCTGCAACGGGAGACGGACAAGAAAATCCTGGTCTGCCTGGAGATGGAGCCCGATTGCGTGCTGGAAAACACCGACCAGGCCATCGCCTTCTTCCGCCACTGGCAGGCCATGGACCCGCACCATGAACATCTGGCGTTGTGCTTTGACGTCTGCCATCAGGCGGTGATGTTCGAAAACTGTTATGAATCGCTGGCCCGGCTGCGCCAGGCCCAGGTCCCCATCGGCAAGATCCAGCTGTCCAACGCTCTGATCTGTCGCCTGCCTCAAGATGCCCAGCGACGCGAGCACGTACTCAAGACATTGAGCAGCTTTGCCGAGCCTACCTACCTGCATCAAGTGAAGGCACGCGATGGCCAGTCCCCATTATCGGCCTGGCCGGACCTGCCCGCAGCCCTGGATGAGCATGAGAAAAACCAGTTTTCCCACCCCGAATTGAGGATTCATTTCCACATCCCGCTGTTCAGCGAGCAATTGCTGTTGCCGGAACTCAGCGGCAGCCAGATTGCCCTGTCGCAGACCTTCGACTTCCTCTCGGATCATGGGGATTTTCGCCCGGTACTCGAAGTGGAAACCTACAGTTGGGGCGTCCTGCCCAGCCAGCTGCGCCCCACCACCGAGCACGCTCAACTCCAGGGAATCGTGGCCGAACTGCATTGGGTCGAAGAGCAACTACGGCAGCGGCAGTTGCTGCAGCCCCATGGGCTGGAGGCTTGCGCCGATGTCCTCTGAACAGCCTTGTCAGCCGCTGCTGCTGATTAACGTGGTCGGTCTGACGCCCGCCTTGCTCGGGGATGCGACGCCGCACATCAACACCCTGTTGAAGACCGCAAAAATGGCCACGTTGCAGCCGGTGTTCCCGGCCGTCACGTCTACGGTGCAGGCCTCGATCCTCACCGGACTGCCGCCATCGGAGCACGGCATTGTCGGCAATGGCTGGTATTTTCGCGATCAGGCCGAAGTACGTTTCTGGCTGCAACCCAACGCGTTGATCCAAGGGGAAAAGGTCTGGCAGACCATCAAGCGCCAGCGGCCCGGGTTTCGCTGTAGCCAGTTGTTCTGGTGGTACAACATGTATGCGGATGTGGACGCTGCCGTCACCCCGCGACCGCACTACCCCGCTGATGGCCGCAAGGAGTTCGGCCTGTATTCGACGCCGGCCTCGTTGCACGAGCGTATCGAACAGCAGATCGGCAAGTTTCCCTTCCCGGGCTTCTGGGGCCCGGCGGCCGGCATCGCCTCAAGCCGCTGGATCGTCGACTGCGCCATCGCTGAATTCCAGCTCGACCGCCCCGATCTGCAATTGATCTACCTGCCCCACCTCGACTACAGCCTGCAACGCCTGGGGCCCGATCACCCATCGATCGCCGACGAGGTGCGGGCCATCGACAGTGAGGTGGGCCGTCTGCTCGCCTTTGCCCAGGCCCAAGGCGCGGCGGTGATACTGCTGTCCGAATACGGGATCGAGGCGGTCACGCAGTCCGTTTCCATCAACCGAGTGTTGCGGGCCGAAGGCCTGTTGCAGGTGCGCCAATCATTGACCTGGGAATTGCTCGATCCTGGTGCCAGTGCGGCCTTTGCCGTGGCCGATCATCAGATCGCGCATATCTACGTGAAACAGGCGCAGGACCTACCGCGTGTCAAGGCGCTGTTGCAGCGCCAGAGCGGCATCGAACGGGTGCTGGATAAAACCGAGCAACGGGCCTGGCAGCTTGATCATCCTCGCAGCGGCGAGCTGGTGGCCGTGGCCGCAGCCGGTTACTGGTTCGATTACTACTACTGGTTCGACGATCGCAAGGCCCCGGATTTTGCCCGCACCGTGGACATCCATCGCAAGCCGGGCTACGACCCGCTCGAGCTGTTCATCGACCCGGCCATTCGCTTCCCGAAATTGAAAGTGGCGCGCCGCCTGCTACAGAAAAAGCTCGGCTTTCGCTACTACATGGACCTGATTCCACTGGACACCCGCCTGGTTCGCGGCAGCCACGGCCGGCTGCCCGCGAGTAAAACGACAGGCCCGCTGCTCATCACCAATTGTGATCTGCCGTTGCCACAGCACCTTGCGGCCACGGCGGTGAAGCAACTGCTCCTCGAACATTTCCTGGGGCACCCTCATGCCGATACGGCGAATGCCAAGGAGCTTCCATGCGGCGAGCCATTTCCATCACTGTTCTAAGTGCCCTGGCCGGTTTGGCCCAGGCACAGAACACCAATAACTTCGATTGCAGCAACTTCCTGCAATTCGGAGCCGACATCAACACAACCCGGAAGGCGTTTACCGACAGCCCCGAGACCATGGCCTGGAACTGGTTCGTCTGTTTGAACCAACCCAGTACCGCGCAAAGCAGCAATCTCGTGTGGGAGATGATGAAACCCTCTGACCAGGTCTATCTGCCCAACGGCGCTCCACCTGGCACCTATGACAGCTCCGCGCCGCTCCCGGCCGCAGTGGTGACGCAAGCCAAGGCACAGGGCATGGACCTGTCCCGATCCTTCCATAACATCAATGCCACCCAACAGGTCGATGGCCTCATCCTGCAAATGGGGGGTGCCGTGCCCGATGCCCAACAAGGCCACCCCGTACGCTTTCAATTACTGATGGGCAAGGACACGTTCGATTACATCGTGCAGAAGCAGGTCTACAACATGAATGGTCAGGCCGCCCTGGCCAACGACCTGAACTTCCCGTCCGCCGCCTGGGAGTTGAAAGCCGCGTGGCTGTGGATCGGCACAGACACGACCTACCGTCAAACCCTGGTGAACGACGGCTATTACATTGCCCAGGCCTACTACCAGCAGGACGACGGTACTTACCAGGTCGGCTATGTGGCATTGAGCGGCCTGCATGTCGTCAACAAGCTGGACCCCAGCTGGGTCTGGACCACCTTCGAAAACGTCAATAACAGCAAATACACCGTCACCAATGCCGCCCCGCCTGCGCCGATGACCAACACCACGGGGCCGACTCCGGCCGCCAAGCCGGTGAATGCCAGCTTCCAGGCCAATAACCGGAACCTGTCGAAGTACGAGTTGATCGGGGTCGAGTACCAGCCCATTACCCAGGTATTGGCCAACTCGCAGCTGGAATCGGCGTTCCAGAACACCTCGTCCTGCCTGGCCTGCCACGGCACCGCCGCCTATTCGAACGACAAAGGCTATTTCAATTTCGCTCTGAACCACGGGGGCGGCATCGTCTATCCCACCACCCCGCTGCCACCCTCGGCATTCGATGGCTACAAAAAACTGGACTTTGTCTGGTCGCTGAAACGCGCCCAGTGGCAACGCTAAGGAGCATGACATGAGCGTATTGAATTTCCCCCGTATCTACCTCAACGGCCATATGTTCTGGAACCCACCAACCGCCAACAACAACGACGTATATCCGCTGTATGACGCGGTCAATGCGGACATCAACTGGCCGTTCATGAGCCACTTCGATATCAACGCCACGAACGCCCCCACCCAGTTGATGCCCTGGGCCATCAAGCCCCTGGCAAAGAATGAGCTGCCGCTCTATATGCTGCAGGTACCGACCAATGCCAACCCGGATACCTACCCGTACATGCCCGCCGAATGGGATCTGTTTGGCGACAATGCCTGCGGCACGGTGAGCTACAAAGGGACTCGCTCAACGATCATTGGCGGCGAGCTGCAGGCCAACACCTACATCACCGAAGATGCGCTGGTTGGCAGGGACTACCAATTACTCGGCAATCCCTTTGGCAGCAACACTCCGACTGCCGCGCGCTTCGTGGACGTCAGCCCGTGGCAGAACACCTTCACCGCATTGTATTTTGACAAGCTGATGCTGGGGGATGCCACGTGTGGCCTGACCCTCAATCGCCAGTATCGGATGATGGATCGCTTCCTGAATTTCAATTGGGCCAGCACCTTCCATGGCCTGGTGTATGTCACCACCACCTGGCAGACCTGCTTTCCCCAGGAAAACCTGGAATGGGTCATCGGCGATTCGGCGCTGCTGAATAACCTACAGCAGCAGATGAAGCTGCAAGGTGCACAGGGCCTGATGTTCAGGTTCTCCACCTACCTGACCTGCTATGACAGGAACGGTGTGTTCAACGACTTCCCGTACGTCAACACTCGTTCCAACGCCCCCACGGATACGGATCGCCTGCAAGCGATGTATCAGAAAGGCCTGGACAACGTTTCCGGTATTTTCTTCAACCCCGCCTACAGCCGCACCGCCGCGACCCTGGGCCTCTGGTTCGCCGACGAGTACCCCACCGCCCCCGCCGGCCGGCGCCTGGTGCCCGTGCAGGCTGTCGCTGTCGCTAAACCAGGCGCGTCTGCCCAAAACACCACACTGGGCGTGACCTCGGTGCAGATTACCGGCAACACCCTGTCGCTGGATCTGGCCAACACGTTCCCGTTCTATCCGGTAGAGCCCAATGCGCCCATCCTGACCGCCGAAAAATTCCAGGCCGGCGACTATCAACTGGGTGTACGCGAGGGTGATCAATTCACGTCGGTAGTGGACTTCGGTTTCGACCGGTATGACCAGGCAGCCTTCGACAAACGCTCCGGCCTGCAGGACTTCCCCCTCAGCGACGAGGCCCTGACGAAGCTACAGGCAGATAATCCATTGGAGCTGCGACTGAAGGCCACGGCCGCCCCAACCCCCGTGATCGCCGCCGCCCAGCAAACCTGGACCGCCGAAGTGGTGGAGAGCGGCAGTTTCATCGACGTGGGCGACCATAAGACACTGACCATCATGGTGCAGAAAAATGGTCAGCCGGCCGCCAACACCACACTGTGGGTGGCGGAATATGGCAACCCCTACATGGTGACCACCAGCGACTACTACCTGGCCTCCAGCAACGCGGCCAACTTCACGCTGTTCTTCGACCACCCAAACGAGCCCAACCTGAACAAGGCCAATCTGCCGAACTTCACTAACGCGCCGCCCGTACAAAACTACCTGGCCGAAGGCAGCGGTCGCCGACTGACCGCGCTGCGCAATACGGATCAGTCCAGCGGAGACCCGATGGGTTATCAGCAATTCCTGCAGGGCGAGGGCAAACCGGTCACGATCGACTTGCACCCTTGCCTGGCATTCGACGCTGGCCTCTACGCCACCGGAACCCTGCGCGACGACATCCACGCCACTCCGGTGGATTATTCTTATGTCACCACTACCACCGACGCCAACGGCATCGCCCAGGTGAGCTTCAGGGCCGTGGCCCCGGGCTTCCCGACCTTGCGTTTTTTCGTCAAGGACGGCGACAGCGATCCGGTCATCCCCTTCAGCTTCCCCGTTCCCCAAGCCTACATCGACTTCCTCGCCCCGCTACGTGTCCTGCCCTTGGACATGCCGTTGCAGCAGGACTTCATCAACTTCTGGAACACCGTCTACAAGGATCAGAACGCCGCCACGCAGCTGTGGGAAGGCTTCCTCTACCCACGCATCCTGCAGACCTTCTATTACCTGTACCCCATCATGAACAAGTACATGCCGCTCAACTCCCAGGCGCGTGTCGAAGGCGCCATCGACCAGTTGATCGTGCTGATCAGCAAGCCTTATCAGGAGGAAAGCACGCTCTCGATGCCCATCACCCGTGACATGTCCCAGAGCCGCCGTGCGGTATTGGAGCTGTGGGCCAAGAAGCTGGTGAAGCGCAACTATCCGCCACAACAACTGAAGATGAGCGATTACGACAACCTCTGACCGTAACGCTGTTACCCAAGGAGGATAAACCACTGTGGGACCGAGCTTGTGTGGGAGCTGAGCTTGCTCGCGCAGGCTCCCACAGTGGTACCCGGTACTTTTCAAAGGAATGACCCTATGAAAGCCAACATCTTGAACCGGTTGTTGCTGTTGATCTTGTTGTTCAGCCCTGCCCTGTTCGCCCAGGACGGCGGCGGTGCCGTCTACTTCACCATGGGCGTGCACAACACCGAGGGTTGCAACGAACAGAACGGCAACTGCATCGCCAAACGTACCCCGGGCGAGCCTTCCGATCCGTTTTTCCCGGCGGCCTGGATCAGCGACTGGACCATGTACCGGGTGATGCACAACTACGAGAAAAACCCGCCGCCCTACAGCAATCCCCCGGCCACGCTGACACCGGCGGACTACACCGTCTCCCGGGGCACCAGCTATTACGACACGGCTTATATCCCGGCCGATGGCGACGGCTTCGGGGCGATGATGGAGCACTACGAGAAATACTGCCTGCCGATCTTCCCGATCAAGAACAACAACTACACCTGCTCCTTCGTGTCCCTGGGCAACAAGGCGTACTTCCTGACCTACCCGCAAGATCGCCCCAAGGACATGCCAGCCTGCTGCATGTTTTCGCCGATGAATCATCCGCCGCGGCAAGACTTCATCCAGCACCTGCCCTACAGCGCCGCGCGCAGCAAAAACCTCGATGGCAGCGTGCAGGCCTACGCCCTGGACCTGGACTCGCCGCAAGGTCCGATCCTGTTCGGCTATGCCTTCTACAAGAAAATGTCCGGACAGCCGCCTTACCGGCAGCCCCAGTCGTTCTTTTTCTCCGGTGACGCCAGCGTCGCCAACGCCCCTATCGTCAGCCAGAACTACACCCACTTTCGCATCGCCAAACCCGACCCGGCCAAGACCTGGGCGCAGGTGGCCGCGATGTGCCCGGCGAATCCTGCGCCCTGCCAACTGTTCGAGCCGCCGGCTTCGCAGGGCAACGGCCAGAAGGCCCAGTGGAACAAGCTCATGCAGCGCAAACCCTGACCCCGTCGAAGGATCGCCATGAAAACCACAATCCGTTTCAACCTGATACTGCTGGGCCTGACCAGCCTGCCGGGCCTGGCACTGGAGCAGTCCCAGCAAGCCACGCCGTCGGCGCTCGCCACGAATCTCAATTGCCAGCCTCCGAGCTCAGCACCAACCGCCACAGCCAGTCAGGACCTGTTCGATCAATACAGCTGGCAGCTGTTCATAGCGCTGAACTGGCCCGCCCAGGCGGGGCAGCGCGGCGATCCCGACTGCAGCAAACAACCGGGGGACCCTGGCTACACCGTCTGGCAGACCTACAAGACCGTGGAAGAAATCTTCCTGCCGCAGGGGGCTGATCCAGGCCCATGGAACACCCCGCAGCTTGCCAAGAGCCTGGGCATCATCAACATCGCCGCGCTGAAAAACAGCAGCCAGGTGAATGCCGTCGACCAAGCCGTCGGCGGCTGGCTGATCGACCAGGCCGGCAACCCGACGTACTACGACATCTCCGCCAACGAAACCTCCTACAACTACATCGTTGCCAACAGCTTCTACAACGCCGCGGTGGTTTCCAAGGCCAGCAACATCGTCTTCCCCAATGGCGTCATCGAGGTCAAATCGAGCTGGCGCATCCTCACCCCCCATGACAACGCCAGCCACTACCTGACCCTGCTGGCCCGCGTCGCGACGTTCGACGACCAGGGCCAGCGCACGGGTGTCACCGAGGCCTACCTGGGCCTGGTGGGCCTGCACATCATCACCAAGATGAACGGCTATCCGCAGTGGATCTGGTCGACGTTCGAGCAGATCGACAACGTTCCAGCCAAGGCTCTGGTGAACGGCCATTGGGTCGACCAACCGACCTCCGGCACCGCCTATTCCTACTTCAACCCCACCGCGCCCCCTGCCACCCTCAACCAGTCGCCCTGCGACTGGCAGACCCAAGGCGCGCATCTGGTCTGTGTGCCGAAACCCGGCACCACGTTCCAGACCCCGAACCCGCTCAACCGGTTTACCCCGATCGCCGAGATCACCAATGGCGTCAACAGCCGTTACCGCAGCGACCCGGGGCTGCAACGAAGCGCCTTGAAGTACTACCAGCTCATCACCACCCAGCGCCCGTTGATGCCGGACAATCCCAGCAACCCGCTGGGCCAGCCGACACCCGCCCTTTCGGCCAACGTGACCATGGAAAGCTACATCCAGCCCAACAGCAGTTGCATGAATTGCCACTCGATGGCGACACCGGTCAAAAGCCCCTACAAGGCCGATTATTCCTATCTGTTCAAGTTCGCCAATGCACCTGCCGCCAAAACCACCCAGGACGGGAAATAGATCATGAGCATTCTCAATGGACCACGGCTGAACTTCTGGGGCGGTATCCGCACCGACGTCAGCGTCCCGAACAACTCGCGCACCATTGCTTATGACGGCAATCCGGCATGGCCGCTCTTCGACCTGACCACCTCGACCGTGGCGCCGAGTGCCCAGTCCTGCACCGACGATCAACTGAACGACATCATCAATACCCCCCAAGGCAAGGACAAATACACCCTCGGCGGCTGGAATCACTATGGACAGCACGTCGTCGACATGCAGAACGCCTTGATCAGCTCCCAGGGCAATCCAGGCAGCATCAACACCACCGGCGACCTGGTGGGCCAGGCCGTGTACCTGCTCGGCTCGGTGGATCCGGTGACCGGCCAGGGCCCCGTTTCCGGCCCGATGATGGTGGACCTGGACCCCACCGCCTCGACAACGACCCAGATCTTCGTCGGCGGCCTGCAGATCGGTGGCAACGACAACATCCAATTGCTGATCCGCAGCAATACCGTGTGCAACAGTTTTGACGTGGAGAAACGTGTGCTGTTGCCGGCGAAAATGGACGCGCCAGGATCGTTCCACGCCAGCGGCACGTTCCAATTGACGTTCCCCTTGAGCAGCATCGTCAGTTGGAACCAGAACAGCAGCGGCCTGCGCTCGATCATCCAGGCACCAGGCGCGACGGGCATCGTCTTGCGTTTCGTCATGTTCGAAATGTGCCCCACGATGACCACCGCCCAACTGGACGCCGATTACGCCGCCGGTAAATACACCCCCAACCCGAGCATCGGCCGGGTCATCGGCACGTTGGCCCCGGCCTTCGCCGACGAGCCGCTGAACTGCCAACCGGGCCGGCGGTTGGTCAACCAGGATACGAGCAATGCCGGCTATGCCGAGCTAGGCACCAACGGCTACCTGAGCATCGACATGGTGAATGTCATTCCGAAGGAAACCTTCAGGGCCGTCAGGGACGACATCACCAGCCCTATCGGGCCCAACGCGAACTATGGTCCCGTGACTATCAGCGCAGGCACTACCGTGTTGGCCACCCTCGACCCGACCAGCCAACCCCTGCTCGACTACTACGTCTATGGCGGGATCGTCGACCTGCCCATGACCGCCAGCCAGAAGCTGGCGGCACAGAGCACTGTCCTGACGATCAGTGCGCCTGGCAAGGTTGCCAATACCACTTTGCAAGCCACGGAATCGCCCTATCGGGTCTACGCCGACCAGCGCAACGTCTACCTGGAGGACTACGCCAACGACCTGTCGATCACCCTTCAAGTCAGATTCCTGGGCGGCCCCGTCCCCGCCACGACCGAAATCGGCCTGCAAGCGTCGGCGATTGCATCGTATGACGAGCCGCAATATTGGGACTTCCTCGATTTCCCGGCCTCGCTGAGCGTAACCGCCGGTCAGCTCTCAGTCAGCTTTCCAGTGAGCCTCAAGTCCAATAGCGCCGCCCAGGCGGGTTTCGTCGCCCTGACCTGCACGGCCAATGGTCTTGAAAGCAGCAGTTATGTCACCAACTTTCGCAAATACGCGCAGACCGACTTCGGCATTCCCAAGGGCACCACCATCACCTGGCCGCTGATGTACCCCAACGTCCTGCGGTTTCACTACCTGGCGTTCCCCGCCATGTCGCGCTATATCCCGCTGAATCAGCCCGACGCCATCATGGGCGCGAAGAACCCGATCCTCGCCCGCACCTCCGATGCCTACAAAGGCACCACACTGTTCATGCCCGTGGTGCGCTCGATGTCGCCTTGCCAGCGGGCATTGCTGCGGGCCTATCTCACCGGTGAACCGTGGCAAGCACCGCAATGACAGCGTCCCCTTTTTGTTCATGGAGAGAACCTATGCCCGCGCCCCTGCATATCCCCGCCCAGCCGGGCGAAACCTTGCGCCCGAGCACAATCATCGCCGAGGACCTGCTGAACCCTCGTGGCCTGTGCCTGGAGGCCGACGGCAGCCTGTTGTTCACCGAAGCCGGCACGGGGCTGCCCGACCAACCCTTCAGCGGCCGCATCAGTCGATTGCGAGCGGATCCGCACCAACCGGGCGCCTACCTGCCCCGCGAAACAGTCGCCGATGGTTTTCGCGCCATGAACATGCAGGCGCGCATGATGCGTGATGAAATCATGGGCGTGTCGGACGTCGCTTTCGGTGACGGGCGCTGCCTGGTCAGCCAGACTGATTATGTCGAGGGTTCCAAGCTGCTGGACCTGCAATACACACCGCCCGAACCGGTGTTCCATAGCCGCGGCAACCTGAATGCGCTGTGCTATCACCCGACCCGCCGCAGTTGGCTCGCGGTCAAGCCCGATACCAATCAGTTGGTGGAGTTCGCCACCGGTCAGGTGGAACGCGTGTTGGCCGAACTGCCCGAACTGGACCAAGGCCAGGAAGCCGTTCCCGTTACGCTGGTGTATGAACCGGCGACGGACGCCGTGCTGATCAGCCTGTTCTCGGGAGAACTGCACGACGACCCGACCCGCAAGGGCATCGACTTCGCCGAGAAGGCAGGCCAGGTGGTTCGGGTATGGCCCGCCACCGGCGAGATCGACGTCTTGATACGCGGCCTGCAATTGCCCACCGGGTTGGCGCTGCGCCCCGACGGGAACCTGTTGGTGCTGGAACTCTGCGCGGGCCTGCAACAGCCCTTGCCTCCCGACTGGAATGGCGAACCCCTGCATGGCGGCTTTACCCGCTTCAGCGGGCGATTGCTGGGCTGCAACTTGCCAACGGCCCAGGTCACGGTGCTCGCCCGCGGCCTGGATACCCCTTCCAACCTATGCCTGCTGCCGGACGCGGTATTGATCAGCGAAGGCATGGGGCTGCTCGGTCGCCCCCTGCCGACCCCAGATGAAAAGGTAGTGCCATTAAGAGGCAGGCTTCGTCGGGTGCAGCTCTGAACCCATACCGGCAGGTTCAGTGCGGCGGCCCGGGCGCCTACAGCGTAAGGAACAATGCCGAGGTCCAGACGCGGGATTGATCCCGCTGGCGGGCGCAGATGAACAATGGATGTTCGCGGCCGGGTTCCAGGTTCAACCGGGCCAGTTCGATTGTCCCTTGCAACTCACGCGGCAACGGCGCAGCGGTGGTTCTTTCCAGGGACACCTTCAGTTCCGCACCCGGTAGCTCCTGGATCACTTGCGATTGCGCCAGCAGCTGTTCGCCGGATACCTCGATCAGCACCGTGGGGGCATGCACGTAGGGTTGCGGTTCAGACGGATCGCCAACCTTGACGTAGTTATCGATGCGGCTGTGGACCTGCAGCGTCGCGCCGGCCAGTTGCGACAGGTCGATTTCGATGCTGTCGGTGTCGCCGTTGGTGTCGGTGCGAAAGGCCAGGACCGTGGCCTCCTTGCGCCAGACGCTCTGCTCGGGATGATCCAGGCCCAAGGCGCGGAAACCGTTGATAACCGCCCCGGTGATGCGGATCTCGCCGGTCCAGTAGGCGCCGCGATAACGGTCCTTGATCCGCGCACCGCCCAGGCGCAGGCGAATGCGTTGCGTGGAAAACCCCAGCTCCTGATGCAGGTTGCGCGACCAGATCAATCGGTCGCCGTCGAACAAATCGACCTGCTCCCAACCGGATTCCCCCAATAGCCGATAATCCAGCACAGCCTTCGAATCGGCAGTGAAGACCTCGCCCATGAAATGGTGACCCTGGCGCAAGCTGGCAAACGAGCGCTCGCCGGTCGTGGCAAAGGTGCGCCGGGCACGAAGGGCCTTGCCGACACTGGCCCGGTCAAAACCACTGGCGACCACGCCAGTCAGCCCACCCCGCGAGCCGAACACGGCCGTGGCCGGCACGCCGCCACCGCAACGGCCCTGGTGTTCATCACTGTTGGCCGCAGCACCGACCCGATAGCCACGCTGCAGGGCTTCGGCATAGACCCAATGAAACTGACCCCAGGCCGAGCCGACCTCGATCAAGCGCTCAAGCTCCGGATGGTGCCAGTCGAGATTGCAACGACGCCCGCCGACATGGGGCATCATCAGATGGCCTTCGGGATCCTTGGCGTAGGCGGCATACAACTCATCCACTGGCCAGGCGCCCGGCTTGATGGTGCCGGCGGTGAATTCGTTCCATTCGAAGGAGCGCACCAGTCGCCCTTGGTTGTCAAAAGGGAACTCGGGTTTGCGGTCATGGAGGAACACCACATTACGATCCCCGCCCGCGCAGGAGTTACCGCACCACTCGGTGCCGGGATAGCAAACGAAGCGGCCCGGCTCGTTGAGTTCGTGGATCAGCCTGACCGCCTGATCCCAGCGCTGCTCGGTGATGTTGAAGTCGTTGGCGGTGTAGCCGAGGACGTCGAGCCCGGCGACATCACGGCCGTAGCTGAGGTTGTACAACGTATCGTTGGTGCCCACGGTGTCATCGGAGTGTACGTGCAGGTCGGCGTAGAGCGGGCGCAAGGCTGTGCTGGCCGGATCGACGGTGACGAAGGCCTGGGCGCCGCGAACAAAAGGCGCATCCACTTCGGCGCACAGCCGCCACTCTCCCACGGCACCGAGTACGAGTCCCTCGAGCCGAGCCGTCGCCCAACCTTCAGCCGCCAACGTGAACGGCTGTCGTCGCTCGCCCCCTTCAGGATCGACAAGGGTCAGCACGCCGCTCAACGGCAAGTGACGGCAGGTATTGCCCCAGGCGTCATCGACCCGGACCAGCGCATCGAACGCCTCCCCCGCACTGACCAGCCGAGGGACGATCACTTGCACGCTCTGCGCCGGCCCCGGCACGATATCCAGCAACGGGTCGCCCGGCACCTCGGCGAATTTCGAACTGCCCAATGGGTCGATGAACAGGCGGAAGCGGAAGTCTTTCTCGACGAAGCTCTGCACCCGCGTTCCGGAACCGCCCTGACGGCGGTCGCCCAGGCGAATGATGACTTTGTCTCCCGGGTTCAGATAACCGTCGACGATGTCGATGATGATCGCCTTCTGGAATGGTCGTTCATGGCCCTTCTGGTCGAAGCGCACTTTCAGGTGCTGCACCGTGGCCTGGCTCTGGCCGGGCACCAACTCGCCGGCGTGATATTCGGCGCTGACATAGTTGGGGCCGGCGGGGTTCGAGGTCTGGAACAGGGCCCAGTCCGAGTAGAACTTGAAGGCCAGCTTGAGCCAGGCACCGTCTGCCAGGCCACTGCCGCCGACCTCGTAGACCAGGGTGATTTCATCCCATTGCCCGGCCACCAGCGTGTCCCGGTCGCAGTGGACACTGCCCAGGAACGGGCGTTGTTTGTTGCGCTCGTACAGGCCTTGCGGGGCGATGTAGTGCCCGGCTTCGCGGGGATCGAAAACGTTACTCACATGACACCTCGGGCAATGGCTCACTGAAGATTTGAAGGAATTGAAAAGCAAGGGGCCGGGCTTATTGCACGCGCCATTTCTGGTAGTGGCGCTCGATGCGCCGGAACACAAAACTTTCCATCAGCCAGGCAATCAGGCCGATCACGACGATGCCCAGGAGTACCTGGCTGCTGTTGCCGATCTGCCCGCCGGTGGACACCATCCAGCCGATGCCCTGGGAAGCGCCGATCATTTCCGCCGCGACCAACGCCCTCCAGCCCTGGCTGAAGCCGATGCGCAAGGCGGCGGTCACGAACGGCAACGAGGCTGGCAGGTAGACATGAGCCAGCAATTGCCACGAATTGGCGCCCAGGGTGCGCGCCGCGCGGACTTCACCGCCACGAATGCTCTGTACGCCCTCCTGGATGGTCACCGCCATGGGGAACATCGCGGCGATGAAAATCACCAGCACGATGGAGACATAACCCAGGCCGAAAATGATCATGATCAGCGGCGCCCAAGCGATGGGTGGGATGGCCATGAACAAGCTGTTGAGCGGCGAAATGAAGTCGCGAAAGCGTGAGGACAACCCACCGGCCGTACCCAGCAGGAGCGCAACGACCACCGCCGCGCAGAAACCACCCAGTTCCTCCAGGACGCTGGCCCGCAGGTGTTGCCACAGCGAAAGATCGCCCAGCCAGCGCACGGCCTCACGTGCGACATCCCAGGGCTGCGGCAGGATGTAGGTGGGAAAGCGGCTGGCCAGGGCCATCCAGATCAACAACAGGAACGGCAGCGAGGCCCATCCCCAATTCGGTTTTGGCAAGGACATGACGGACTCAGTGCGCGGCTTGTTCCAGGTAGGAGGTATCCACGATCTGTTCGGTCTTGAGCGTGGTGTCGATAAAACCCAGGTCGTGGGAGTAGTCCATCAGGCGCTGGATGAATTGGATATCCGTCGCCTGCAAGTCCGCCGACCAGCCCAGGCGGGTACGGGCCTGGGCGACGATGGCTTCGGGGGCGATGGTCTTGCCGTCCGGGCCTTGCACCGCTTCAAGCTTGAACGCCTCAGCGATCAACCGGTTCGACTCGGCGGGATGTTCATTGAGAAAAGCGATGGCCTTGCGATGGGCACGCAGCAGCTTCACCACATCGTCCGGGCGTTCCTGCAAGGTCTTTGGCAAAGCGATCACCACGTACCACGGGTATTGGGGCAGCGCCTGGTTCACGTCCAGCAGGATCCGGCTCGAACCGCGCAGCACCGACTGGCTGACGAAGGGTTCCCAGGAAAACGCGGCGTCGACGATGCCGCGCTCCAGGGCGGCGTTCATGTTGCCCGGCGGCAGGTCGATGATGTCCAGGTCCTTGTCAGGATCGAGCCCGGCCTTTTCCTTCAGCACATAACCGCGCAACAGCACATCCATGCCGCTGCCCTTCTTCACTCCGGCGAGTTTCTTGCCTTTGAGTGCTTCCAGGGTGGTAATCGGACTTTTCGCGTCGACGATCACCGCAGCCTGACCGTAGTTGACCTTCGCCAGGATCCGGCTTTGCAGCCCCCGGGAAAACCACTGGTACACCGGCGGCGTGCCGACATAGGCCATGTCCAGCTCGCCGGCGGCCAGCGCCTGCTGGATCACCGGGCCATCGCCCAGCGCCTTGAGGTCGACATTCAAGCCTTCCTCGCGGTAGTAACCCTGTTTGTCGGCAATCAGCGCCGGTGCGTTGGCCATGGCGAAGACATACCCGACACGCAAGGGTTTCTCCTCGTTGGCCATGGCGAACGTGCTGCCGGCCAACGTGGAGGCAGACAAGGTAAGGGCAAGCAGCGAACGTTTGATCATGCGGTCAGCTCGAGTCGAGGGGTGGGGTGAACAGTGGTGTGGGGCGCGTCCATCACGTAGGCGATGCGCTCCATCAGCTCGTTGCGGTAATCGAGAAACGCGGGCAGGCGACGGGTTTTCAGATGGGTGCGAGGGCGCGGCAGGTCGATCTCCAGCTCGCTATGAATACCGCCAGGCGCGATGTTGAGCACGATGACCCGATCGGCCAGGAACACCGCCTCATCAATGTCGTGAGTGATGAACAGCACCGTCTGGCCCAGTTCGGCCCAGATGCGCAAGGTCTCTTCATTCATGCTGTTGCGGCTGATGGCGTCGAGCGCGGCGAACGGCTCGTCCATCAGCAAGACGCTGGGTTCCAATGCCAGGGTCCTGGCCAGGGAAACACGCTGCTGCATCCCGCCGGAAAGCTGGTGCGGCAACCGCTGCGCCGCACTTTCCAGACCGACCAGGCGCAGGTATTGCAATGCCTGCGCACGCTGCTGCGATTCGTCGGTTTGGGCGCTCATCCGCAGGCCGAAACGGACGTTTTCCAGGGCGCTCAACCAGGGAAACAGTTGCGGCGCCTGGAACACATAACCCAACTCAGAACGCTCCGGGCGTACCGCGGTCTCGTTGAGGGTGACCCGGCCGCTTTGTGGCTGAACGAAACCTGAGAGCAGGTTCAACAAGGTGGTTTTCCCGCAGCCGGACGGCCCGAGGATGGCGACGAACTCGCCGGGCTTGGCGTTCAGGCTGAACGAGGAAAACACCCGATGCCCGTTGGGGTAGCTGAAGCTGATGCCATCGACCGTCAACGCGTCGGCCTGCGGCCTTGGGTGAGAAAGTGGTTTGAGCATGGCAAGTGTCGTCAGGTCGTTTACAATGGGAATGCCTGACATAATACGTATTAATACAAGTTGTCCCAATAACCTATTTTTATAACCTTAGAAGTGAAGGCACCCTGCCCCACTCAAGGCCATGGAAGCTGACAGTGTCCACGTCCATTCTGCGCGACAGCACCACCTCGCTTTACGAACAGATTGCCCATCGGTTGCTGGAGGAGATTCAACGCGGCGACTTCGAGCCCAGCGGCAAGCTGCCGTCCGAGGCGCAATTGGGCGAGCGGTTCGGGGTCAGCCGCGTCACGGTCCGCCTGGCGGTGGGCAAGCTCAGCGATGACGGCGTGGTGGAACGCAAACAGGGCAAAGGCACCTTTGTCGCGGCCAAGCAGGTACGCCACGGTCTCGATGCGTTGCGCAGCTTTCATGAGGCGTTGTTATTGCAAGGGTTGCAACCGAGCATGCGGGTGCTCAGCCATACCTTGCAGCCTGTTCCAGAAAACCTGCGCGGGGTGTTTGAAGCGACGGGCGACTGCCTGCTGCTGGAGCGCCTGCACCTGGTCGACGATGAACCTATCGCCCTGGGACGCAGTCACCTGCCCGCCGAGCTGGGCAGCGTGGCCTGGGCTGAAGTCGAACATCAGCCGATCTACTCCATCCTCGAGTCAATCACCGGCCTGGCGGTTACCCGTGCCGACCTGGCCATCCGTGCCCAAGAAGCCGACAAGAGCCTGGCCAACGCGTTGCACATCAAGCGCGGGGCCGCGTTGTTGGTCATGGAGCGCACGTCCTATTTTGCCGACGGCCGCTGCTGCGACCGCACGACGTTCTTTATCCGCCCGGAGCGCTACGCCTTCGTCCTCAGCGGGGTGTTCAAATCCGCTTCGAGCGGTTGATGTCACTTGACACACCGCCATCGCGAGCAAGCTCGCTCCCACAGGGGTCCAAAGTGCGGAACCTGTGGGAGCGAGCTTGCTCGCGATGAGGCCTTCAGCCTTAACGTCTCTTGATCAGTGCTGCACCTGCACCATCGAATTAACCTGGACCCGCGCCTGCATCTGCTCTGCCCCGCCGCCCCGGCGCATGCCGCGTACCGGGCAGGCGTCGAGGTAGTCCAGGCCGACCGCCAGTTTCAGGTGGCGGTCGGGACGGGTCAGGCGATTGGTCACGTCGAAACTGTACCAGCCGTCATCCAGCCAGGCTTCAGCCCAGGCGTGGCTCGCCAGGTGGCTCTCATCTTCGGTGCACAAATAACCGGAGACATAACGCGCCGGAATACCCAGGCTGCGCGCGCACGCCAGGAACGCGTGGGTATGGTCCTGGCAAACCCCCGTCCCACCGGCAAACGCCTCGGCGGCCGTGCTGCTGACCGCCGTCGTGCCAGGGCTGTAGGGCATGCGTGCAGCCAGTGCGTTCATCAAGTCGGTGAGCGCCGCACGATCACGCCGTGCCCCGCACTGCTCCAAGGCAAACGCGCTGAGCACGTCATCGGCCTGGGTCAGGCGGCTGGTGCGCAGAAACGGTAATGGCGACTGGCTGTCTGTCTCCTTCTCCACGGTCTGATCGATCTGCACCTGACCATAAGCCGTCAGCACCAAGGCGCCGTGGGGTTCGTCCATGGTCATCACGTGCAGGATATTGCCGTAGGGGTCGATCTGGCTGCGCACCAGCCGCGGCAGCTCCAAGTGCCATTCAAGAATGCGTTGGCGCTGGCTGTCCTTGGGCGTCAAGCGCAGGAACTGGATGCTGGTGCACACCTCATCGGCATAGCTATAAGTGGTGTCGTGGCGTATGGACAGTTTCATACGACCTCCAGGTAAGACTCATGAACGGTCTGGCCCAAGTGGCGGATCTGGTCGATCAGTTCGGTCAGCCATTGATGCAGGCCCGACGCGAGGATCTCATCGATTCCGGAATAACGCAGGCGTGCGTTCAGCTCAGCGGCCAGGCGTTGCGCCGGCCTGCCGTTGTTGCCGGGCAGGCTGGCGAGGATGTGGTCCAGCTCCTCGATGCAGGCGTGCAGCGAACGCGGTACGTCGGCCCGCAGCAAGAGCATTTCCGAGACCTGTTCGGCGTTGGGCGCGTTACGGTAGATCTCGTTGAACGCCTCGAACGAAGACAAGGCCCGCAGCAAGGCGCTCCACTGGTAGTAACCGCGTGCCGAGTTGTCGCTGACCTCTTCCGACTCCTCGCCGAACATTTCGTAGCGCGCGTCGAGCAGGCGCAAGGTGTTGTCCGCCCGCTCGATAAAGGTCCCGAGGCGAATGAAGCAGTAGGCGTCGTTGCGCATGATCGTGCCCGACGTCGCGCCGCGGAACAGGTGCGAGCGCTCCTTGACCCATTCGCAGAAATGGCTGATGCCGTAGCGGCCCAGCCCGTTGCTGGCAATGTTGCGCATCTCCAGCCAAGTGGCGTTGATGTTCTCCCACATGTCGGCAGTGATGCGTCCACGTACCGCATGGGCATTGGCCCGTGCCGCCCGCAGGCAGCTGTAGATACTGCCGGGATTGGTTTCATCCAGGGCAAAGAAATGCAGCATGCGCTCGCTGTTGAGGGCGTCATAACGCGCGTTGTAGTCATCCAGCGTGCCAGCCGCCAACAGCGACATTGCCAGTTCGGCATGACCGTCGCTGCGTCCGGCCTGAGGCATCAGCGACAGCGAATAACTGACTTCAAGCATGCGCGCCAGGTTCTCGGCGCGCTCCAGGTAGCGGGACATCCAATAGAGGTCTGAAGCGGTTCTTGAAAGCATGTCTTAGTCCTC